>Ga0075356_1000093_pt1 | contig 17666 bp, 16 predicted proteins | sample WestPond_Cattail_FD_120073 | JGI IMG/M metagenome (GOLD analysis project Ga0075356, IMG submission 120073) | Natural and restored wetland microbial communities from the San Francisco Bay, California, USA, that impact long-term carbon... | ecosystem: Environmental > Terrestrial > Soil > Wetlands ... | reverse complement strand
TTCCTCCGGGGCGTGCGGGGCGTGGTCCGTGGCGACGCAATCGATCGTGCCGTCGCGCAGCCCCTCGATCAAGGCTTGGCGGTCGGCCTCGGTTCGCAGCGGCGGGTTCATCTTGAAGCGGTGTGGGTCGAGGCTGCGTACCTCCTCGTCGGTGAGGCAGAGGTGGTGCGGCGAGGCCTCGCAGCTGATCTGGACGCCCGCCGCCTTAGCGGTGCGGACCGCCTCGACCGACTCGGCCGCGGAGAGATGTTGGACGTGGATGCGCCCTCCCTCGTAGCCGGCCAGCGCCGCGTCGCGGGCGATCATCGTCGACTCCGAGACCGAGGGAATGCCCTCCAGGCCAAGCGCCGCCGAAACAGGGCCCTCGTGCATGACGCCCGCGCCGGAGAGCTCGGGGTCCTCCTCGTGCAACGCGATCGTGCCGCCGCAGAGTCGCTGGTACTGGAGGGCGCGGCGCAGCAGGCGGGCGCTTTGGATCGGCAGGCCGTCGTCGCTGAAGCCGATCGCGCCAGCCGCGCGCAGGGACGCCATCTCGGTCAGCTCCACGCCCTCCATCCCGTTCGTGACGGTGGCGAGGAATCCGGTCCGGACCGATGCGGCGGCGCGGGCGGCCTCGCGCAACGACTCGACGTCGGCCGGTGTCGAGACCGGCGGTTCGGTGTTGGCCATCGCGAGGACGCCGCAGAAGCCGCCTGCGGCAGCGGCACGAGTCCCAGTCTCGATGTCCTCCTTGTGCTCCTGTCCCGGCACGCGCAGATGGACGTGTGGGTCGAAGAAGGCGGGGAAAGCGTGCAGGCCGGCTGCGTCCACCTCCTCGAGGCCCTCGGCGCCGGCAGCGCCAGGCGCCGCCAGCTCGGCGACCCGGCCGTCGCGGACGACCAGATCGTGCTGGGAGTCGATCCCGGCGACGGGATCGAGCGCCGTGACGTTGCGTAGGACGAGATTCGCGCTCTCGGTGGCGCGCATGTCCAGTTGCACCGGGCTCATGCGGGCTGGCCGATCGGCGTCGGCTGGACGGTGTCGTCGCCGGAGGCGGGGACCGGCGTCTCGTCGCCGGCGGCAAGCAGCTCGTAGAGGATCGCCATCCGCACCACCAGGCCGGAGGCAACCTGCTCGGAGATCAGCGATTGGGGCGAGTCGATCACCTCTCCGGAGAGCTCGACGCCGCGGTTGACGGGCCCCGGGTGCATCAGCAGCTGGCGCCGGCCGAGCCGGCGCGAGTCGATCTGGAAATGGGCCGCATACTCGCGCAGCGAGGGGACGAAGCTCTCTCGCATCCGCTCCCGCTGCAGGCGCAGCGCGTAGACCACGTCGGCCTCGACGAGCCGGTCGAGCGAATGCTCGACCTCGCAGCCGAGCTCCTCCAGGCCGCGCGGGATCAGCGCCGGCGGGCCGCAGACGGTCAGCTCGGCCCCCATCGCCCTGAAGGCGATCAGGTTGGAGCGGGCGACGCGGCTGTGCAGGACGTCGCCGACGATCCAGACCCGCTTGCCCTCCAGGCTGCCCAGGCGGCGGCGCAGCGTGTAGACGTCGAGCAGTGCCTGGCTCGGGTGCTCGTGCTTGCCGTCGCCGGCGTTGACCACGGCCGCGTCGGCCCAGCCGGCGATGAGCTGGGCGGCTCCCGCGTGTGGGTGGCGGATCACGATCGCCGCCGGTTCGTAGGCGGAGAGGGTGGCGACCGTGTCCTTCAGCGACTCGCCCTTGTCGACCGAGGATCCCGCCGCCTTGACCGAGACGAGGTCGGCCGAGAGCCGCTTCGCCGCCAGCTCGAAGGAGGAGCTGGTGCGGGTGCTCGACTCGTAGAAGAGGGTGACGACAGTGCGCCCGCGCAGGGTCGGCACCTTCTTGATGTCGCGGCGGCCGACCTCGGCGAAGCTCTCGGCGCGGTCGAGGATCGCCTCGATCTCGGCTTTGGAGAGGTCGCCGATCGAGAGCAGATGCTTCACGCGTTCACCTCGACCAGTTCGGAGATCGTTACCTCGTCGATCTCGTCGAGCTCCTCCAGCCTCACGTTGACCCGCTCCCCGCGCGCGGTCGGCAGGTTCTTGCCGACGTAGTCGGGCCGGATCGGCAGCTCGCGGTGGCCGCGGTCGCAGAGCACCGCGAGCTGCACCCGCTGCGGGCGGCCGTAGTCGAAGAGGGCGTCGATCGCGGCGCGCACGGTACGGCCGGTGAAGAGCACGTCGTCAACCAGGACGACGGTCTTGCCGCCGATGTCGAAGTCGATGTGAGAGGCGTGCACGACCGGCTGCGCGGCGGGCGACTTCGCCCCCACGTCGTCCCGGTAGAAGGAGATGTCGAGGTCGCCGATCGGCAGCGTCGTTCCAGTGAGCTCGGCGAGAGCCTCGTGCAGGCGGCGAGCGAGAATTGCGCCGCGAGTGTGAATCCCGACGATGGCCAAGCTCTCGGCCACGGGATTCTTCTCAGCGATCTCATGCGCGATGCGGCGCAGGGTCCGCTGCAAATCGTCGCGCCCAAGCACGACCTTCTCACTGGCTGACAACTTTGCTTCCTTCCTGGCCTCACAGGGCCTGGTTAAAGGACGGGGGCAGCGTAGCAAGGGGTGAGGATTACTCGGCCGCCTCGGGCTCCTTCACGGGCTCGGACAGGGTGCCGCTTGGGCCGTTGCTTCCCTCTCGGGCGCCATTGGGGACCAAGGTTGGCTCGCCTCGCTCCGGGAATGGGATCTCGATGACGTCGAAATCCCGGGGTGCCACGCACGGCTCGAATACGTCCCTGGCCTCGTCGAGGACCGTGCCGACGTGGTAGCGGGAGGAGATGTGGACCAGGGCGAGCATCTTCACGTGGGCCTCGCGGGCGACGGCGGCGGCCTGGCCGACGGTCGAGTGCCCGGTGTCGGCCGCTCGCTGGACCTCCTCCTCGGAGAAGCTGGCGTCGTGGATCAGCAGGTCGGCGTCGGCCGCTGCCGAGACGGTCGAGTGGCAGGGGGCGGTGTCACCGGTGAGGGCGACCGTGCGGCCCTGGCGCGACTCGCCCATCACGTCCTCGGGGCGGACCGGGCCGTCGCTGCCTTCGACCTCCTCCCCACGCTGCAGGGCGGCGAAGGCCGGGCCTTCGGCCACGCCGAGGCGCTTGGCGGCCTCCGGGTCGAAGCGCCCCGGCCGCTCCTCCTCGATCAGGGCGTAGCCGTTGGCACGCATGCCGTGCTCGACCGCGAAGGCCTCCACCCGGGCGCCGTCGTGGGGCACCGCGTCTCCCGGGTCGAGTTCGACCAGGTCGAGGGCGAAGTCGGTGCGGCCGATCAGCCGCCCCAGCGTCTTGAAGAGGTCGTGTAGCCCACGCGGGCCGTAGATGGTCAGCGGCTCCTCGCGGGCGGTCAGGTCGTAGGTCTTCAGCATTCCCGGCAGGCCGAGGATGTGGTCGGCGTGGAAGTGGGTGAGAAAGATCTCGTCGACCTGTGCCAGCCCGACCGAGCGCTGCAGCTGGCGCTGGGTGCCTTCGCCGCAGTCGAACATCATCCGTCGGCCGCCTCGCACCAACATCACGCTCGCGGTCGAGCGGCGCGCGGAGGGCACCGATCCGCCGGTGCCGAGAAAGATCGCCGAGAGATCCATGCGGCCTGCGAGCCTACGCGAAGGGGCGCGTCGGTATGCCGAAGCTAGACTGGCCACTGAGCGCCCGTAGCTCAGCTGGATAGAGCGCCACCCTCCGGAGGTGGAAGTCGCAGGTTCGAATCCTGCCGGGCGCGTCTTGTTGTGTCTCGGGACATCGGAGACAGATGGCCTGAGACATTTTGATCGGTTCAGGCGGTCTTGAGCCTGGCCAGCCACTCCTCGCGATCGAAGTTGGCCGGATCGTTCTCGGCCAGGAAGCGTTCGAGCACGGCGATGAAGTGGCCCGGCTGCTCCAGCTGCGGCATGTGGCCGGTGTTCTCGAAGATCTCCAGCCGGCTGCCGGGAAGGGTGCGGTGAGCGTCTTCGCCGTGGCGCGCGGGGATGATCGGGTCGCGAGCCCCCCAGACGATCAGCACCGGCAACGACTCGGCGAGGTAGAGGCGGTCAGCGGCCGAGACCCGCTGCCCCTCGGTCCCGACCACCGAGCGCAGCGTCGCCAGGAAGGCCTTGCGGCGCCGGGTCTCGGCGAGCGACGCGTAGCCGCGGGCGACCTCGGCCACGTCGGGGCCGGGCCGCAAGCCGAGCGCCGAGAGGCCGCGGCCGATGACGCCGCCGGCGGCCTGGCCGGCCCGGGCCGTGGCCGAGATGAAGAGGTCGGCGCCGGGGAGCGCCGCGGCGCGCAGGACCGGGCTCACCTCGGGCCCCAGGCCTCCGCTCGAGACCAGGACCAGGCGCTCGACCATCTCCGGGAACTGGTAGGCGAACTGCATCGCGATGCCGCCGCCCAGCGAGTGCCCGACGAGCGTCGCGCGCTCGTGTCCGAGCGCGAGCAGCAGGTCACGGAGGCCGGCCGCGAGGCTGCCCAGGGAGTAGTCGCCGCGCCCGCCCACGGAGAGGCCGTGGCCCGGCAGGTCGGGAGCGATGACGGTGTGGCGATGGGCGAGCGGCTCGAGCACGCCGCGCCAGTTGTCGGAGGTGCCCGCCATCCCGTGGATCAGCAGCAGGACCGGCCCCTCGCCGCCGCCGAGATAGCTGACGGCGCGACCGTGCAGATCGGTTGTCCTCGTGCTCACCCCTGCTTGCTGAAAAGGCTCCACGCGATCGGCCATGCTCCTAACGGTAGCTGTCGACCCCGACCGGCAAGAAGCACGCGATTCCGCTGCCGCGTCCAATACTGTCGCGGCCATGGCCGAGGAAAAGCAGAATCGCCCGCCGCGGGGGGCGCTGGCGGTGATCGCCGTGGGGCTCGTCGCCACGGTCCTCGCCGCCGTGCTGAGCACCGACGAGCCGATCGGGTCGGCGACGCTCGAATGGGTGGAAAAGGCGCCGATGCCCGACTCCAAGGTTGTACCCATACCCGGCGGGGGAACGATACGGCTCACCGAAGCGGGCATCCGCGCGACCGAACCCAACATCAGCGACTACACGCTCTACCGCGTCTCCGCACTGTTGACGATCGACGCGGGCGCGGCCGTTGGGCAGGGTCGCCTGCACTGCTCGGTCCACGTTCCCCACGGAGCGGAAGTCGCCAAGACCCCGAAAAGCCGCGCCGCCTACCCGCGCTCCAGCGAAGAGCTGATCAAGCAGGATACGCCCGAAACGTCCCTGGTCGAATTCAGCTCGCACAGCGCCGAACTGGCCTCGGTCGAGGTCGCCGACGTGCTCGGAAAGAGCTATACCGACGAGCGCGGCATCGTCGTCGAGTGGGCGCCCTACAGGGAAAGGAGGCAGGTCTGGCAGCTGGGACTGCCCGCCGGCCAGCCCAAGGCGCCGCTGCGCCTCCCCTTCGTCTCGATCTGGCGGACCACCGTCACCCCGGCGGCGCGCATGGCCTGCACGATCGAGACGGCGGCGGGCTCGGCCACGGTCCGCACCGCGGGCGCCCTCTCCGGCTGAGGCGCATCAAGCCCTCACCCTGGCAGGGGGCAAATTCGAAGCGCCGCGCGGTTTGTCGGAGCCTCAGGGCGCGACGAGCAGCTCGGGCCCCTCGATGCCTTTGCCGACCTTGTTCAGCTTCGGGTTGGCCGGGGCGCTGTCCATGCGCGAGGCGGGCATCGTCGCGCACATCGCCACCGCGTCCTCGAGCTCCAGGTCGGGGCGCAGCCAGGCGGTCTCGGCCTCGGGGCCCGGCAGGATCGCCGGCATCCGGTCGTGGACCTTGGCGACCAGCTCGTTCGGCGTCGTGGTGACGATCGTGCAGCTGTAGAGCCAGCCGTCGTCGAAGCCCCGGTCCTCCTCGTCCTCCCACTCCTTGCGAGTGCAGATCCCGGCGAAGGCGAATGGCTCGCCGCCGTCGACCGTGAAGCGCCAGGGCTGGCGCGGCTGCTTGGGGTCCTCGGCCACCATCCACTCGTAGAAGCCGTCGGCGACGATCAGGCAGCGGTGGCGGAACTTGCCGACCAGCGGCGAGTAGGCGCGGCTGGATGTGAGGTTCTCGGCCTTGGCGTTGATCATCCGGTAGCCGACTTTGAGGTCCTTGGCCCAGCGCGGCACCAGGCCCCAGCGCATCAGCCGCGCCTCGCGCTCGCCCTCTGCGGCCTCCTCGGGATCGGGCGAGGAGCGGATCGTCAACACCTCCTGCGTCGGCGCCACGTTGAACCGCCCCAGCCCCGCTTCGACCTCCTTGACCCGCTCGGCCCGCGGTGGCGGAGCGTTGCCCGCCGAGTTCCGCTCCAGCGCCTTCTCGAGCTCGACCTGGAAGCGATCGGCGATCTTCTTCGTGTCCTTGGCCGTGACCGTGAATCGTCCGCACATGGCTATATCGCAGCCGCCAGAGGCCGGGCCTCGGGGTGCTCTCGGTACCAGTTGAGTGTCTCGCGCAGACCCTCCGCGAGCTCGACCCGAGGCCGCCAGCCGGTCAGCTCGCGCAGCTTGGTCGAGTCGACGTACTGACGGTCGATCTCGCCGTCCGGGGTCCCCGTGCCGAGATATTCGGGCTCGATGTCGTTACCGGATATCTCCGCGATCAGGTCGACGATCTCGCGCACCGAGTGGGCCTGCTCGCCGCCGGCGTTGAACGCCTCTCCCCGTGCCCCCTTGTCCAGGGCCTCCGCGATCGCGAAGTAGGCGGACACCGCGTCGTCGACGTGGAGGAAGTCGCGCTCGGGGCTGCCGTCGGAGCGGATTACGGGCGGACGGCCGTTGAGCACGGCGATCGTGGTCTCCGGGATGAGGCGGGAGAAATTGAGGTCTCCGCCGCCGTAGATGTTGGCGAAGCGTGTCACCGCGAGCGGCACTCCGTATGCATGGGCATAGCTGCGAGCGATGACATCCGCCGCGGCCTTGCTGGCGTCATACGGGTTGGCGGCACGGAGCGGGAAGTCCTCGCGGTAAGGCAGCTCCGGACTGGCGCCGTAGGCCTTGTCGGATGAAGCGAAGACGACGCGCGACGTGCCGTGTGCCCGGCAGGCCTCGAAGACGTTCCATGCGCCCCGTACGTTGACTTCCAGGGTTTCCAAGGGCGATTCCCGGGCCACCCCGACGATTGTCTGTGCCGCAAGGTGGAAGACGGAATCGCAACCGGCCACGGCCAGGTCGACCGCCTCCGCATCGCGCAGGTCCCCCTCGGCCAACTCGACCTCGCCGCGCAGCCCGAGCAGGTCGAGTCCGGAGCGGCGCGGCCCGCCGACGTCGGCGATGCGCGGGTTGGGCCGGTCGAGCACCCGCACGGCGTCGCCCCGCTCCAGCAGCGCCCGCGCCAGGTGCGAAGCGACGAAGCCATGCGCACCGGTGACGAGCGCGGTCACGAAACCCGGTCTCCCGCCACCGCATCCGACATTGACCCACCTAGGGTGTGGTCAATGTCGGATGCGGTGGCAAAGGCTCGCCAAGGGGCCTTGCCGGCGGTCCAGAGGTCGTTCAGCTCCACCGCGTCCTTGTAGGTGTCCATGCAGTCCCAGAAGCCTTCGTGGCGGTGGGCGCGCAGTTGGCCGTCGGCCGCCAGTCGCTCCAGCGGCTCGCGCTCGAGCACGCTGTCCTCGCTCAGATAGTCGAGTGCTCCCGGCTCGAAGCAGAAGAAGCCGCCGTTGATCCAGTGCTCGCTGCGCGGCTTCTCGACGAAGCCCTCGACCCGATCGTCGTCGCTGAGTTCGGCGATCCCCCACTGGAGCCGCGGCTGGACGACGGTGACGCTGGCCAGCGCACCGTGGGCAAGGTGAAAGTCGAGCAGGACGTCGAGGTCGACATCGGCGACGCCATCGGCGTAGGTGGCGCAAAAGGACCCGCCCCCGAGCCGCTCTCCAAGTCGCGCAATCCGCCCCCCCGTAGGGGTATCGACGCCGGTATCCACGCACTCGACCTCGATCGAGCTCGGCCAGGGCTCCGAGGCGACGAACTCCTCCACCATCTCACCCAGATAGCCGGTGGCAAGAATGAAGCTCTTGAACCCCTGCGCCGCGTAGATCCCGATCACGTGCCAGAGAATCGGCCGCCCCCCAATCTCAACCAGCGCCTTAGGCACGGTCTCCGTCCGCTCACGCAGCCGCGTCCCGCGCCCGCCGCAGAGAATGACGACGGTCGGCTTAGCGGTCATCCCGGCAGGGGTGGAGCGTCTTGTACTTTTTCGTCTCCAACCTCGGTGCGCCAGCAGTCCAACGCTCCACCGAAAAAGTTAAGCGGAACCCCTGCCGGGATGACCGCTCAACCACCCGCGACAGCCGGCAAGATGGTCACCTCGGCGCCATCGTCGATCTGGGTTGCGAGGCCCTCCTGAAAGCGAATGTCCTCGCCGCTGACGTAGACGTTGACGAAGCGGCGCAGATCGCCGTCCTGGGTGATCCGCTCGCGCAGGCCGCCGTGGGCCTCGAAGACCGCGTCGAGCACTTCGCCGACGGTGGACCCGGCGACCTCCAGCTCTGCCTCCCCCCCGGTCGCGGCACGCAGCTGGGTCGGGATCTTCACGGTGACTGGCATCAGACGGCTACCTCCTGGCGGAACTCGGCCTCGAAGCTCTCGAGGTCGGGGTCGATCTCGTGCATGCTGAACCTATCGCGCGTCGCGTCGAGGGTCTTCAGCCCCTCGCCGGTGATGTAGACGACGACTCGCTCGCCGGCGGCGATGTCGCCCCGCTCGGCCAGCTTCGCCAGCACACCGACGGTGACGCCGCCTGCCGTCTCGGTGAAGATCCCGGTCGTCTCGGCGAGCAGGCTGATCCCGTCGCGGATCTCAGCATCGCTAACCGAATCGATCGTGCCTTCCGTGCGGCGGGCCTGCTCGACCGCGTAGGGCCCGTCGGCGGGATCGCCGATCGCCAGGCTCTTGGCGATCGTGTCCGGTCGCTGCGGCTTGCAGACGTCCCAGCCTTCGGCGAAAGCGGTGGCGACGGGGCTGCAGCCCTCCGCCTGGGCGCCGTTGAAGACCGGTTGGGAACCCTCGAGCAGGCCCAGGTCGAGCCACTCCTGGAAACCGCGGCCGACCTTGGTGAAGAGCGAGCCCGAGGCGATCGGGCAGACCACCCGGTCGGGCAGCTCCCAGCCCAACTGCTCGGCGGTCTCGTAGGCGAGGGTCTTGGAGCCCTCCGCGTAGTAGGGGCGTAGGTTGACGTTGACGAAGGCCCAGGGACGGGTTTCGGCGAGCTGGGTACAGAGGCGGTTGACGTCGTCGTAGTTGCCGCGGACGCCGACCAGGTTGGTGCCGTAGATCCCGGTGGCAAGGAGCTTCTGCTCCTCGAGGTTGGCGGGGACGAAGACGTAGGAGCGCAGGCCGGCGGCGGCAGCGTGCGCCGCGACCGCGTTGGCGAGGTTGCCGGTCGAGGCGCAGGCGACGGTGTCGAAGCCCAGCTCCTGCGCCTTGGCGACGGCGACGGCGACGACGCGGTCCTTGAAGGAGTGGGTCGGGTTGGCGGCGTCGTTCTTGATCCAAAGCTCGGCGTCGAGCCCGAGGCGCTCGGCAAGGCGGTCGGCGCGCAGCAGCGGCGTCAGGCCGGGCTCGAGCGGGTCGCCAGGACGGCCCTCGAAGGGGAGGAAGTCAGCGTAGCGCCAGATTCCCTGCGAGCCGGCCTGGATCTTGCGCTTGGCCTCGACCGGGTCCAGCGACGAGTGGTCATATGCCACCTCCAGCGGGCCGAAGCAGTTCTCGCAGGCGAAATGGGCCTCCAGCGAGTAGCTCGCTCCACACTCCTTGCACTTCAGACTTTCTACTGCCATCCGATCCTTCTTTCCGTAGCCAAAAGAAAAAACCTCCGCCTTTTGTGGGGCAGAGGTCCGATCGGACTTTCCCCACATCTTCCAGGCCGCTGATATGACCTGCTGGAGTTGGCACCTCCCCCCGGACCGATGGTCCGAGGTGGTTGCCGGGGCTTCACTGGGCCAGTCCCTCCACCCCTCTAGATGTGGCGCTTATGTTGGGAAAAGACTACCAGGGGAAGTCATGGGGAAGTTTCGTTCAGCGTGCTCGCGCCCGGCTCGGGACGGGTGCGGCGGCTAACCTTGTGCCTACGATGCCTGATGAGACGATGAGCGTGAACGATGCCGAACCTCCCGAAGCCACGGCTGCGACGGACGGGTCGACGTGGCGATCTCGTTCCCGCGGCATCCCCGGCTGAGCCGCAGGCGCCCAGCGTCGAGCAGATCGACTCCGCCGGCCTGCGCTGGGTCAACATCGAGCGCCCGGGCGCCCTGGAGCGCGCCTGGCTGGAGGAGAACTTCGACTTCCACGCCCTCGACCTCGAGGACGTGCTCTCGCGCAACCAGCGGCCGAAGATCGACGTCTACGACGACTACCTCTTCATCGTCCTGCACTTCCCCGTCTTCGACCCCGCCGCGGGTCGGCTGGGCACCGGCGAGCTCGACCTCTTCGTCGGGCCCGGCTACCTGGTGACGATCCCGAACCAGCCGCTGCAGCCGGTCGAGTACCTGTTCGAGCGCTGCCGCGCCAAGGAGGAGCTGCGCGAGCAGCTCTTCTCGCGCGGCTCCGGCTACCTGCTCTACCGTCTCGTCGACGACAGCTTCGACTACTGCTTCCCGATGCTGCGCAAGATCGGCAACAAGCTCGACGCGCTCGAGGACGACATCTTCGAGGGGCGCTCGGAGGAGGTCGTGCGTGACATCTCCAACGTAAAGCAGGAGATCATCAACTTCCGCAAGGTGATCCGCCCGCAGCGCCCGGTCCTGCGAGACCTGGAGAAGGTCAAGCAGCGCTACCTCGCCGGCGACCTCGACCTGGAGATCTACTTCGACGACATCGTCGACGCCCACGAGCGGATCTGGGACATGCTCGAGAACTACAAGGAGGTGGTCGACTCGCTGGCCGAGACCAACGAGTCGGTGATCTCCCATCGCGTCAACGACATCCTCCGCGTGCTCACCTCGATCAGCGTCATCGTCTTGCCGCTGACCCTGATCGCCAGCATCTGGGGGATGAACTCGGGAGTGCCCGGCGAGCAGAGCCTGGCCGCCTTCTGGGTGATCGTCGGCGTGATGTTCGCCCTGCTCGTCGGCATGGTCGTCTACTTCCGCCGGCGCGGCTGGCTGTAGCCTGCCGCCGTGGCCAATTTCCGCATCTGGGCGCCCTGGCGCCTCGCCTACGTGAAGGACGCCTCGAAGGACATCGAGGAGGAGTGCATCTTCTGCGCCAAGCCGGCGGCGGGCGACGACGAGGCGAACCTGATCGTCCACCGGGGCGAGAGCTGCTTCGTCATCCTCAACCTCTTCCCGTACACGAACGGGCACCTGATGGTCGCTCCCTACGAGCACATCGGCCGGATCCAGGAGCTGCCGGCGGAGACTGTGGCGGAGATGATGGGCCTTGCCCAGCGGGCGATGAGCCGACTCGAGGACGTCTACGAGCCGCACGGCTACAACGTCGGCTTCAACCAGGGCCGCGTCGCCGGCGCCGGGGTCGAGCATCACATCCACATGCACGTCGTCCCCCGCTGGGGCGGCGACACGAACTTCATGCCGGTGATCGCCGACACCAAAGTGATGCCGCAGACCTTGGAGCAGAGCTACGCGGCGCTGAAGGGGGCGTTTTGAGCCTCCCAACCGGCACAATGACGTTCCGGTGCGCCTTTTGGACCCTATGGGTGCATAAAGCGCACCGGAACGGAGGGCTCGCGCTGTGAGCGAGCAATCGATCCTGGCGCCGTCTGGCATCTTCAAGGCGTATGACATCCGTGGCCTGCACGGCTCCGAGATGGACGAGACGACGGCGCACGCGATCGGGCGTGCCTTCGCCCGAGTGTTGGCGCGCCTGCGTGGCAAGCAGCCCGCCGAGCTGCGCGTCGGCCTCGGTCGCGACATGCGCCTCACCGCGCCGGCGATGGCGGCGGAGCTGCGCGACGGCCTGATCTTCGAGGGTGCGACCGTGCTGGACGCGGGAATGGTCCCCACCGAGATGCTCTATTTCCTGGTTGGCTCGCGCGAGCTGGACGGCGGCGCGATGGTCACCGCCTCGCACAACCCGAAGGCCTACACCGGCGTCAAGCTCGTTCGCGAGGGGGCGCTGGCCCTCTCCGGAGACGCCGGCATCGGCGACGTGCGGCGGGAGATCGAGGCCGGGCTCGGCCACGCCCCTGGCGGCGGCTCCCTGGAGGAGGTCGACGTCTGGGAGGCGTTCCGCGCCCATGCCCTCTCGTTCATCGACCCGGCCAAGGTGAGGCCGATGAAGGTCGTGGTCGACGGCGGCAACGGGATGGGCGGCCCGATGGTCGGGCCGATCCTGCATGGGCTCGGCCTCGAGCTGGAGGAGATGTACTTCAAGCCCGACGGCGAGTTCCCCGATCACGAGCCCAACCCGCTGCTGCCCGAGAACCGGCGGATGATCATCGACCGCGTCCGGGCATCCGGCGCCGACCTCGGTATCGCCTGGGACGGCGACGCCGACCGCTGCTTCTTCATCGACGGCGACGGCGAGTTCTGCGACGGCGACTTCGTTTGTGCCCTGCTGGCTCGCGCGGCGCTGGCGAAGGACCCTGGCGCGACGATCCTCTACGACCCGCGCTCCAGCCGCGCCGTCCCGGACCTGGTCGCCGCCGAGGGCGGGCGCGCCGACCTCTCCCGTGTCGGCCACGCCTTCTTCAAGATCCGCATGCGCGAGGAGGGCGCGGTCTTCGGCGGCGAGGTCTCCGGCCACTACTACTTCCGCGACTTCTGGTGCGCTGACTCGGGCACGGTCCCGGCCCTGCTGATACTGGAGCTGCTCTCGGTCGAGGGCCGTTCGCTCTCGGAGCTGATGGCCGAGTTCCGCTCCCGCTACTTCATCTCCGGCGAGATCAACTCCGAAGTCGGCGACCCGGTGGCGAAGATGGCTGAGATCGCCGAGCGCTACTCGGAGGGCACGCAGACCGATCTCGACGGGATCTCGGTCGACTACCCGGACTGGCACTTCAACGTCCGCCCCTCCAACACCGAGCCGCTGCTGCGCCTCAACCTCGAGTCGCTGGTTTCGCGTGAGGACATGGAGGCAAAGCGCGACGAGATCCTGGGGCTCATCCGCGCATGACCATGACTCCCGATCAGGCGCTAGAGCAGGCCGCGCTCGCCGGGATCCACTGCCTGCGCATCCCCACCCCCTTTGCGGTCGGGCGGGTCAACTGCTACCTGATCGAGGACGAGCCGCTGACCCTGATCGACACCGGTCCCAACTCGGGAAAGGCCCTGGACGAGCTGCAGTCCCAGCTGGCCGAGCACGGGCACTCGATCGACGATCTCGAGCGGATCATCGTCACCCATCAACACATCGACCACCTCGGCCTGGTCGAGATCGTCGTGCAGCGCTCCGGCGCCGAGGTGGCGGCGCTCGGGATCGCGGCCGAGCGGCTGGCGAACTTCGACGAGGACGCCGAGGCCGAGGACCGCTTCGCCGTGGAGCTGATGCTGCGCAACGGCATCCCAGAGGAGGTGACGGCGGCGCTGCGCAGCGTCTCGCGCAGCTTCCGCGGCTGGGGCTCGCACGTGACGGTGACAAAGCCGCTCGAGGACGGCCAGTCGCTTCCCTTCCGCGACCGCATCCTGCAGGCGATCCACCGCCCTGGTCACAGCCCCTCGGACACGATCTTCTGGGACGAGGGGCGCAAGATCCTGGTCGCCGCCGACCACCTGATCGCCCACATCTCATCCAACCCACTGATCAGCCGTCCGCTCGACGGCTCAGACAAGCGCCCGCAGGCCCTTGTCACCTACATCGAGTCGATGAGAAAGACCCGCGAGATGCCGGCCGAGATAGTCCTCTCCGGCCACGGCGAGCCAATCACAGACCACGTAGCCCTGATCGACGACCGCATCGCCAAGCACGACCGCCGCAAGGAGAAGATCTACAAGCTGATCGCCGAGCAGCCCCGCAGCGGCTACGAGCTGGCCCAGGCGATCTGGGGCAATGTCGCCGTCACCCAAGCCTTCCTCACCCTATCCGAGGTAATCGGCCACGCCGACCTCCTGGTCAACGAGGGACGGGTGCGTGAAGCCGACGACGGCGAGGTAATCCGATATGAGACGACCGGGTAAGCAGCGCTCCGGCAAGAAACGGATGCTGCTGATCGTCAACCCTTATGCGACGACGGTTTCCAGCCGGCTGAAGAACCTGGTGGTATACGCCTTGCAGGGGCGCTACGAGGTCGAGACCGTCGACACCGAGGCGCAGAACCACGCGACCGAGATCGGGCGGGAGGTGCGCGACCATGGCTATGACGTGGTCGTGGCCTTTGGTGGAGACGGGACGCTGAACGAGGTCGCCAACGGGCTTGCCGGGACTGACGTGCCTGTCTCGGTGTTGCCGGGTGGCTCGACCAACGTGGTCTGCCGCACGCTCGGCATTCCAAACGACGTGGTCGACGCCACCGAGCACCTGCTGGCGATGGTCGACGAGTGGCAGCCGCGGAAGGTCGACCTTGGGGTGGCCGACGGGCGACACTTCGTCTTCTCCTGCGGGGTGGGCATCGACGCGACCGTGGTGAAGCGAGTTGACTCCCACCCGCGACTGAAGTCGCGGGCCGGTCCCTACTACTACACCTGGGCGACCGTCTCCGCGTTCTACCGCTCTTACCTGGTCAACCCGGTGCGGCTCAGGGCTGAGACGAGTGAGGGGGAGTCCGCCGAGGGCATTACTGCGCTGGCGCAGAACTCCGACCCGTTCACCTACTTCGCGAACAGCCCGATTCGGGTTTGCGAGGACGTTGAGATCGACGACGGCACGCTCGCTCTCGGGGTGCTCAAGCGCGCCGCGGCGCGCGACATGCCGACCCTGATCGCGCGCCTGTTCGGCGAGCGCGGGCCTGCCGCACACCACCGCCAAATCGAGCACTTCGCCGGCATTTCGGGGGCCAAGATCAGATCGATCTCCGAGACGAAAGACGGGGTCACTCGCCCCTTCCCCGTCCAGGTCGACGGCGACTACATCGGCGAGAAGACCGAGCTCGAGCTCAAGGTCGACCCCGGCGCCCTGACAATCGTCGCCTGATTCAGGAGCCCGGCGTTATCCGGTAGGCGTCGAACACGCCCTCGACGTTGCGCAGGCGGGCGATGCACTGTTTGAGCTGCTCGGTGTCGCCCACCTCTACCACGAAGCGGTTTTTCACCATCGGGTGGTTGGTCGTGCAGCTGGCGCCGAGGATGTTGATGCCCGCCTCGGAGAAGGTGCGTGACAGATCCTCGAGCAGGCGGGTGCGGTCGTAGGCGTCGATCTGCAGCTCGACTCGGTATGAGGACTCGTTCTCGCCGTCCCAGCTCACCTCGACAAACCTTTCTGGCGCTCGCTGCAGCGCCTTCATGTTCTTGCAGTCGCTGCGGTGGATGGTGATCCCCCGGCCCAACGAGACGTAGCCGGCGATCTCGTCGCCGGGCACCGGCCGGCAGCACTTCGCCAGCCGTACAGCGACGTTGGCGGCGCCCTTGACGCTGATCCCGTAGTTGGAGGCGTCCTTGGTGCGGCGCGCCTTGTCCTCGCGGTGCCCTCCGGCGATGCCGAGCGGGTCGCTGTCCTCGACCGCCTCCCCCGCCTTCAGGCGCTGCATCAGCTTGTTGGCGACGGCCTTGGTCGAAATCTTGCCCTGGCCGAGGGCGACGTAGAACTCGGTCGCCTTGCGGAAGCCCATCTCGCGGATCACGTCGACGAGCAGCGGCGAGGCGGCGACCTTCTGCATCGGCAGGCCGTGCTTGCGAAGCGCCGCCTCGAGGCCCTCGCGGCCCTTGCGCTCGGCGTCCTCGCGGCTCTCCTCCTTGAAGAAGGCGCGGATCTTGTTGCGGGCGCGGCTGGTCCGCACCAGCTTCAGCCAGTCGCGCGAGGGGCCGCGCTTCTGCTTTGCCGTCAGCACCTCGACGATGTCGCCGGAGCGCAGCTGGTAGTGCAGCGGCACGATCGAACTGTTGACCTTGGCGCCGACGCAGGCGTGGCCGACGTCGGTGTGCACCGCGTAGGCGAAGTCGAGCGGGGTCGAGCCGGCCGAGAGGTTCTTCACTTCGCCCTTCGGCGTGAAGACGAAGACTTCGTCCTCGAAGAGGTCGACCTTGAGCGACTCGAGGAACTCGGCCGGGTCCTGCTCTCCCTCGGCCTCGACCAGCTGGCGCAGCCAGGTCATCTTCTCCCGTTGCGGGTCATCGACGCCGCCCTCCTTGTAGGCGACGTGGGTGGCGATCCCGTACTCGGCCAGCTTGTGCATCTCCTCGGTGCGGATCTGGATCTCCAGCGGCTTGCCTTCGGGCCCGATCACGGTGGTGTGGAGCGCCTGATACATGTTGGCCTTCGGCATTGCGACGAAGTCCTTGAAGCGCCCGGGCAGGGGCTTCCAGAGCGAGTGGACGACGCCGATCGTGCCGTAGCAGTCCTTGACCGAGCCGACGATCACGCGCATCGCGGTGAGGTCGAAGATCTCGTTGAACTCGCGCCCCTTCTTGGTCATCTTCGTGTAGATCGAGTAGAAGTGCTTGGCGCGGCCGGAGATCTCGGCCTCGATCCCGACCTCGCGCAGCTCGCCGGCGAGGAAGCTGCCGGCGTCGTCGACGTAGGTCTCACGCTCGTTGCGCTGCTGGGCGACGAGCTGCTTGATCTCGGCGTACTTGCGCGGGTGCAGGGTGGCGAAGGCGAGGTCCTCGAGCTCCCACTTGATCGCGTGGATCCCCAGCCTGTGAGCGAGCGGCGCGTAGATCTCCAGTGTCTCGCGAGCCTTCGAGAGCTGCTTTTGCTTCGGCAGGGCGCCGAGCGTGCGCATGTTGTGGAGACGGTCGGCCAGCTTGATCAGGATCACCCTGACGTCGGTGGCCATCGCCACCATCATCTTTCGGTAGTTCTCGGCCTGGCGCTCGTCGCGGCTCTCGAAGGTGATCCCGGTCAGCTTGGTGACGCCGTCGACCAGCTGGGCGATCTGCTCGCCGAACTCGGTGCGAATCTCCTCCAGGCTGGCGCTGGTGTCCTCGACCGTGTCGTGCAGCAGCGCGGCGCAGAGCGTCTCGGTGTCGAGGCGCATCCCGGCGCAGATCTGCGCGACCCCCACCGGGTGGGTGATGAACTCATCGCCGGAGCGCCGCAGCTGGTCGGCGTGGCGGTCGCAGGCGAAGTCGAAGGCGCGGGTCAGCGCGGTGCGGTCGATCGCCATCGGCGATACCGCGACGCCCCCGTTGCCGATTTCGCCGGCGGCACCGTTTTCGCCCGGCGAGGAGTCGAACTCCTCGACCACGGCGAAGAGATCGCCAAGGAGCCCCTGGTTCGCTACGGCTGTCTCTGTCCTTCTAGGTATTCGCGAGCCTCCTGATGACGGGCGCTGTAGGCGCGAAATGTCGCCGAGCGCTCCAGATCGGTGCTCTCTGAGGATACGACCCTGACCTCTCCTGCGCCGCCGGCCGGGGACCCATGCGCCAGCCCCAGCTCGGCGAGGATGCGGAAGCAGCGGGCCGCGGTCTCCGGACCGCGGGGGTGCGGGCCGCTTCCCAGCAGTGCTCTGCGAAGCTCCTCACCGCTCGCCTCGCCGGCGTCGCGGAGGTCGCGAAAGGCGGCGATCAGGGTGGGGCGCTGGGCGAATTGCTCGCCGAGAACGCCGACGGCGAAGCGCCACTCCGCCTCCCCCCAGACCCGGTGCAGGTAGCCGTTAACCCGGGCCGAGCTCGAAAGTTCGGGCTCGAGATGGACGAAAGCCGGCGGATCGACCAGGACGACGTGGGTGAAGTC
>Ga0075356_1000092_pt1 | contig 17700 bp, 16 predicted proteins | sample WestPond_Cattail_FD_120073 | JGI IMG/M metagenome (GOLD analysis project Ga0075356, IMG submission 120073) | Natural and restored wetland microbial communities from the San Francisco Bay, California, USA, that impact long-term carbon... | ecosystem: Environmental > Terrestrial > Soil > Wetlands ... | reverse complement strand
CTCGCAGCCGCTTTCGCTGGACCCGTTGCCGATGTTGATGTAGCAGCCGGGCACGCGCTCGAGCATGAACGAGAAGTCCTCCGAGGCCATGATCAGCGGCGGGTTGCGCACCACCTTGTCGGCACCGACCAACTCGGTGCAGATCAGCGCGGCGTACTCGGCTTCCTTGGGGTCGTTGACCGTCGGTGCGAAGAGGGCGCGGAAATCGAGCGTCGCCGTCGCACCGAGCGCCGCGGCGGTGTGTTCGGCGACGCGGCGCATCGACGCCTCCACCAGCGCCATCACCTCGCGCGAGAACGCGCGCACGGTGCCGCCGAGCCGTGCGGTCTGCGGGATCACGTTGTAGGCGTCGCCGGCGTGGATCTGCGTGACCGACAGCACGGCGGTGTCGACCGGCGCGACGTTGCGCGCGACGATGGTCTGCAGCGCCACCGCAATCTGCGCGGCGGCCAGCGCGGCGTCGACACCGGTCTCGGGCCGCGCGCCATGCGTGCCCTTGCCGGCGACGGCGATGTCGAAGAACGCGCCGCCGGCCATCATCGGGCCGCTCTTCACGGCGAAGCGGCCGACGGCCAGGCTCGGGCGGTTGTGCATGCCGAAGATGGCCTCGCACGGGAAGCGCTCGAACAGGCCGTCGTCGACCATCGCCTTGGCGCCGCCCAGGCCTTCTTCGGCCGGCTGGAAGATGAAGTGCACGACGCCGTCGAAGTGTTTCGTGCGCGCCAGGTGGTGGGCGGCGCCAAGCAGCATCGCGGTGTGGCCGTCGTGGCCGCAGGCGTGCATCACCCCGGCGTGGCGCGAGCGGTGCTCGAAGGTGTTGGCCTCGGCGATCGGCAGCGCGTCCATGTCGGCCCGAAAGCCGATGGCGCGGTTGCTCTTGCCGGCGCGCAGCGTGCCGACGACGCCCGTCTTGCCGACGCCGCGCGTGACCTGCAGGCCGAGCGCCTGCAGCTTGTCGGCCACCAGCGCGGCGGTGCGTGACTCCTGGAAGCCGAGCTCCGGATGGGCATGGATGTCGCGCCGCCACGACCGCATGTCGGCGTGCAGCGGCGCCAGGGTGTCGGGCAGGATCGTGGTCATGGCGGGTTCTCCGGTGCGCAATCACCATGGTAGCGGCGCTTGCAGCAGTGTCGTCGCCATCCCTTAGCATCTGGGGGTTTGACGAAAGCCGCCATGACCGCCACGATCCTGCAAACCCTGCCCGCCGGCCAACGCGTGGGCATCGCCTTCTCGGGCGGCCTCGACACCAGCGCCGCGGTGCACTGGATGCGCGCCAAGGGGGCGATTCCCTGCGCCTACACGGCCCATCTCGGCCAGCCCGACGAGAGCGACTACGACGACATTCCGCGCAAGGCCAAGGCCTACGGCGCCGAGATCGCGCGGCTGATCGACTGCCGCCCGCAACTGGTGGCCGAAGGCATCGCCGCGATCCAGAGCGGCGCCTTCCACGTCACCACCGCCGGTGCCACCTACTTCAACACCACGCCGCTCGGCCGTGCGGTGACCGGCACTGCGCTGGTGGTCGCGATGCGCGAAGACGGCGTCAACATCTGGGGCGACGGCAGCACCTACAAGGGCAACGACATCGAGCGCTTCTATCGCTATGGCCTGCTCGCGAACCCGTCGCTGAAGATCTACAAGCCGTGGCTCGATCAGCGTTTCATCGACGAGCTCGGCGGCCGCAAGGAAATGAGCGAGTACCTCATCGCCAATGGCTTCGACTACAAGATGAGCGTCGAGAAGGCGTATTCGACCGACAGCAACATGCTGGGTGCCACGCATGAGGCCAAGGACCTGGAGTTCCTCCACAAGGGCCTGCGTATCGTCAATCCGATCATGGGTGTGGCCTTCTGGCGCGACGACGTGGCGGTGAAGGCCGAGGAGGTGACCGTGCGCTTCGAGGAGGGCCACCCCGTGGCACTCAACGGCCGTACCTTCGCCTCCGCGGTGGCGCTGTTCGAAGAGGCCAACAAGATCGGCGGCCGCCACGGCCTGGGCATGTGCGACCAGATCGAGAACCGCATCATCGAGGCCAAGAGCCGCGGCATCTACGAGGCGCCCGGCATGGCGCTGCTGCACATCGCCTACGAGCGGCTGGTCACCGGCATCCACAACGAGGACACCATCGAGCAGTACCGCGGCAACGGGCGGCGGCTGGGCAAGCTGCTCTACCACGGCCGCTGGTTCGATCCCCAGGCGATGATGCTGCGCGAGACGGCGCAGCGCTGGGTGGCCAGCGCTGTGACCGGTGAGGTGGCCTTCGAGCTGCGCCGCGGCAACGACTACACGATCCTCGATACGCAGAGCCCGAACCTGACCTACAAGCCCGAGCGCCTGAGCATGGAAAAGGTGGAGGGCGCGTTCACGCCGGCCGACCGCATCGGCCAGTTGACGATGCGCAACCTCGACATCGCCGACACGCGCGACAAGCTCGGCATCTATGCGCGCACCGGTCTGCTCGGAGCGGACTCCGGCGTGCCGCTGCTGTCGCCGCCGAAGCGCGAGTGACCGGCCGGGCCCGCATCCGCTGATGGCACCTGGCGACCGCTTCGATCGCCTCGACGCGCTGCGCGGCGTGGCCATCGTGTGGATGGCGATCTTCCACTTCTGCTTCGACCTCAACTACTACGGGTTCTTCACACCGAAGTACCAGTTCACCGTCGATCCGCTGTGGACGACGCAGCGCACCTGCATCGTGACGCTGTTCCTGTTCTGCGCCGGGCTGTCGCAGGCGGTCGCGCTGCGGCAGGGCCAGACGAGTGCGCGCTTCTGGCGCCGCTGGGCGCAGATCGCCGGTTGCGCGGTGCTGGTGTCGATTGGCTCTGCCGTGATGTTCCCGAAGAGCTGGATCAGCTTCGGCGTGCTGCACGGCATTGCGGTGATGCTCCTGCTGGTGCGCCTGGCCGCGCCGCTCGGGCGCTGGCTGTGGCTGGTCGGGCTGGTGGCGATCGTGCTGCCGCTACTGTGGCGGCACGAGGTCTTCAACGGTCCGTGGCTGCGCTGGGTCGGCCTCGTCACGAAGAAGCCGGTCACCGAGGACTACGTGCCGGTGTTGCCGTGGCTTGGCCTGCTGTTGTGGGGCCTGGCAGCCGGTCGCGAGGCACTGGCCCGCGCACCGGGCCTGCTGCAGGGAGGGTTGCCGCCTGCCGCACGACCGCTGGCCGTGCTCGGGCGCTGGTCGCTCAGCTTCTACATGCTGCACCAGCCGATCCTGATCGGCGCGTTGATGGGCTGGATGGCGCTGCGGCGCTGAGGGCGGGGCGCGTGCAGCGGGCGTCGTTCGCGCCGCGCCGCGTGACGGTTACGTTTGGCGCCAATCTGGGCCTCAGCCTGCCTGCCGGGTCTGCCGAAAGCCTGGGCTGCAGGCGTTGGTGCGTGGCCCTCTCGCGGAGGGCCGTCGTGCGCGGCGCTCCCCCGCTTGATTGGAGAGATCCGCCATGACGATCACCTCGCTCTCGTTCGCCTTCGTGCAGTACAGCGCCACCGCCGCAGCCGCCAGCACGCCGAAGCCGGCCGCCCCGGCGCCCGCGCCGGCCCCGGCTGTGCAGGACAGCTGCCACCGCGCTGGCTGCGACAGCCCGCGCCGCTCGCCGCTGTACCGCGCGATCCAGGATGCGCTGTCGCAGATGATGCCGGCCGCCGCGACGACAACGTCCGCACCGGCCTCTGTCGGCTCGACGTCGGCGCCGGCCACCGCGACGAAGACCGCAACGGCCGAGCCAGCGACCGCCACGACGGCTGCAGCCGAGGCAACCACGCCGGCCACATCGGCTCCAATCGACCTCGAGGAAGCCATGATGAACTTCGCCCGCGCGCTGATGCAGGCGTTGCGTCAGGACTCGCGGCAGGGCAACGACGACGGCCACGGCGAACAGCGTGGCGGCCATCACGGTCACCACCATGGCCACGGCCGCTGGGGCGACCCGGCGCAACGCGTCGATGCGCTGGCGCAGCAGGTGAGCGGCGGCAGCGCTGCACCGGCGGCCGTCACGGTGGCGGCGAACGACGGTGCGGTCACGCCGTCGCCGGCCGGCGTGGTGCCGGTGGCGTCGTCCGTTGGCGACGCGAGCAGCGAACCGGTGGTCGCCAGCCAAGCGACCACCCCGACCGGCGCTGCCGCCATTCCGACCGGCAGCTCGAGCACGATGATCTTCGTCGCGGCCATTCAGGTGAACTCGGCCGCCGCGGCGCCGAAGTCGCCGTTTGCGGGCTTGCTCGAGGCGTTTTCGTCGCTGCAGCAGTCGATGGGCAAACCCACGGCCAGCGCGGACAACTCGCTGAAGAGCGAACTCGCCGCCTTCCTGCAGACGCTGGCGCAGCGCCTGCGCGGCGAGGACCCTGCCACTGCCGAAGCCGCCACCCAGCCCGGCGCGCTGTTGAGCGTCGCGGCCTGACGCGCCGTACCCTGCGACCCGAACGCAAAGCGCGGCAGGCTACGATGGGCGTGTGAGCGCTCAACGTGTCCTGTTCGGTTTCCATGCCATCACCGTGCGGCTGAAGACCGCGCCGGAATCGGTGATCGAGGTCCATGTCGACGCGTCGCGACGCGATGCGCGCATGCGCCAGTTCGTCGAGCGTGCGCAGGCGGCCGGCGTGCGGCTGGTCGACAGCGACGACGCCGCCTTGCACAAGCTGTGCGGCACGCACCGTCACCAGGGCGTGGTGGCGCGCGTCGAAAAGACCTTCCAGGCGCGCACGATCGACGAGGTGCTCGAGGGTGTGCAAGGCGCGCCGCTGCTGCTGCTGCTCGACGGCGTGACCGACCCCCACAACCTGGGCGCCTGCCTGCGCGTGGCCGACGGCGCCGGCGTGCAGGCGGTGATCGCGCCGAAGGACCATGCCGTCGGCCTGAACGCCACCGTGGCCAAGGTGGCCAGCGGCGCCGCCGAGACGGTGCCCTACCTGATGGTGACGAACCTGTCGCGCACGATTGCCGCGTTGAAGGCTCAGCACATCCGCGTGATCGGCACCGCCGACGATGCGCCGGCCACGCTGTACGAGGCCGACCTGACCGGCCCGCTTGCGCTGGTGCTCGGCGCTGAGGGCGAGGGCCTGCGCCAGCTCACCCGGCGCAGTTGCGATGCGCTGGTGCGCATCCCGATGGCCGGCGCGGTCGAAAGTCTCAACGTGTCGGTGGCCGCCGGCGTGTGCCTGTTCGAGGCACGGCGCCAGCGCGATGCCGGCTGATCGCGCCCAGGCGCCCGAACGCGCCGCGTCTGCTCGGCGAACACGCTGACCGCTCCTGAGCAAGAGGTCCGGCGCCGCGCGAGTGTGCGCTGTGCCGCCGCAAGGCCGCCTCACGGATTTTCGATACCATCGCGCGCGGTCCGCGATGGACCCCGAACCGGCCGGCGGCGAGCAGCAAGGAGTTTGTGATGGCGATGGACGTGGTGGACTATGAGATCAAGGGCTCGGAGATGCAGTTCGTCGAGGTCGAGCTCGACCCCGGTGAGGCCGCCATCGGCGAGGCTGGCAGCATGTTCTTCATGGATGCCGGCATCGGCATGGACACCATCTTCGGTGACGGCTCGAAGAACCAGGGCGGCCTCTTCGGCAAGCTGCTCGGCGCCGGCAAGCGGCTGCTCACCGGCGAATCGCTCTTCACCACTGTCTACACCAACCAGGGCACCACCAAGCTGCGCGTCGCCTTTGGTGCGCCGTACCCCGGCAAGATCTTGCCAATGGACCTCAAGCAGCTGGGCGGTACGCTGCTGTGCCAGAAGGACGCGTTCCTGTGCGCCGCCAAGGGCGTGTCGCTGGGCATCGCGTTCCAGCAGAAGCTCGGCGTCGGCTTCTTCGGTGGCGAGGGCTTCATCATGCAGAAGCTCGACGGTGACGGCCTGGCCTTCGTGCACGCCGGCGGCACGGTGTTGAAGCGCGAACTGGCGCCGGGCCAGACCCTGTTCGTCGACACCGGCTGCGTGGTGGCCTACACGCCGAGCGTGAACTTCGAGATTCAGTACGTCGGCAAGATCAAGACGGCGCTGTTCGGCGGCGAGGGCCTGTTCTTCGCCAAGCTGACCGGGCCCGGCACGATCTGGTTGCAGAGCCTGCCGTTCTCGCGCCTGGCCAGCCGCGTGTTCGCAGCGGCGCCGCAGACGGGTGGTCGGGGCCGCGAGGAAGGTTCGATCCTGCCCGGCATGGCGGCCGGTGGATTGCTCGGGGGCCTCCTCGGCGGCGACGATGAGTGAACGCACCCGGCGGGCGCTTGCGGGCCTCGGCGTGGTGCTGGCGTGCGCGCTGGCATCGCCGCTGCGCGCGGCGCCCGACAGCGTGTTTCTCGAGGAGCTGACCTCCACCGAACTGCGCCAGCGCATCGCCGCTGGCGCCACCACGGCGCTGGTGCCGATCGGCGGCACCGAGCAGAACGGCGCGCACATGGTGCTCGGCAAGCACAACGTGCGCGTGCGTGTGCTCGCCGGGCGCATCGCGCAGCAGTTGGGCCAGGCGATCGTCGCGCCGGTGATGGCCTACGTGCCCGAGGGTGCGATCGAACCGCCGACGCAGCACATGCGCTGGGCCGGCACGATCACGATCTCGGAGGCCGCATTCGAAGCCGTGCTCGAGGGCACGGCGCGCAGCCTGCGCAGGCATGGCTTTCGCCAAGTCGTGCTGCTCGGCGACCACGGCGGTTATCAGGGCGCGATGGCGCGCGTGGCCGACAAGCTCAATCGCGAGGCGGGGCGGTCACCTGCGTATCGGGTGGTTGCATTGAGCGAGTACTACCGAGCGGCGCAGGCCGACTATGCCGCTATGCTGAAAGGCAAGGGGTTCGGCGCCGACGAGATCGGGTTGCATGCCGGCCTGGCCGACACGGCGCTGGCGCTGGCCGTCGAGCCGGCGCTGGTGCGGCGCGATGCGATGGCTGAAGCGCCGCCTGGGGGCAGCGGCGTCAGCGGCGATCCGCGCCGGGCCAGCGCCGAACTCGGGCGTGAAGGCCTCGAGCACATCGTCGCGGTGGCGGTCGAGGCGATCCGCCGGCGCGGCGGGGCGGCCGATTCGTCGACGGGCAGGAACAAGCCATGAAAGGAACACGGTGAACAAGACGGGCACGACGGCGCGCTGGACGCCTGTGGCAATGACGATCCTGGCGCTCGCGGCGGCGGCAGCCGGCGTGCAGGCGCAGACCGCGCCGGCGAGCGCGGCCGGCAATCCACCGGTCGCTGCGCCTGCCGGTGCAGCCGCCAGCACACCGGCGGCTGCTGCGGCGGTGAACACGGTGCCCGGCATGCCGCCGGTCGTCGACACGCGCAACCTGTACAGCGAGACGGCTGCCGGCAAGGTGCTGCCCGCGCTGCGGGCGGACCTCGAGCGCATCTACGTGCCCAACCTGCAGTCGAACGACGTGACGGTGATCGATCCGGCGACGATGAAGGTGGTTGACCGCTTCAAGGTCGGCATCGGCCCGCAGCACATCGTGCCGTCATGGGACCTGCGCACGCTGTGGGTCACCAACAATGCCGAGCGCCGCACCGACGGCAGCCTGACGCCGATCGACCCGCGCACCGGCAAGCCGGGCAAGTCGATCCTGGTCGACGACCCGTACAACATGTACTTCACGCCCGACGGCAAGTCGGCGATCGTCGTCGCCGAGGCCCGCAAGCGGCTGGACTTCCGCGAGCCGCAGACGATGGCGCTGCAGTACTCGATTGACGTGCCCGGCTGTCCCGGTATCAACCACGCCGACTTCTCTGCCGACGGGCGCTACGCGATCTTCACCTGCGAGTTCTCGGGCACGCTGACGAAGATCGATCTCGTCAATCGCAAGGTGCTCGGTTACCTGCGGCTCAAGATGCCGGCCACGCGCTTCAAGAGCGCCGGGACGACGCCGCCCGGCAAGATCTGGGAACCGGGCGCGACCGAGGTCTGCACGGTCACCAAGGGCATGCCACAGGACATTCGCATCTCGCCCGACGGCAAGCGCTTCTACGTGGCCGACATGGCCGCCGACGGCATCCACGTGATCGAGCCCGAATCATTCCTGCAGGTCGGCTTCATCGCCACTGGCATCGGTGCGCACGGCTTGTACCCGAGCCGCGACGGCCGGCATCTCTACGTGATCAACCGCGGTTCGCACGACATCCACGGCGTCAAGAACGGCGCCGGTGGCGTGGCGATCCTCGATTTCGCGACCGAGAAGATCGTCGCGCGCTGGGGCATCCCCGGCGGCGGCAGCCCCGACATGGGGAACCTGACGGCCGACGGCAAGTACCTCTGGCTGGGCGGCCGCTATGACCACGTGGTCTACCGTTTCGACACGACCAGCGGGGCCGTCGCGCAGGTCAAGGTGGGTGTCGAGCCGCATGGCCTGACAGTGTGGCCGCAGCCGGGCCGCTATTCACTGGGACACACCGGCAACCTGCGCTGAGCGGATTGCCCTGCGCCGGCGCAGCCGCGCGCTGACCTGCGATGATGCGTCGGCCATGAGGGAACTCGTCGATGCGTTCTGGCGCGCGCTGGCCTATTGCGTGCACCCGCGTGTGATCGCGCTGTCGTTGCTGCCGCTGATCATCGGCGCCGGCATCGCCTTCGGCCTGGGCTGGCTGTACTGGGCGGCCGCGGTGGACGGCGTGCGCGCCCTGCTGGAAAGCTGGACGCCGGTGGACGCCGCGCTGCAGTGGCTCGAGCGCGTCAGCGGTGCCACCTTTCGCGTCGTGCTGGCACCCGTGATCGTGGTGATGCTCGCGATCCCGGTGGTCGTGGTGTTGTCGGTGCTGCTGGTTGCGCTCTTGATGACGCCGGCCATCGTGCGGTTGGTGGCGGCGCGGCGATTTGCCGCACTCGAGCAGCGCCGCGGTTCAGGCCTGTTGGGTAGCGCCTGGGTGTCGATCGGCAGCACGCTGGCGGCGCTGGCGGCGCTGGCGATCACGCTGCCGCTGTGGTTGATCCCGCCGATGATGCTGGTGCTGCCGCCGCTGATCTGGGGCTGGCTGACCTACCGCGTGATGAGCCACGACGCGCTCGCCGAGCATGCCGACGCCGCCGAGCGGCGTACGCTGATCGGGCGTTACCGCCTGCCGTTGCTGGCGATGGGTGTCGTCACCGGCTACCTGGGGGCCGCGCCGTCGCTGCTGTGGGCCTTTGGTGCTGTGACGCTGGTGCTGGCGCCGCTGCTGATCCCGCTGTCGGTGTGGCTGTACACGCTGGTGTTCGCGTTCAGTTCGTTGTGGTTCACCCACTACGCGCTGGCTGCGCTGGAGCGGCTGCGACGCGAGGCCGTCGTCCCGGTGCCGACCGTGGCGACTGCGCCTGCGATCGCCGCCGGGCCCGCGCCGCCACCGATACTGCCGGCACCATGAACATCGGCCTCATCGTCATCGGCGACGAGATCCTGTCGGGCAAGCGGCAGGACAAGCACATGGCCCGCGTGATCGAGTTGTTGTCCGCGCGCGGCATGGCGCTGGCCTGGGCCCGGTACCTCGGCGACAAGCGCGAGCACATCACGCCGGCGTTGCGCGAGGCATTCGCCGGTGGCGACATCGTCTTCAGCTGCGGCGGCATTGGCGCCACGCCCGACGACCACACGCGTCAGTGCGCCGCGGCGGCGCTCGGTGTGCCGCTGGCGTTGCATCCGCAGGCCGAGGCGCTGATTCGCGAGCGCATGCGCGACTTGGCAGCCGAGCAGGGCAAGCCCTACGAGCCCGACCGGCACGACAACGTGCACCGCCTCAACATGGGCAGGTTTCCGCAGGGCGCGGCGATCGTGCCCAACCCATACAACAAGATCCCGGGCTTCAGCATCGGCGACGTGCACTTCATGCCCGGCTTTCCAGTGATGGCGCACCCGATGATCGAGTGGCTGCTCGACACGCGCTATGCCGCGCTGCACGGACGGCAGGCCCAGCGTGAGCGCTCGGTCATCGTGATGGGTGCGATGGAGGCGGCGCTGACACCGCTGATGGAAGAGGTCGAGGCCTGCTTTCCGGCCGTCAAGGTGTTCAGCCTGCCGAGCGTGGATCATCCGCAATACGGGCGCCACATCGAGCTCGGCGTCAAGGGCGTCGAGGCCGGGCTGGATGCTGCTTTCCGGCATCTACACGCCGGCCTGATCAAGCAGGGTGCGAAACTTGGCCCTGAGATGGTGCGCTGACCGCCCTGGTTGATGAACCGTATCGGTGCGAATATTGCACCACGACAGTGCGGTCGGCGACAGGCTGGGCGAGATCTGTCCGCACCCGTCAACCCCGGTCAATGGCATGGTTTCTGCTAGATTGCCAAGTGCTTCGCGTCACGCGGATTTGCCCGATGTCGCCGCAGGCTTGAGAGATCCACCCCCACAACCCCCAAACACGAGCGAAAAGCGCTAGGAGATTCCTGATGGCAAAGACCGTCGCCGACGTGATGAAGATGGTGAAGGACAACGAAGTCAAGTTCGTCGACTTCCGCTTCACCGACACCCGCGGCAAGGAGCAGCACGTCACGGTGCCCGTCTCTCACTTCGACGAAGACAAGTTCGCTTCCGGCCACGCCTTCGACGGTTCGTCGATCGCCGGCTGGAAGGGCATCGAGGCGTCCGACATGCTGCTGATGCCAGATCCGGCGACCGCCAACATCGACCCGTTCTACGAAGAGCCGACGCTGTTCCTGTCGTGCGACGTGCTGGAGCCCGGCGACGGCAAGCCCTACGAGCGCGATCCGCGCTCGCTGGCCAAGCGGGCGGAGGCCTACCTGAAGGCCAGCGGCATAGGCGACCAGGCCTTCTTCGGCCCCGAGCCCGAGTTCTTCATCTTCGACCAGGTGCAGTGGAACATCGACATGTCCGGTGCCTCGTACAAGATCAGCTCCGAGGAGGCGCCGTGGTCCACCGGTGCCAGCTTCGAAGGTGGCAACATGGGCCACCGCCCGGCGGTGAAGGGCGGCTACTTCCCGGTGCCACCGGTCGACAGCTTCCAGGACATGCGCTCCGAGATGTGCCTGCTGCTCGAGCAGATGGGCATCCCGGTCGAGGTGCATCACCACGAAGTGGCCGCGCCCGGCCAGTGCGAGATCGGCACCCGCTTCAGCACGCTGGTGCAGCGCGCCGACTGGCTGATGCTGCAGAAGTACATCATCCACAACGTCGCGCATGCCTACGGCAAGACGGCGACCTTCATGCCCAAGCCGGTGGTCGGCGACAACGGCTCCGGCATGCACGTGCACCAGAGCGTGTGGAAGGGCGGCAAGAACCTGTTCGCCGGCGACGGCTATGCCGGCCTGTCCGAGTTCGCGCTGTTCTACATCGGCGGCATCATCAAGCACGCCCGCGCGTTGAACGCGATCACCAATCCCGGCACCAACAGCTACAAGCGCCTGGTGCCCGGCTTCGAGGCCCCGGTGAAGCTGGCCTACAGCTCGCGCAACCGCTCGGCGTCGATCCGCATCCCGTACGTGCCGAACCCGAAGGGCCGTCGGATCGAGGTGCGTTTCCCCGACCCCACCTGCAACCCGTACCTGGGCTTCTCGGCCATGCTGATGGCCGGCCTGGACGGCGTGGAGAACAAGATCCACCCGGGCGAGGCCGCCACCAAGGACCTGTATCACCTGCCGCCGGAGGAGGACGCGAAGATTCCGACCGTCTGCGACAGCCTCGACCAGGCGTTGGGCTACCTCGACAAGGACCGCGCGTTCCTGACCAAGGGCGGCGTCTTCACCGACTCGTACCTCGACGCCTACATCGAGCTGAAGATGCAGGAGGTCACGCGCTTCCGCATGACCACCCACCCGGTCGAGTTCGACATGTACTACAGCCTGTGATCCAGCGGCTCCCGGCCTGCCGGGACCGCCAAACGTGGCATAGGGACGGTGTTGCACCGTCCCTTTTTCATTGGCCGTCCCGGGTTTGCGACAATCGCGCGTTATCGATTGGACGGCGGCCCTGCGGGCCTGGAGGTTGGATCGATGAAGCACCTGTCGTTCGCCCTGCTCAGCGTGGCCCTGCTGCCCGCGGCATGGGCGCAGACCGCCGGCGCTTCGAGCGTGGTCTACCGCTGTCCCGGCCCACCGGTGCTGTATACCGACTCGATCACGCCGCAGGAGGCCAAGGAACGCAACTGCCGCACCATCGAGGGCGCGCCGATCACCATCGTGCAGGTCCCGAAACCGGCGCCCGCCAAGGCTCGCGAGGGCTCGGCGGGCGCATCGGGCGCCCGTGGTGCCGAGGGCCGCGTCGACCCTGCGGCGCAGCGCCAGCGCGACAGCGATGCGCGGCGCATTCTCGAGGCGGAGCTGAAGCGCGAGGAGGCGCGGCTGGCCGAGATGCAACAGGAATTCAACAACGGCGAGCCCGAGCGCCGCGGCGACGAGCGCAACAACCAGCGTTACATCGACCGGGTGGCCGACATGCGGTCGGCCATCGCTCGCAAGGAAAGCGATATCGCCGCCATCAAGCGCGAGCTGGCCAAGCTGCCGCCCTGAGCAATGGGCGCGCGTGCCAGGCGCCTGTGGTCGTGAGCGCATCCGCGTGACGCACTCCCGCTACGAGGCCTTCGACCTGCTGGCCACGCTGGTGGCGCTGGCCCAACCCGACGGCACGGTGCTGTTCGTCAACGCCGGCTTCGAAGCGGTGGTCGGCCAGTCGCGCCGCGCACTCGTGCGCACCAGCCTGTTCGACCGCTTTGCCGACGCGTCGGCCCTGCGCGAAACGCTGATCGCGGTGGCCCACAACGAGATCGCCACCGGCCGCCTGCAGGCCAGCCTGCGGCGCGCCGGCGCCGGGGCAGGTGCCGACGACCTGCCGGTGCACGTGATCGTGACGCAGGTCGACCTGCGCGGCGAAGGCGGCCGCACCGCCAGCGCCGACCAGGTGCTGGTGGAGATGCTGGAGATCGAACAACAGACGCGCCAGGACCGCGAGGAGCGTGCGCTCGACCAGATCGAAGCCAACAAGGAGCTGATCCGCAACCTGGCGCACGAGATCAAGAACCCGCTCGGCGGCATCCGCGGTGCGGCGCAGCTGTTGGCGATGGAAATCGCCTCGCCGGAGCTGGCCGAGTACACCGAGGTGATCGTGCACGAGGCCGATCGCCTGCAGGCGCTGGTCGACCGCCTGCTCGCGCCGCACCGACGCCCGCATGTGGTGGGCGACGTGAACATCCACGAGGTGTGCGAGCGCGTGCGTTCGGTGGTGCTGGTGGAGCACCCGCGCGGGCTGGCCATCGAGCGCGACTACGATGTCTCGCTGCCGGAGTTTCGTGGCGACCGCGAACAGCTGATCCAGGCTCTGATGAACGTAGTGCAGAACGCCGCACACGCGCTCGGCGAGCGCATCGCGATCGGCGACGCACGCATCACGCTGCGTACCCGGGTCGCCCGGCAGGTGACCGTGGGCAAGCAGCGCAGCAGACTGGCACTGGAATTGCATATCGAGGACAACGGGCCCGGCGTGCCCGAGGAACTGCGCGATCGGATCTTCTTTCCCCTGGTGTCGGGGCGTGAGGGCGGATCGGGCCTCGGACTCACGCTGGCTCAGATGTTCGTGCAGCAGCATCATGGTTCGATCGACTTCGACTCGGTGCCCGGCCGCACGGTGTTCAGGATCATGATTCCGCTGCCCTAGACGATGCGCCTCCACTTCGCAACCGAGACACCTGCATGAAGCCGATCTGGGTTGCCGACGACGATCAGTCGATTCGTTTCGTCCTCGAGCGTGCACTGACGCGCGAGCAATTCAGCGTGCGCTGCTTCTCCAACCCGCGCGACGTGCTCGCGGCGCTGGATACCGACGTGCCGCAGGTGCTGGTGAGCGACATCCGCATGCCGGGCGGCTCGGGTCTCGACCTGCTGTCCAAGGTCAAGCAGCGACTGCCGGGGCTGCCGGTGATCGTGATGACGGCCTACTCCGATCTCGACAGCGCGGTGTCGGCCTTCCAGGGCGGCGCGTTCGAGTATCTGCCCAAGCCGTTCGACTTGCCCAAGGCGGTGGAGCTGATCCGCCGTGCCGTCGAGGAGAGCCTGCGTGAGCAGGTCGGCAGCGACCTCGGCACCGCGGCTCCCGAGATGCTCGGCCAGGCGCCGGCGATGCAGGATGTGTTCCGCGCCATCGGCCGGCTGAGCCAGAGCAATGTGACGGTGCTGATCACAGGTGAATCAGGCACCGGCAAGGAGCTCGTCGCGCGCGCGCTGCATCGCCACAGTCCACGCGGCGAACTCGGCACCAAGGGGCCGTTCATCGCGATCAACACCGCGGCGATCCCGAAGGACTTGCTGGAGTCCGAACTGTTCGGCCACGAGCGGGGTGCCTTCACCGGTGCGCAGACCATGCGGCGCGGCCGCTTCGAGCAGGCCGACGGCGGCACACTGTTCCTCGACGAGATCGGCGACATGCCGTTCGATCTGCAAACGCGCCTGCTGCGCGTGCTGTCGGACGGCCACTTCTACCGCGTCGGTGGGCACCAGCCGCAGAAGGCCAATGTGCGCGTGATCGCCGCCACGCACCAGAATCTGGAGCAACGGGTCAAGGATGGTGCATTCCGCGAGGACCTGTACCACCGCCTCAACGTGATCCGTCTGCGTCTGCCCGCTCTGCGGGAGCGGCGCGAGGACGTTCCGGGACTGGCGCGCGCCTTCCTGGCGCGCAGCGCGCACGATCTGGGCGTGGAGACCAAGCGGCTCAGCGATGCCGCGATGGAGCGGCTGATGCAGTTCCGCTTCCCCGGCAACGTGCGCCAGCTGGAGAACTTGTGCCACTGGCTGACGGTGATGGCGCCGGCGCAACTGATCGAGCCGAAGGACCTGCCACCCGAATTGCTGGGTGAGTCGCCCGAAGCGCCTGCGACGACCGACGGGGTGCCGGCCCCAGTGGCGACACTGGCGGCTGTCGCGCCGCTGGCGACAGCCGGCGCAGCCGACGCCTGGCTGACCGACCTGGCGCGCGAAGCGCGTCGCCTGCTCGACGCCGGCGTACCGGAGGTGTGGGATCAGTTGAGCCGGCAGTTCGAAGGCCAGCTGATCCACGTGGCGCTGGAGAACACGCGCGGCCGACGCATCGAGGCCGCGCAGAAGCTGGGGATCGGCCGCAACACCATCACGCGCAAGATCCAGGAACTCGGCCTGGACGAGTAGGGCGGGAAACGCGCGCCGCCGCGGCGAGCGCGAGTGCGCTACTTGGCGGGCTGCAAGACCTCGGCGTCGTCGAGCGGAGCCGCGGCGGTCCAGCGCCGATCGGCCTCGTCGAATTGCGAGTGCGACGCTTCGGTGACCTCGATCGACGAGACGTCGTCGCGCAGCCGCGCTGGCGTGCGGCGCTTGACCGCTTCTTCGACGCGCAGGCGCAGGACCATCAGGTCATCGCTGCGCGCCGTTCCCTCGAGCCGGTCGAGCTGGTCGAGCGCCTTGCTCAGCACGTTGACCGGCAGCACCTTGAGCGCACGCGAGCCCTGGCGGGCCAACGTCTGCTCCAGGTGCGCCAGATGCGGCGCCAGGCGGCGCGATTCCTCGTGCTGCGCCAGCAGGTCCTGCAGGGCCACGTGCGCCAGGCGCAGTGCTTCGCCGCGACCGCCAGACTTGGAGGACGCTGGTACCGATGGCGCCTCGGCGAGCACCACATGCAGCTGCATGCCGATGCGCTTGAGCTGAACTGGGCGACTGAACACGCTACCCAGCCAGCGCAGCGGCCCGCTGCTCGGCTTGCCGCCGCTCGCCGGGCGGTCCGACGGCGTCGAGTGGCTCGAGTGCGGCTGCAGACTGGAGGATGACTCGTCGGACACGTTGCGGCGTACTGCTGGCATGGCGATGCAATCGGTAGGTCGACTCGGAGCGGCGTGGAGTCGATGCGAGGCGCCTGGCGCCATCACGATCGAAGGCCCGAGACTACTCCTGCACGGCACTGCATGCCTTGTAACGAGGCGTCAAACGCGACTCCGTGTGAAGCTTGTCTCACACCGATGGGGACGCCGGTCCAAAGACCCCGACGACCTTCGCCACTGACTTTCGCTTCTAGAAGTGCAGCATCGCTGCGCCGCCGAGCGCCACGCCGACGGCCGCCACGCCGAACATGCCCCACTCGAGCCACTTGCGCCGCGTCAGCAGCGCAATGGCGGCCAGCGCGATCGAGATCTGCAGCGCGGTGGTGGCCTGGGCCCAGCGGTGATGCAGGTGCATCTGGTCGTCGGACTTCTGGTCCCACTCCTTGGCTTCCGCCTCCAGCTTGTCAGCCGCGGTCTTGATCTCGGCCTTCTCCTTCTTGTAGCGCTCGACCTCGGCGAGGTACGGCGCCTTCTTGTCGTCGGCGACGATGGCCACCGCCAGCTCGGACAGGTTCTGCTTGCTGCTCTTGGCCTGGTAGTAGTTCCACTGGTTCGACGCCTCGGTCTTCTTGATCGCGGCGTTGTTCTTGTACAGGCCGGCGTTGGCCTGGGTGGCGCCACCCATGTACGAGAACAGCGCGCCGACGGTGGCCAGGATCGCCGTCATCACCGCGATCTGGCCTGAGAAGCTGTCCTTGCTGCCGTGCTGTGCGGCATGCTCGAGTTCGTGATCGTGCGGTCCATGGACGTGAAAGCCGGCGCCAGACATGGGGAGCTGCTCCTGTTCAGTGTTTTGCGCGTCGATAGGTGACGAAGTCGAAGGCCGGCGCGGCGGGTCCGGTCGCGGCGTGCGCCTCGCGGTGCACCTCGACGAAGTCATCGCGGTTCCAGGGCGGGAACACGGTGTCGCCCGCGATGTCGGCCTGCAGCTCGGTGAGCTCCAGCGTGTCGACCCGCGGCAGCGCCTGGGCGTACAGCTCGGCGCCACCGATCACGAACACCCGGCCTCGCGGCGGTGTGGCGGTGCGGGCCAACGCCACGGCATCGTCGAGCGAGGCCGCGGCCAGTGCGCCGGCGGCGCGCCAGTCACGCTGACGGGTCACCACGATGTTCGTGCGCTCCGGCAACGGGCGGAAGCGCTCGGGCAGCGAGTCCCAGGTGCGACGGCCCATGATGACCGCACAGCCGCGTGTCAGCGCCTTGAAGTGCGCCATGTCCTCGGGCAGTCGCCAGGGAATGGCGCCAGCGCGGCCGATCACGCCATTGCGCGCGACGGCGACGATCAGCGTCATGCGGGGCGGTCGGTCGGGCGTCGTCGACATCGGCGCGCATTGTCGCCGCATTCGCGCGGCGCCCGCGCGGGCGCCGCGGCCCCACGCCCGGTCAAGGCTTGCTGAAGCGCACGACGTTGTTGCGCGTGAGTACCAGCAGCGCGCCGTCGTCGGCGACCGTCATGTCGACCGGACTGCCGCTGACGCCGCCGAACGTGTAGGCGGCGTTGTTGCCGGCCAAGTCCAGGAAGCCGATGAATCGACTGGTCAGGTCGGCGAAGAAGTAGCCTCCGCCATACGGCGAGCCGAACGGGCCGCCGGCCGGATAGAAGGTACCGCCCGTGATCGCAAACCCGGTGAAGAATCCGCCTGGCTCCGAGCCGGGCGGCGCACCGGCGCTGTGCTTGTAGGTGAAGATGGGCGCCGTCTCGCCGCTGGTGGCGGTGGGTCCTTCGGAGTTCGGCCAGCCGTAGTTGGCACCGGGGGCGCCCACGTTGATTTCCTCCCAGGTGCTTTCACCGACGTCATTGATGTGGACGCGACCGGTGCCGGTCTGTACTGCGAACGTGAACGGATTGCGCAGACCGTCGGCCCAGACCGCGCGGGCGTCACCCGTGCGCTGGTTGAAGAACGGGTTGTCGGGTGGAATGGTGCCGTCGTCGTTGAGTCGCAGCATCTTGCCCAGCACTGTCGTCGTGCTTTGCGCG
>Ga0075356_1000091_pt1 | contig 17755 bp, 10 predicted proteins | sample WestPond_Cattail_FD_120073 | JGI IMG/M metagenome (GOLD analysis project Ga0075356, IMG submission 120073) | Natural and restored wetland microbial communities from the San Francisco Bay, California, USA, that impact long-term carbon... | ecosystem: Environmental > Terrestrial > Soil > Wetlands ... | reverse complement strand
GCCAGGCTGCGCCACCCGTCGGGTGCGTAGCCGAGGCCGAAGCGCGCGGCGATCTCACCTGTGAGGCCGCGGCCCTTGAGATAGTCGACCGCCCGCGGGCTTGCCTTCAGCGCGGCGCGGTAGTGCTGGCCGGCGCGCGCGAGCAGGTCTGTGAGCGATGCCTGCTTCTGCCGCTGCTCGACGAGGCGCTGGCGCTCCTCGGGCGTCGTGTCGACTTCGGGAACGGCGATCCCGGCCTGCTGGGCGAGATCGCGCACTGCGTCCATGAAGCCGAGGCCGGTGTGCTCCATCAGGAACCGGATGGCGTCGCCATGAGCGCCGCAGCCGAAGCAGTGATAGGTCTGCCGCGACGGGCTGACGGTGAAGCTCGGCGTCTTTTCGCCGTGGAACGGGCACAGGCCCTTGTGGTGGATGCCCGCCTTCTTGATCTCGACATGCCGGCCGACCACCTCGACGACGTCGACGCGGGACAGCAGATCCTGGATGAAGCCGGGCGAGAGCACGGCCAAGTCTAGCGAACCGGCCCAGAGGCGCAGCGTGACGCTATCGCACCCGAGGGCTCGGCGTCGCCGCTACGGCCGGCACGATCGCGAACAGCCCCTTCCACTGCCTCACCCAGCGCGCCACGTCTGCCGCGGGCATCGGCGATGCAATGCCTGAACCCTGGCCGATGTCGCAGCCCATGTCGAGCAGCATGCGTGCCTGCGCCGGTGTCTCCACGCCCTCGGCCACCGCGGTGCAAGAGAAGGTGCGCGCCAGACTGATGACGCCCTCGACGATCGCGCGGTCCTGTGCATCGGACAGCATGTTGTGGACGAAGGATCGGTCGATCTTCAGCACCTGCACCGGTAGTCGCTTCAGGTAGGTGAGGGTCGAGTAGCCGGTGCCGAAGTCATCGAGCGCGCAGCGCACGCCGAGCGTCGTGCACTGCTCCAGCAGCGCCGAGGTATAGGACACGTCGGCCAGCGCGGCCGTTTCCAGCACTTCGAGCTCGAGCCGCGTGCCCAGCGGACGCGCGTGACGCGCCAGAAGTTCGGCCAGGCGCTGAACGAAGTCGGGTTCCTGCAGATGGCGCGCCGACACATTGACGCTGACCGAGAAGTCCAGGCCCTGCGCCTGCCACTGTTCTAGTTGTTCGAGGGCCTGCGACATGACCCAGTCGCCGACTCGTGCGGACAGACCCGTATGCTCGATCAGCGGCAGGAAGTGCGCCGGCGGTATCAGGCCGTGTTCCGGATGGTTCCAGCGCAGCAGCGCCTCGAAGCCGAGTACGCTGCCACGGCGCAAGTCGACCTTGGGCTGGTAGTGCAGGCACAGCTCGTCGTTGTCGATGGCTTCCTGCACGCGGCCGAGCGCCAGCACACGTTCCTCGGCGCGGCGGTTGTGCTCCGGATCGAAGAAGAGGTATCCGTTGCGTCCGGCTTGCTTGGCGCCATACATCGCGTGATCGGCGTGGCGCAGCAGCGTGTCGGCGTCGCTGCGGTCGATCGGATACACCGTGGCGCCCACGCTCGCCGATACGGCTGCGGGTTCCAGTGTGTTGTCGAGCACGTAAGGGCTCGCGATGACGCGCAGCACACGCTCCACGGCCAGGCGGGCTTCTTCCAGGGTGTCGGCGCGCAGCAGCAGCACGAACTCGTCGCCGCCCAGGCGTGCGGCGATGTCGGACCACGACGCATGCGCCCGCAGCGCGGCGCGCAGACGACCCGCCAGCTCCATCAGCAGCCGGTCGCCCGCACCGCGGCCGTATTGCTCGTTGACCGCCTTGAAGTGGTCGAGGTCGATGTAGCACACCGTCAGCAGATGGCCCTCACGGTCGCTCGACGCCATCGCGTCGGACAGCAGTTGTGTCAGCCGCGCCCGGTTGGGCAGGCGCGTCAGCTCGTCGAAATGAGCCTGCCGTTCCAGCCGCTCCCGTTGCAGCCTTTGCTCGGTGATGTCGGAGATCATCATCACGCGATAGCGCACCGCGCCCTCGGGATCGTGCACGGTGAACAGGCTGACATGCAGCGCGCAGGGATCGCCGTTGCGCTTGCGCTCCACGACCTCGCCGCTCCAGTGGCCCTGGCTGCGCAGCCCCGCCCAGATGGCGTTCTGCTGCTGGCGCGCCATGGCGTCGGTCGACGACGTGCTGAGCAGGCTCGGCACGGTGCCGAGCAGTTCCTCGCGGGTGATGCCGGTGATGCGGCTGTAGGTGGGGTTGACGTCCAGGATGCGTAACTCGTCGTCGACGATCACCAGTCCCTCGTGCAGGTTCTGGAACAGGCTGCTCGACAGGCGTTCGCGGTCCTGCGCGCTGCGCCGCTCCTGCACGTCGTTGATAGTGGCAACCAGCCGCGTGGGCAGACCTTGTGCGGAGCGCTCGGCAACGCTCACGCGTAGTTCGTACCAGGGCCACGCTTCGCCGACGCGCACCCGCACCTGGCGCCAGAGGTTGTCGTGCCCCGGACGATCGAGTTGATCCAGCGCGGTACGCAACTCGTTGCGGTCGTCCTCGTGCACCTGGCCGAGCCAGCTGCGCAACGTCGCGGTGCGCGTGCCGTCGGCGTCGCCGTGCAGTTGGCGCCAGCGCGCCGACGTGAAACCCGCGCCGCCGTCAGCCTTCCACTCGGCCACGCCGAGGTCGGCCACGGCCAACGCCAGCTCGGCCCTTTGCGCTGCCGCGCGGGCGCGCCCACCGAGCAGGTGTACGACGAGCACCAGCGCCTGCGCGGCCAGCAGGAAGCCCCACAGCGGCGCGCTGCCGATCGTCGAGGCGAGGGCGCGCACCGGCGGCCACGAGGACGACCAGGCCAGCGCCAGCAACAGCGACATCGCACCGACGAATCCGGCCCCCAGCGACACGCCGGCGCGCAGCACGATCCACACCAGCGCCACCAGCGTGATGAGCAGCACCGGCAGCAGCGCGGTTCGGCCCGACGCCAGTGCCGCCGCGCCGACGGCGGCCGACAGGATGCCCGTGAGCAGCAGTGCCGCGTTGCCCAGGCCCTGCTGCGGCTGCCAGGCGGCCCGCCAGGCGACGCGATTGAAGACCAGCAATCCGACGCCGACCAGTAGCACACCGAGCGCCTCGCCGATCCACCACGACAGCCATGCATCGGTCAGGTCAGCCAGTGCGGCGTGACCCGACAGCATCAGCCACACCGCCGCATTGGCCGCGCTGAGGACCTGGCCGCCGCACAGCACGGCGCCGGTGAAGAGCCAGACGTCTCGCGGGTGTTGCAAGCGGGGGCCGAAGTCGCTGCGCGCCAGCCAAAAGGCCGACAGCAGCAGGCTCAGCAAGCTGCCGGTGGCCAGCGCCAATGCCAGTGGCCATCCCGCGCCGGCCGCGATCAGCGCGGCGAAGAGGCCCAGCCAGAGCGGCGGCGCAAAGATCGGCCCGAAGCGGACCAGAACCGCCAGCGCGACGCCGGCAGCCGGTGCAAACGGAGCGATCAGATTGCCGGGCGGCCCGAGCGCGAAGCCGAGCCAGCCGGCCAGCGCAGTCGCGAGGCCCAGGCCGAGCGCACGCAACAGCAAACCGCCGCGCGATGAGCTTCGAGCCGTCGGCAGCTCGCTGCGCGGTGTGTCCCGAGCCGCGGCCGGCTCGGTGGCCGCGTCATCGAACGGCAAAGTCGCTCAGCTTGCCTCCGGAGGCCAGCGCCGCCTTCAGCCACTTGGGCTGGAGGCCGCGTCCGCTCCAGGAGTCGCCGCTCGCGGGATTGCGGTACTTGGCCGGCACCTTGCTGCCCTTGCGGGTGCCGCCGGCATTCCCCTTGACGCTGAGATCGGCCAGGGTGAGTCCGTACTGGTCCATCAGCGTCTTGATCTGCTGGATGGCCTCGGCACGCTCGGTGCGGCGGGCGTCGGCGATACGCTTTTCGAGGGCCTCTTTTTGGGCCATCAATTCAGGCAGGCTGGACATCGAATCCTCGACTGGTTATTCGCGCGGATCAATATAAGGTTTCCCGCTGCGTATCACCAGAGGAGGTTTCATCGATATCCGACGCGATCGAGCATCTGTTGCACCTTGACCTGGTTCATGCCGATCACCGAGACCGGAATCGTCTCGGATTTGAACGTGCCCATCCTTTGCAGGGCCGGATTAGGCGGGGTCAGCCCGGCGACGGCGGGCCATTCGTTGTTGCCGTTGGCAAAATGCGCCTGCGCCTCGTCGCTCGCCAGATACTCGAGAAACTGCCGCGCGGCCGCCACATTCTTGGCGTGGCGGGCAACGGCGCCACCGGCGATATTGATATGCGTACCCCAACTCGCCTGGTTCGGAAACACCATGCCGATGCGCTCGACGACATTCCGGTCCTCGGGTGCTTCCGAGCGCATCAGTCGCGCCAGATAGTAGGTATTGGTCAGCGCCACGGCGCATTCGCCCGAAGCGACGGCCCGGATCTGGTCGGTATCGCCGCCCTTAGGTGGACGCGCCATGTTGTTGACGAGCCCTTGCAGCCAGGCCTCGGCGCGCTGTGGGCCCAGATGCTCGGTCACCGCGCCAAACAGCGACAGGTTGTATGGGTGCGAGCCCGAGCGCGTGCATAGCCGACCCTTGTTGATCGGGTCGGCCAGCTTCTCGTAGCTGTCGACATCGGCTCGCGGCACCTTGACCTTGTCGTAGACCAGGACGCGAGCCCGCGTCGAAAAGCCGAACCACTGCGAGCCGGCGCCGTCGTCCTTGCTGCGCAGTTGCGCGGGGATGCGCTGCTCGAGTAGCGGGCTCTTCAGCGGCTGGAACAGGCCATCGACCTCGGCGCGCCACAGGCGGGCCGCGTCGACCAGCAGGATCACGTCCGCCGGGCTGGCGGACCCTTCGGCCCGCAGACGCGCCAGGATACCGGCGTCGTCGGCGTCGACGCGCTGCACGCGAACGCCGGTGAGCTTGGTGAAGTTCTGGTACAGCGCCTCGTCGGTCTGGTAGTGACGCGCCGAGTAGATGTTCAGCACCGGGCCGGTCGTTTGGGCCAGCAGGCCAGTGGCTAACAAGGGGCCGAAGGCCGCGATGACGTGACGAATCAGTTTCATGTGGTGGCTCCGACGCGGATGCGCCAGAGTTTAACATCAAACAAGAACGATTCGTATTTGCGTCAGATCAACGGCGCTTCTAGTGCCACCGCCACCGCCGGCGGCTCTCTTCAGTTCGCCGGCGGCACGTAGCCCGTGGGTTGATCCGCGTTGCCGCCGAACAGGAACTGCTCCATCTGCCGCGCGAGATACTGCCGCGCGCGCTGATCGGCCAGATTCAGGCGGTTCTCGTTGACCAGCATGGTCTGGTGCTTGAGCCACAGGGCCCAGGCTTCCTTGCTCACGCTGTCGTAGATGCGCTTGCCCAGTTCGCCGGGATAGGTCGGGTAGTCCAGGCCCTCGGCCTCGCGCTTGAGGTAGGCGCATTGGATCGTGCGTGCCATGTCGTGCTCCAGGAAAGATGTGTCGCGGTCGGGCCGCGTCAGGTGAGCTTCTTGACGAACACCTGCGAACGGCGGTCCCAGTTGTATTTGCGCTTGCGGGCCTCGGGCAGCCACTCGGCATCGACCTGCACGAAACCGCGCTTGACGAACCAGTGCATCGTGCGAGTGGTCAGCACGAAGATACTCTCCAGGCCCATGGATTTGGCGCGCTGTTCGATGCGCTTGAGCAGGCGCTCGCCGTCGCCCTGGCTCTGCACCTGCGGCGACACCGTCAGCGCGGCCATCTCGCCGGTGCGCGCCTCTGGATACGGATAGAGCGCCGCGCAGCCGAAGATCACGCCGTCGTGCTCGATCACCGTGTAGTTGCCCACGTCGCGTTCGATCTCGGTTCGGCCGCGCTTGACCAGCGTACCGTCGCGTTCGAACGGCTCGATCAGCGCGAGGATGCCGCCCACGTCGTCGGCGGTGGCCTCGTGCAGGCTCTCGAGCTTTTCGTCGACCACCATGGTGCCGATGCCGTCGTGGGTGAAGATCTCCTGCAGGATCGCGCCGTCCACCGCGAACGGCAGGATGTGCGAGCGCTCGACGCCGCCCTCGCAGGCCTTGACACAATGCTGCAGGTAGAACGCGGTGTCGGTCGGCTTTGCCGGCTCCGGCAGCGCCGCGAGCAGGCGCCTCGCCTCGGCCAGTGCCAGCTCGGTGTCGATCGGCGTCTCGGGATCGTCGTGCTTTTCGTGCACGCCGGCCACTTCGGTCACGAACAGCAGCTTGTCGGCCTGCAGCGCGACGGCGGTCGAGGTGGCGACGTCTTCCATCGAGAGGTTGAACGCCTCGCCGGTGGGTGAGAAGCCGAACGGCGACAGCAGTACCAGCGCCCCGCCGTCGATCGCGCGCCGCACGCCAGCCGCGTCGACGCGGCGCACGACGCCGCTGTGCATGAAATCGATGCCATCGACGATGCCGACCGGCCGCGCGGTGAGGAAGTTGCCCGACACCACGCGCACCGCGGCGTTGGCCATCGGCGTATTCGGCAGGCCCTGTGAGAACGCGGCCTCGATCTCGAAGCGCAGCTGGCCCGCGGCTTCCTGCGCACAGTCGAGCGCCATCGAGTCGGTGATGCGGATTCCGCGCGCGAAGCGTGAGGTGTGGCCCTTGGCGGCCAGCTGTTCATTGACCTGTGGCCGGAAGCCATGCACCAGCACGAGCTTGATGCCCATCGCATGCAGGATCGCCAAGTCCTGCACGAAGACATGCAGCTTGCCGGCCGCGATCAACTCACCGGGCACTGCGACCACGAAGGTCTTGCCGTGGTAGGCGTGGATGTACGGTGCGACCGAGCGAAACCAGGGGACGAAGGTGTGGGGGAAGACGAGGCTCATCGGGTCGGCTCGGGCAGCGACACGATTGTGCCGCACGCTGTGCACTTGCCGGGGCGGCCCTATCATGCCCGCCTCGTGAGCCGTCCTGCCCGCACGACGCCTGCCGTTGCCACGGCCGCGTCGATTCCACCGATCACCTATCCCGAGTCGCTGCCCGTCAGTGCGCGACGCGACGAGATCGCGCGCGCGATGCAGGCGCATCCCGTGGTCATCGTCTGCGGCGAAACCGGCTCGGGCAAGACCACACAGCTGCCGAAGATCGCGCTCGAGCTCGGCCGTGGCCTCGGTGCCGGCGGCCGCGGGCTGATCGGCCACACCCAGCCGCGACGCATCGCCGCCTCCAGCGTGGCCAAGCGCATCGCCGACGAACTGCGTTCGCCGCTCGGTGAAGTGGTGGGCTACAAGGTGCGCTTCCAGGACCGATTGCAGCGCGGTGCATCGGTGAAGCTGATGACCGACGGCATCCTGCTCGCCGAGACGCAGACCGACCCGGAGCTGCGCGCCTACGACACGCTGATCATCGACGAGGCGCACGAACGTAGCCTGAACATCGACTTCCTGCTGGGCTACCTGCGCCAGCTGCTGCCGCGCCGGCCCGACTTGAAGATCGTCGTCACCTCGGCCACCATCGATGCTGATCGCTTCGCCCAGCACTTTGCATCCGCCCAGGGGCCGGCGCCTGTGATCACGGTGTCGGGGCGTCTGTACCCGGTGGAGGTGCGCTGGCGCCCGTTCGAGGAAGCCAGGGATCGGGATCTCGACGATGCGATCGCCGATGCCGTGGACGAACTGTGGCGAGGCTCGGCGCAAGGCGACATCCTCGTCTTCCTGCCGGGTGAGCGCGAGATCCGCGAGGCGGCCGACCATCTGCGCAAGCACCTGGCGAGCCAGCTGCGCGGTGGGCCGTTGCCGGAGATCCTGCCGCTGTTCGCGCGGCTGTCGCAGCCCGAGCAGGACCGCGTATTCGAGTCCGGCAACGGCCGACGACTCGTACTCGCCACCAACGTGGCCGAGACCTCGCTCACCGTGCCCGGCATCCGCTACGTGATCGACGCCGGCCTGGCGCGCGTCAAGCGCTACAGCTACCGCCACAAGGTCGAGCAGTTGCAGGTCGAGCCGATCTCGCAGGCGGCGGCCCAACAGCGCGCGGGCCGCTGTGGCCGCGTGGCGGACGGCGTGTGCATCCGCCTCTACGACGAGAAGTCCTTCGCCGAGCGCCCGCCGTTCACCGACCCGGAGATCCTCCGCTCGTCGCTGGCCGGCGTGATCCTGCGCATGAAGGCGCTGCACCTCGGCGCGGTGGAGAACTTTCCCTTCCTGGAGACGCCGCCGCGAAAGGCCATCGCCGACGGCTACGCGCTGCTGGCCGAGCTGAACGCGGTGGACGACGCCAATGAGTTGACGTCGATCGGCCAGGAGCTCGCGCGGCTGCCGCTCGACCCCCGCGTCGGCCGCATGATCCTCGAGGCGCGCGACCGCCAGTCGCTGGCCGAGGTGGTGGTGATCGCTTCTGCCCTGAGCGTGCAGGACGTGCGCGACCGCCCGCTCGAGGCCCAGCAGGCGGCAGACGAGAAGCACAGGAAGTTCGACGACGAGAAGTCGGAGTTCATGGGCTACCTCAAGCTGTGGGCATGGATCGAGCAGGGACGGGGCGTGCACGGGCATGCGGGTGGCGCCACGCAGCACACCGACCAGCACAAGCTGTCCAACCGCCAGCAGGAGCAGCGCCTGCGCGAGAGCTTCGTCAACCCGCGGCGCGTGCGCGAGTGGCGCGACATCCACATCCAGCTGCACACCGTGGTGGCCGAGCATGGCTGGCGGCTCAATGGGTCGCCGGCCACTTACGAGCAAGTCCACCTTTCGATGTTGGCGGGCCTGCTCGGCAACGCGGGCTGCAAGAGCGAGGACGAGGACTGGTACCTCGGTGCGCGCGGCATCCGTTTCTGGCGCCACCCCGGAGCGCACCTCAGCAAGAAGCCAGGCCGCTGGCTGATCGCGGCCGAGCTGGTGGAGACCACGCGGCTGTTCGGCCGCGGCCTGGCGGCGATCGAACCGCAATGGATCCCCAGCATCGCCGGCCACCTGCTGCAGCGCCAGCTGCTCGAGCCACACTGGGAGAAGAAGGCCGGTGAGGTGATCGCGCTCGAGCGTGCCACGCTGTACGGCATCGTGGTCTACAGCAACCGGCGCGTGAACTACGGGCAGGTCGACCCGAAGGCCGCTCGCGAGATCTTCATCCGCGAGGCGCTGGTGGCGGGCGATTGGGAGACAAGGCTGCCTTTTCTGGCGCACAACCGCAAGCTGATCGCACAGGTCCAGGAGCTCGAGCACAAGGCCCGCCGGCAGGACGTACTGGTCGACGACGAGTTGATCCACGCCTTCTACGACCAGCAGGTGCCGGCCGACGTGCACTCGGGCGCCACGCTCGAGCGCTGGTATCGCGACGAGGTCAAGCGCCAGCCGCGGCTGCTGCAACTCACGCGCGACGAGCTGATGCGCCACGAAGCGGCCGGCGTCACCACGGCGGCCTACCCCAAGGTGGTGCGCCTGGGCGGCATCGATTGCACGGCGGGCTATTTGCACGAACCGGGTGATGCGAAGGACGGCGTCACCGTCACGCTGCCGATCTATGCGTTGAATCAGGCCAGCGAAACCCGCTGCGACTGGCTGGTGCCCGGCATGCTGCAGGCCAAGGTGGCGGCGTTGCTGAAGAGCCTGCCGCAGCGGCCGCGCTCGCGCCTGGTGCCGCTGCCGGATTTCGCGGCCGAGTTCTGCGCCACCGTGGACTTTGCCAACGGCGAAATGCTCGATGCGCTGCTCAAGGCCGTGCGCGAGCGCACGCAGCTCGCGGTGCAACGCGCCGACTTCAAGCTCGATAGTCTGCCGGCGCACCTGTTCATGAACTTCCGTCTTGTCGACGAACACGGCCGGCAGCTGGCGACGGGGCGCAACCTCGCGGCGCTGAAGTCCGAGTGGGGCGGGCAGGCGCGCAGCGCGTTTCAGGCGCTCGCCGCGCTGAAGCCGGCGCAACCGCCGCCGACCGAAGGCGCGTTGCATGAACGTGTGCAGGCGGCCCCCGCTGGAGCCGTCGGCATCGCGGCGCTAGCGGGCGCTGCGCCTGCGCAGCGTGCCTATACCGCCTGGACCTTCGGCGAGCTGCCCGAGCTGATGGAGCTGCGGCGCGGTGACCAGGTGCTGGTCGGCTTTCCTGCGCTGGTCGATCACGGCAGCCACGTCGAGATCGAAGTGTTCGACGAGCCCGACGTCGCCGCCGTCAGGCACCGCGCTGGCCTGCGCCGTCTGATCGCGCTGCAGCTGAAGGAGCCGCTCAAGTACCTGGAGAAGAACATTCCCGACCTGCAGCGCATGGCGACGGCCTACATGGCGCTCGGCACGCTGGAGGAGCTGCGCGCGCAGATCATCGACGTCGCGCTCGAGCGGGCGTTCCTGGCCGATGCACTGCCGACCGAGGCAACTGCCTTCGGCAGGCTGGTGGAGCAAGGCCGCTCGCGGCTGACGTTGATCGCGCAGGAGGTTTCACGCCTGGCCGGCACGGTGCTCACCGAGTACGCGAGCGCCAGCCGCAAGCTGAAGGACAGCAAACCGCCGAAGGACGTGGCTGACGACATTGCCGCGCAACTGCAGCATCTGCTGCCCAAGCGCTTTGTCGCCGAGACCCCGTATGCGCAGCTGCAGCACCTGCCGCGGTACCTGAAGGCGGTGACGATGCGGCTGGACAAGCAACGCGCCGACCCGGCGCGCGACGCCGCGCGGCTGGCCGAACTGCGGCCGATCGAGCAGCGCTACTGGCGGCGCGTCGCGGAGCGTCGCGGTGCGCCCGACGCGCGACTCGACGAATACCGCTGGCTGCTCGAGGAGCTGCGCGTCAGCTTGTTTGCGCAGGAGTTGCGCACGCCACAGCCGGTGAGCGTGAAGCGCCTGGACCGCGCCTGGCAGGCGCTGGAGCGGTAGTTCCACCCACTATCCAGTCGGCCTCGATTGCCGCACCATGCTCGGCGGCCGGCGACGCGCCTGCCGCTCAATCCTCGGAGGGACAGATGCAATACCTGTACATGGCCATCGTCGGCTTCGTCGTCGGCCTGATCGCGCGCGCCATCCTGCCCGGCACGCAAAGCCTGGGCATCATCCTGACCGCCGTGTTGGGCATTGCCGGCTCGTTCGTGGCCGGCTTCATTGGCCAGGCGATCGGTTGGTATCAGGCGGGCCAGGGTGCCGGCTTCATCGGCTCGGTCGTCGGCGCCGTGCTGCTGCTGTGGGCCTACTCTAAGCTGAAGGGCGCGCCGAGTTCAGGCGGCGGCACGCCCACCTGACCGGCCCGCCCGGCCAACGAGAACGGGGCCGACGGCCCCGTCTGATTTGCGCGGACCGGGCCGCGCGCGCTACGCCGGCACCGACGGCAGTCCGGCGAGCGCCATCGCGAGCTCGGCCTCGTCGTATGCCTGGTCGACCAGCTTGTCGGCAAAGTAGGCCTGGTAGGCGCTCATGTCGAAGTGGCCGTGCCCGCACAGGTTGAACAGGATCGTGCGGCTCTTGCCTTCGGCCTTGCAACGCAGCGCCTCGTCGATCGCGCCTTTCACCGCATGATTGGCCTCCGGCGCCGGCACGATACCCTCGGCGCGCGCGAACATCACGCCGGCCTCGAAGATGGCCTTCTGCTGGTAGGCACGGGCCTCGATCAGGTCCAGCTCCAGCAGGTGCGACACCAGCGGCGCCATGCCGTGGTAACGCAGCCCGCCGGCATGAAACCCCGGCGGCGTGAACGTGGAGCCCAGCGTGTGCATCTTCACCAGTGGCGTCATGTGCGCCGTATCGCCGAAGTCGTACGCGTACTTGCCGCGCGTCAGCGACGGGCACGCTGCCGGCTCTATCGCGACGATGCGGCGCTTCTTGCCGCCGCGCAGCTGCGCGCCGATGAACGGGAACGCGATGCCCGCGAAGTTGCTGCCGCCGCCGGTGCAGCCGACGATCACGTCGGGGTCGTCACCGGCCATCTCGAGCTGCAACATCGCCTCCTGCCCGATGATGGTCTGGTGCATCAGCACGTGGTTGAGCACCGAGCCGAGCGCGTACTTGGTGTCGTCGTGCGTGGCGGCGATCTCCACCGCCTCGGAAATCGCAATGCCAAGCGAGCCCGGGTGGTCGGGCCTCTGCGCCAGGATCGCCCGGCCCGCATTCGTCTCTTTCGATGGCGACGCGATGCAGCGCGCGCCGTAGGTTTCCATCAGCGCGCGGCGGTAGGGCTTCTGGTCGTAGGACACACGCACCTGGAACACGGTGACGTCAATGCCGAACAGCGAGCCCGCAAACGCCAGCGACGAGCCCCACTGGCCCGCGCCCGTCTCGGTGCTGAGCTTCTTGATGCCGGCCTGCGCGTTGTACCAGGCCTGAGGCACGGCGGTGTTGGGCTTGTGCGAGCCGGCGGGCGAGACGCCTTCGTACTTGTAGTAGATCTTCGCCGGCGTGCCGAGCACCTTCTCGAGCCGGTGCGCGCGCACCAGCGGCGACGGGCGCCACAGGCGGAACACCTCGCGGATCGGCTCGGGTATCTGGATCTCGCGCTCGGTGGAGACCTCCTGCATGATCAGTTCCATCGGGAACAGCGGTGCCAGGTCGTCAGGGCCCACGGGCTGCTGGGTGCCAGGGTGCAGCACGGCCGGTGCGGGCTTGGGCAGGTCGGCCGCGATGTTGTACCAATGGCGCGGCATCTTGCTCTCGTCGAGCATGAACTTGGTGGGTGTACTCATCGCGAATGGCTCCTGCAGGAAGAGGACGGGAAGGGCATGTTAGGCCGCGGGTCGACCCTCGCCTAGGGCTGGTTTGTCCCCGTTGTCCGCCGTCAAGCGTCGGCGCGGTTGTCGGCCACCGACTGCCGCGGCGTGCCCAGCGAGCGCAGCACATCGCGCAGGAACTGCGCGCGCTCGCGCGGCTCGGCGATCTCGCGTTCGATGCGCAGCCGGTCGTTGCCGCCGAACTTGATGTGCCGATGCCGCTGCACGAGCTCGATGATGCGCTGGGCATCGAAGGGCGGATCGGGCTTGAAGGTGATTTGCATCAGCTTCGGGTTGGCGTCGATTTTCTGCACGCCGTAGCTGCGTGCCAGCACACGCAGCCGGTGCGTGTCGAACAGGTTCTGCCCCTGTGTCGGCAGCTTGCCGAAGCGGTCGGTGATCTCCTCGAGCAAGGTGTCGAGCTGCTCGCCACGGGTGGCGCTGGCCAGCCGCTTGTAGAGCGACAGCCGCACGTGCACGTCGCCGCAATACACATCCGGCAGCAGCGCCGGTGCGTGCAGGTTGATCTCGGTGGCAGCGTTCAGCGGCGACAGCAGGTCCGGCTCGCGGCCGCTCTTGAGCGCCCGCACCGCTTCGGCCAGCATGTCGTTGTAGAGCTGGAAACCCACCTCCTGCATATTGCCGCTCTGGTGCTCGCCGAGCACCTCGCCCGCGCCACGGATCTCGAGGTCGTGCATCGCCAGGTAGAAGCCCGAGCCGAGCTCCTCCATGCTCTGGATCGCGTCGAGCCGTGCCTGCGCCTGCTTGGTCAGCGAGCGCGTGTCGGGCACCATCAGGTAGGCATAAGCTTGGTGATGCGAGCGCCCGACGCGCCCGCGCAGCTGGTGCAGCTGAGCCAGGCCGAACTTGTCGGCGCGGCTGATGACGATGGTGTTGGCACTCGCCACGTCGATGCCGGTCTCGATGATGGTCGAGCACAGCAGCAGGTTGAAGCGCTGGGCAACGAAGTCGCGCATCACCTGCTCCAGCTCGCGTTCGGGCATCTGGCCGTGCGCGACGGCGATGCGCGCCTCCGGCACCAGCTCCTCCAGGTGCTTGCGCCGCTGCTGGATCGTCTCGACCTCGTTGTGCAGGAAGTACACCTGCCCACCGCGCTTCAGCTCGCGCAGCACCGCCTCGCGGATGACGCCGTTGCCCTCGTCGCGCACGAAGGTCTTGATCGCCAGCCGCCGCTGCGGCGCGGTGGCGATCACGCTCAGATCGCGCAGACCCTCCAACGCCATGCCCAGGGTGCGCGGGATCGGCGTGGCGGTAAGCGTGAGCACGTCGACCTCGGACCTCAGCGCCTTGATCGCCTCCTTGTGGCGCACGCCAAAGCGGTGCTCCTCGTCGATCACCAGCAAGCCCAGGCGCTTGAAGAGCACGTCCTTGCTCAGCAGCTTGTGGGTGCCGACGACGATGTCGATGCTGCCGTCGGCCAGGCCGGCCAACGCGGCGCTGCTCTCCTTGGCGGTTCGAAAGCGCGACAGCTCGGCCACCTTGACCGGCCATTTGCCGAAGCGGTCGACTAGGGTCTGGTAGTGCTGCTCGGCCAGCAGCGTGGTGGGGGCCAGCAGCGCGGCCTGCTTGCCGCCGATGACGGCGATGAACGCGGCGCGCAAGGCAACCTCGGTCTTGCCGAAGCCGACGTCGCCGCACACCAGCCGGTCCATCGGCTTCGGGCTCACCATGTCCTGGATCACGGCGTGGATGGCGGCCCGCTGATCGGGCGTCTCCTCGAAGCCGAAGCCGGCTGCGAATGCTTCGTAATCGTGCATCGAATAGCGGTGCGCGTGGCCCTGGCGCGCGGCGCGCCGCGCGTACAGGTTCAGCAGCTCGGCTGCGGTGTCGCGCACCTGCTCGGCCGCCTTGCGGCGTGCCTTGTCCCACTGACCGGAGCCCAGCTTGTGCAGCGGCGCCTCGTCGGCACTGACGCCGGTGTAGCGGCTGATCAGGTGCAGCTGCGACACCGGCACATACAGCGTCGCCTCGTCGGCATACACGAGATGCAGGAACTCACTCGGCCCGTCGCCGAGGTCCAGGTTGACGAGGCCCTTGTAGCGGCCGATGCCGTGATTGGCGTGTACCACCGGATCGCCGATCGCGAGCTCCGACAGGTCCTTGATCAGCGCCTCGACGTCGCTCACCGCCTCCTGACGGCGGCGTCGACGCAGGCCGGGCGCGGCGGAAAACAGCTCGGCCTCGGTCAGGAACGCGAGCGGCGGGGTGCCCTCACGCTGCCACACGAAGCCGCGCGTCAGCGGCGCAGCCACGATGGCCACGCGTTCGTCGCCGGCTTCGAACTCGTCCAGCGTGGCGACGCTCGGCACCGCGATACCGTGGTCGCGCAGCAGTTCGATCAGGCTCTCGCGTCGGCCCTCGCTTTCGCCGACCAGCAGCACGCGTGCCGACGTGGTGTCGAGGTACCGCTGAAGCGCGGTCAACGGCTCGGGCGAGCCGCGCTCGGCGCTCACGTCGGGCGGCCCGCTCGCCCAGTCGGGCGCGTCGGTTCCGGCGCCCACGCGTAGCGCCAGCACGGCATGCTGGCCGGCCCGCGCAAAGAACTCGTCGACGCGCTGGAAGATCGCTTCGGGCGGCAGGATCGGCCGCTCCGGGTCGTGCTGCAGAAACCGGTGGCGTTCGCGCGTGTCGCTCCAGAAACGATTCAGCGCCTCGTCGACGCTGCCGTGCAGCACGACCGTGGCGTCGCTGCCGGCGTAGTCGAGCAACGACGCCGTCTCGTCGAAGAAGAGCGGCAGGTAGTACTCGATGCCGGCGCCGGCCAGCCCGACGCCGATGTCCTTGTAGATGCGCGAGCGTGTCGGATCGCCTTCGATGCGCTCGCGCCAGCGTGCCCGAAACGCCGTGCGGGCCGCCTCGTCGAGCGGAAACTCGCGTCCCGGCAGCAATCGCACCTCCGGCACCGGGTAAAGGCTGCGCTGGGTATCGGGATCGAAGGTGCGGATCGAGTCGATCTCGTTGTCGAAAAGGTCCACGCGGTACGGCACCGGCGACCCCATGGGGAACAGGTCGAACAGACTGCCGCGCACCGCGTACTCGCCGGGCGAAACGACCTGGCTCACGTGCGCATAACCCGCCAGCGTGAGCTGCTGCCGCAACGCCGCCTCGTCGAGCCGGGTCTTCTGCTGAAACTGGAAGGTCGTGCCCGCCAGGAAACGTGGTGGCGCCAGGCGGGCGAGTGCGGTGGTGGCGGGCAGCAGCACCACGTCGAGGTCGTGCTGCTGCAGCCGCCACAAGGTGGCCAGGCGCTCGGATACCAGATCCTGGTGCGGCGAGAAGGTGTCGTAGGGCAGCGTTTCCCAGTCGGGGAACACCGCTGTGCGCAGCTTCGGCGCGAAGAAGGCCAGTTCGTCCGCCAGCCGTTGAGCATCGAACGGCTCGGCGGTGACGATGACGAGCGGATGGCGTCCGTCGGCCCGTTGTTGCGCCAGGCGCGCGAGCAGCAACGCATCGGCCGAGCCGGGTGGCAGCGGCAGCGCAAAGCGTTTACCAGGGGTGAGGGCGGGCGGCAGCATCGATCGACAACGCACGACCCCCCGGGGCACTCATCACCGAGGGCTACCGCGGGCACCGAGTCATCGCACAAGTCGATTCTAGAATCGACTCGATGAACCCGCCCGCCGCCACGCGCGAACCCAGGCTGTTTGCGCTGGTGCCCTGCGCCGGCGTGGGCGCGCGCGCAGGTGGGCGTGCGCCCAAGCAGTACGCCCCGCTGGCCGGGCGACCGATGGTCGCGCACACGCTCGAGGCCTTGCGCCAGGTGCGCCGGCTGAATGGCGTGCTGGTCGTGCTGGCACCGCACGACAGCTGGTTCGACGAGGCATTGCACGATGAGGCCATCGATGCGTCCTGGGTCGCGCGCTGCGGCGGCGACACGCGCGCGCAGAGCGTGGCCAACGGGTTGGTCGAACTGCGCAATCGTGGTGCGGTCGATTCGGACTGGGTGCTGGTGCACGACGCGGCGCGCTGTCTTGTGCAGCCGGGCTGGGTCGACCGGCTGATCGACAGCTGCATCCACGACGCCGTCGGCGGCTTGCTCGCATTGCCGGTGGCCGATACGTTGAAGCGCGCGCGCGCCGGCCGCGCTGCCGCCACCGTCGATCGTGCCGACACCTGGGGCGCGCAGACGCCGCAGATGTTCCGTGTCGGCACCCTACAGGAGGCGCTGCGACGCGCCGGCGCCCATGTCACCGACGAAGCCAGCGCGATCGAGGCGATGGGTCTGGCGCCGCGGCTGGTGCAGGGCGACGCGGGCAACCTGAAGATCACCTGGCCGGAGGACTTCGCACGCGCCGAGGCGCTGCTGGCCGCGCCCGCCGATCACCCGGGAGCATCGATGAACGCAACGAACCTGCGCTTTGGCGAGGGCTGGGACATCCATGCGCTGGTGCCGGGTCGGCCGCTGGTGCTGGGCGGCGTGACGATCCCGCACACACACGGACTGGATGCGCACAGCGACGGCGACGCGCTGTTGCACGCGATCATCGACGCGCTGTTCGGCGCGTCGGCGCTGGGCGACATCGGGCGCCATTTTCCCGACACCGACGCAGCCTTCCGCGGTGCCGACTCGCACCGGCTGCTGGCCGAGGCGGCGCGTCGCGTGCGCGAGGCGGGCTACCGGATCGTCAATGTGGATTCCACCATCGTCGCGCAAGCGCCGAGGATGGCGCCGCACATCGACACCATGCGCGCACGCATCGCCAGCGCGCTCGACGTGGCGGTGGATCAGGTCAACGTGAAGGCCAAGACCGCCGAGAAGATGGGGCCGGTCGGCGAGGGCCGCGCCATCGAGGCGCGTGCGGTCTGCCTGCTGCAGCGCCGCTAGCCAAGACTCAGGGCGCGCGCTTCAGGCGGATGTGCGCCACCAGCCCGCCGTCGCTGGCGTTGTCCAGCTCGAGCGCGCCGCCCATGCGGGCCAGCGCCTTCTCGACGATCGCCAGGCCCAGGCCGGCGCCGGTGGCCGCCGTGCGGGCCGCGTCACCGCGAAAGAACGGCGTCGTCAGCTGATGCATCTTCTCGGGCGCGACGCCAGGTCCGTGGTCGCGCACGCTGACAATCACCCAGGGGCCGGTGCGCGCGTAGGTGACCTGCACCATCGCGATGCCGGTGTCGATCGTGCGACCGTACCGACGGGCGTTCTCGAACAGGTTGGAGAACACCCGGCCGAGTT
>Ga0075356_1000090_pt1 | contig 17813 bp, 19 predicted proteins | sample WestPond_Cattail_FD_120073 | JGI IMG/M metagenome (GOLD analysis project Ga0075356, IMG submission 120073) | Natural and restored wetland microbial communities from the San Francisco Bay, California, USA, that impact long-term carbon... | ecosystem: Environmental > Terrestrial > Soil > Wetlands ... | reverse complement strand
GTTTAGATTCGCCACCGCGCCCCTCTCGCAAAATCGACTTTTCGGACCAGTGTTAACCGCGGCGCCGGTTAACACGCCGCTGCGCGGCTCCGAACCCCCCAAATGCCCCGGCTGGTGTCCAGGGCCGACCTGGCACGCCTGCGCGGCGTGTCGCGGGCGGCCGCTACGAAATTCTGCCAGGGCTTGCCCGCGGAGGCGCGTGTCGACGACCGCGTCGACCTGGACCACCCGAAGGTCAAAGCCTGGCTCGCCGCCGGCAAGAAGCCCCCGAAGGCCAAGGCCGACCGCGCTCCGACCAAGCCCGCGAAAAAACCTCGGTCCGCTCCTCGCGCTCCGACGGCGCCCGACGAGAAGGCGGAAAAGCGTCGCCCCGGGGCGCCGGTGGTCCCCCGCATCGATAGCGAGTCGGGCTACGCCGAGCAGCTCGCCGAGTGGACGCTGCACGAGATCGTTACCCAATTCGGGACGATCCGAGCCTTCAAGGACATCCTCGAAGCGCACGAGAAGCGCGAGCGGGCCCGAAAGAACTACCTCGACAACGAGGAGACCGAAGGTCGACTGATTTCGCGCGAACTCGTGTCGACGCACGTGTTCGGCTTCATCGACGGCCTGCTCCGGCGGCTGCTGAACGACTCCCCGAAGACGATCGCGAGCCGCACGACGTCGCTGGTGAAGGCCGGCGCGAGCCTCGAAGAAATCGAGCGGTCGATTCGCGACCACATCAGCACCCAGATCACTCCGCTGAAGGGCAAGATCGTTCGAGCGCTCCGGAAGATGTCCGATGCAGCGCCAGAGTGACGACGCTTGGCTTGCCGAGCAGTTTGATGGGCTGACGACTGAGATCCGGACGCTCTCCCCGAGTCAGTGGGCCGAGCAATGCCGGTACCTGCCTCCGAGCGTGACCGCCCTCCCCGGGCCGTTCTCGTGGGACGTCTGCCCGTACCTGCGTGAGGTCGTCGACTGCTTCGACGTCGCGTCTCCGATCCGCGAGGTCGCCCTGCAGAAGGGCGCGCAGATCTGCGCCACGGTCGCCGTGCTCGAGAATATCCTCGGGTACACGATCGCCGAGGTGAAGACGGCCCCCGTGATGCTCGTCACGGCGGACGCGGAACTCGCGAAGCTTCGCCTCGAAATCAACATCATCCCGATGCTCCAGGCGTCGGGGCTCGATCACCTGATTCGGTCCACCGACGAGAGCAACAGTCGAAAGACCGGGAAGACCGACAAGAAGCTCGAATGGCTCGGCGGCGGATACTGCATCCCGACCGGGGCGAAGAACCCAGCCAAAGGGCGCTCCGCTTCCATTCGCTTTCTCGCACGAGACGAGATCGATGGATGGCCCCTGGTCATCGGTAGTGACGGAGACCCGCTCAAGGTATTCGAGGCGCGCACCTCCGGCTACGAGCTCACGCGGAAGATCTTCGACGCTTCGACGCCGACCATCAAAGGGCAATCGAAGATCGAGGATCGCTTCCTTCGCGGCGACCAGCGTTACTATTTCGTTCGTTGCCTCAAGTGCAACGCTCCGCAGCGTCTCCGATTCCGGCATGAGAACCGGGAAACGGGCGTCGTCACCGGGCTGACGTGGGAGCTCGAGGAGGGGCGCCTCGTCCCCGGCTCCGTCCGCTACCTCTGCGTCGAGTGCAGCCACCCGCACACGAACGACGACAAGACCCGGCTGCTCTCACCGGCGCACGGCGCGGAGTGGCGTCCGACAGCGGTTCCGCAAGGTCCGCACATCCGAAGCTACCACCTCAGCGCTCTGTACTCCCCGGTGGGGATGCGGACGTGGGACGCGATTGCGCTCGCGTGGCTCGAGGCGTGGGACGTCGAGCGCGCGAAACCGAAGGACACGAACAAGCTCCAGGTCTTCTACAACAACGACCTCGGGGAATCGTACCGCATTGATGGCGAAAAGGTTCGCTTCGAAGCGGTTTCGGCGCATCGCCGCGCGGAGTATTTCTACGGGCAGGTACCGAACAAGTTTGCCGCCGAGTTCTGCGGATCCCCGGTTCTCCTGCTGACGTGCTCGGTCGATGTGCACGCGGACAACCTCGCCGTGTCCGTCTTCGGGTGGTGCCGTGATCGCCGAGCGTTCCTCGTCGACTACTGGCGATTCGAGGGCTCCACCGAACAACTAGACAACCCGCTGACGTGGGGCAGGTTGCAAGATCTCGTGCTCGGGAAAGAGTACGGCTCTGACGACGGAAAACTCTACCGAATCGCGCTCACGCTGATCGACTCCGGATATCGAGCCGACGACGTCTATCGATTCTCCGATCGCTTCGGAAGCGGTGTGTTCCCCGTGAAGGGACGCGACGCGCCCCCGAAAAGCGCCGCGCTGAAAGAGTTCTCGGAGTTCGTGACTCCGATGGGGACTCGAGCTTTCGGTATCACGGTCGACTTCTACAAAGATCGATGGGCCTCGGCCCTTCGGCGCGAATGGAGCGGCATAGGGCTCCAGCCACACGGACACTTCAATGCGCCACTCGACGCGACGGATAGGCAGCTGAAGGAGCTGACCGTCGAGACGAAGAAAGAGCGAGTTAGCAAGACCACGGGCCGGCGCGAGGGCTTCGACTGGGTGCGCCCATCCGGCGCAGCAAACGAACTCTGGGACCTGCTCATCTACGCGAATGCAGGGCTCGATATGCTCGCATGGAACGCCCACGTCGGGCAGCTCGAGCGAGCATCAGTGAACTGGGTGGAGTTCTTCGATCAGTATGAGCAGCAGCGGCTCTTCTTCACGGTTCCCAATGGCTGACGTCGCTTGGATTCAAGACCGCATCGCCGCAACGAAGACGATCATCGTCGCCTACGAGGGCGCGATCCTCGCTCTCGCGCAAGGCGCGCAGTCCTACAAGCTGAACACGGGGCAAACGGATCAGTGGGTAAGCAAAGCCAACCTTGCCGAGATGACGTCCACGCTCAAGACGATGCGGACTCTTCTTGCCGAGCAGCAGAATGAACTAGCCGCGGCGCAAGGCGCCCAGGCAACAGCTTTTCGCGTGATTCCAGGGTGGTGATGTGGGGCTTCGGAAAAAAGAAACAGGACGTTTTCGATGTCCTGTATGGGCGTGGCTCCCGAAGCGCCCCTGCGTCCGCGCCCGTTGAACCGACGGATCCTGTCGCGCCGGTGACTCCTGTCGCCGCGCTCGGCAGCTACCAGGCGCCGATCGTCTCGCGTTGGGACGACGGCGATAAGTGGCCCGGTGGGTTTGGCCCGACCAAGCTACTCACCGCGGACTATTGGACGCTTCGCGCTCGCTCGGTCGAGCTCTTCGAAACGAACCAGTACGCGCGCGGAATCATCCGACGTCTCGTCACGAACGAGATCAATACCGGACTCCATCTCGAGGCGACTCCCGAAGAGACGGTGCTCGGTTTCGAGAAGGATTCTCTCTCGGACTGGACCGAGTCGACGGAGGTCCGCTTCTCCGTCTGGGCGACGGATCCGAAACTCTGTGACCACTACGAGCGCCTGACGTTCGGGGCGCTGCAGGCGCTCGCTCGCATGGAGGCGCTCATCGCTGGCGACGTCCTAGTCGTTCTTCGGCAGGACCAGCGAACGGGACTCCCACGAATCCAGCTCATCTCCGGCGAGTCGGTGCAGACGCCTGCGTTGAAGCCCGTCTTCCAGAACGGCACCAAGATCGACAACGGGGTGGAGATTGACGCCCAGGGGCGGCACGTTGCGTATTGGATCTTGCAAGACGTCCCGGGGTCCTTCCGAAAGGAATTCAAGCGGCTGCCGGCGTATGGCGAGAAGTCGGGCCGGCGCCTTGCGTGGCTCTACTACGGCGGAGAAAACCGCGTCGATGCGGTGCGCGGCAAGCCGATGCTTGCTCACGTTCTGCAAGCCCTGAAGGAGATCGACAGATATCGCGACTCGACGCAGCGCAAAGCAACCGTCAACTCGACGTTGGCAATGTTCGTCGAAAAGGCGGTCGACAAGCCCGGTTCGCATCCGCTCACTGCCGGCGCAACGCTGAAGGGCCAGGCGACGACCGTATCCAGCGACGGCGTTCCGCGTCGCTACGCAGCTGCGGAATACATCCCCGGCCTCGTGATCGACGAGCTCCAGGTCGGTGAGACGATCAAGGCTCACCCGTCGAACGGGACGGACGAAAAGTTTGGCGACTTCGAGCGAGCGATCCTTGCCGGCATCGCATGGCACTTCGGGATCCCTCCCGAGATTCTGCTGCTCGCCTTCGGGTCGAACTACAGCGCAAGCCAGGCGGCGATCAACGAGTTCAAGATGCACCTCAATCGGGTGCGAACGGACTTCGGAGACGGATTCTGCCAGCCGATCTATACCGAGTGGCTCATCGCCCAGACGCTGCGGCAGATGCTCGAGGCGAAGGGGCTGCTCGATGCGTGGAGGGACCCAGCACGACGCGAGGAATTCGCGGCATGGGTGGCGAGTGACTGGGCAGGCCACATCAAACCGGCCGTGGACCTGTCGAAGCTCGTCCGCGGATACACCGAGATGGTCGCCGAAGGGTTCATCACTCGGGACCGCGCTTCGCGCGAGCTCACTGGCACGAAGTACTCGAAGAACGTCGCGAAGCTGAAGCTCGAGAACGAGCAGCTCGCGGAGGCGAACGAGTCACTCGTTGAACTCGAGATGCCGCCTGCTCCAGCGCCGTCCAAGGCCGACGCAGAGGGCAAAGACGACACCGAACCGGCGGACGACGGCGAAGACGCCCAGGCCGCCTGAAAGATCCACATGGCTTGGTTGATTCGTGAAGACATTTTTCAGGCGATGTCGCGGGCGATGGCCGGCGGATTCGTGCTGAAAGCAGAGCAGCAGCTGCAACACGAAGAGCGCAGCGCGCCCACCGCAGAGGGCATGCCGCGCAACCTCAAGATCGCCGGTGACGTCGCAGAGATCCGCGTTGAGGGCGCGCTGACGCAGAAACCCGACTTCTTCGCATGGCTCTTCGGCGGCGGGAATACCACCTACCAGCAGATCCAACAGGCCCTGGCCATCGCGGCCGCGGACCCGACGATCAAACGGGCGGTGCTCTACGTCGACAGCCCGGGCGGCCACGTCCATGGGCTTTTCGACTGCATCGCTGCGCTCGACGCCTTCCCGAAGGCACTCAGTGTCGTTGCCTCGCAAGCCTGCTCTGCCGCGTATTCACTCGCGAGCGTCGCCGGAAAGATCGAGGGAACGAACGAGGCGGCTGAGTTTGGCAGCATCGGCGTCGCCGCCCGCTACTTCGTCTCGGACAATGTCGTCGACGTCACGAGCACGGAAGCGCCAAACAAGCGCCCGGACGTTCGTACGGACGAGGGCAAAGCTGTCGTGCGCAAAGAACTCGACGACATCCACGACCTGTTCGTGGATGCAATCGCGCACGGACGCAGCACGACGGCCGACAAGGTAAATGAAAAGTTCGGCCGCGGCGCCGTCGTATTGGCGCGAGAGGCAAAGAAACTCGGGATGATCGACCGCATCGCAAAGGCGGCGCTGCGACCAGTCGACCCCGCAGACGGACCGTCCGAGGAATCGGATCCCATCGACGCATCCGCCGAGGTTGGCGGGGCTGCCACGGAGAAAAACATGGATATCGAATTGCTCAAGAAGCAGCACCCGGAGGTCTATTCGGCGGTGCTCGAACAGGGAGTCGCCAAGGAACGTGATCGGGTCACCGCTCACCTCACTTTGGGCGATGCATCCGGCGACATGAAGACCGCCATTGCGGCGATCAACGACGGCGCCGAAATGACGCAGACCATCACCGCGAAGTACCTGGCCGCCGGTATCAACCGGGCGGATCGGACGGCGCGGCAAACCGACAGCGAAACAGCCGGAGCCGCCGCGGACAACGCGAAGCCCGTCGCTGTAGCGAAGGACCTCGGAGACGAGGTGGTCGCGCTCATGGAGTCGGAGCGCAAGGGCAAAGTCGCAGTCTGACGCGAGCCCCTCACTCCATTCTGAAAGGGAAAACCAATGCCCAACATCACCAATACGACAATCGACTACGGATGCCTCGTCATCGGCGAGAGCGCCTTTCGAGACGAGCTCCTCACCTTTGCCGGCGCGGACGATCTGCTCGAGGGGACCATCCTCGCGCGCGACACGTCTACGCTGAAGCTTCGCCTGTATGTGAAGGGCGGTGTCACCGCAGGCAACGGTATCCCCTGCGCGGTGCTGACCTATCCCCTTTCCGTTGCGGGCGCCGGTGACGTGCCGGTCCGCGTCCTGATCGCTGGTCAGGTCAATCAGAGCCGTCTGGTTATCGACGCCGACGCGAACGCGAGCAACATCGACGGTACGGTCGCGGATCTCCTCCGAGCGAAGGGGATCATTCCGCAGAACGTCACGCAGCTCGACTGACCGCAAGCTGCGGCGCGCCCGGAAACGGTTTTCGGCGCCGCAGCACACACCACATACAAGCTAGCCCACCGAGCACTCGGGCGCGCGCAGCGCGGTTTCCCGGGAGTGCAGCGGTGCGCCGTCTGCACCCCAACCATACGAGGAAAAAAAAGTCATGAGTGACGCAAGCACTGCGCGGATGATCGACATGTACGTCGAGGAGTCCCCTGCCCCCCTGTTTCTTACCGGCATGTTCCAGACCCCGCCGAAGAACTTCTTCGAGTCGGAAAAGGTCGAGATCGACATCGTTCGCGACGACGAAGACATCGCCGTCGTTCTCACCGACCTGAGCGTCGATGCGAACAAGAACGAGGCGACGACCTACGTAAATAAGGCATTCACGCCCCCGATCTTCGACGAAGAGGGCGACATCAACGCCTACAAGCTCATCAAGCGGCGCGCGGGAGAGGATCCTTTTCAAGATCCGGTCTATGCGCGCAACGCGCTGGCGGAAGCCGACCGCGTGACTCGGAAGTGCGAGGGTAAGATTACCCGAGCCGTCGAGCTCATGTGCGCCCAAGCGCTGCAGACCGGTGTGGTCTCGTGCATCGATTCGAGCGGTGCTGTGAAGTACACGCTCGACTACGGCATGAAGTCGACCCACAAGATCACGATCGCGACGTCGTGGGCCTTGAACGGGTCGACCGGCGCCCCGCTCAACGACTTGGAGGACGCCGCGATCATCGGTCGCCGCGACGGCAAGGCGCAGATGGACCAGCTGATCTTCGGCAAGACAGCGATCCGCCGTTTTCTCGCGAACGCCGATGTGAAGACCCGAGTGTTCTCGGCGAACAACTCGCAGGGAATGGCGCAGCTGGCGCCGGCCTCTCGCGGCGAGGGGGCGACCTTCATGGGGCGCGTCTGGGTCGGGCAGTACTTGATGGACATGTGGATGTACGACGGATGGTACAAGCATCCGCAGACGGGCGTGCTTACGCCATACGTCGCGGACGACAACATCATCATGAAGTCGACGAAATCGCGGCTCGACGTCGTCTTCGGCGCGATTCCGCGGGTTGCCACGGCCGACCCGCGCGCCATGCCGTTCATGCCGGGTCGCATCTCGAACAGCGCGAAGAGCATCGATCTGTCTCGCTTCGCGTGGTTCACGCCCGACGGAAAGCACCTGAAGGTATCCGCCGGTACCCGCCCGCTCGCCATTCCGACGCAGATCGACTCGGTCGTCTGCATTACCACCACGTGAGTCTCGTGCAGGAGCGCCGTCGTGACGCTCCTGCTCGTTCTCGCTTTTGATTTCGAGGAACAGCATGGCCAAAGACAACAAGCCCCCCAGCGGGCAGCAGGACCCCCAGAACGAGACCCCTTCCAGCGGCGCGCCGAGAACGGGTGAGCTGCCCGAGTCCGGGCAGCCCCCGGCGGAGGCCACCGAGAAGGTGGTCGACATTCTCATCGTGAAGCCTGGAATGTCGCTCACGAGTTTGCGCGGAGTCATCGACGGCGGCAGCGAGGTCGCGGAGAGCGACTGGTCTCCCAAGGAAACCCTCGGCGACCTCATCGCCAGGGGTCACGTCATCAAATCGACGAAGACCGTAAAGGTCTGAGCGCCCGTGAGCCTCCGCCTTCAAGCGGCCGCGGACCTCGCGACCATCGTCGAGGACGCGGCCGGCTTCGGTTGGCCCATCAAGGTCACGTCTCCAGATCTCGACACGGCCGACGTCGTCGGCTTCTCGAGCGACGTCGCCATGACGCTCGACCCCGGAACGGGGGTCATGGTGAGCGGGCGGACTGCGTCGGTCGCGATCCGCATGGCCGCGCTCACGGCGGCGGGGATCGGCATCCCGCGAGGGATCGCCGATCCGAAGTCCAAGCCGTGGACGGTCGAGTTCACGGACATCCTCGGCAACCCGCACATGTTCAAGGTCTCGGAGTCGCATCCCGACAGGGCGATCGGCCTCGTGACCTGCTCGCTCGAGTCCTACAAGTGAATGCCGCTCGTCGCGCAGATCCAGGAGCTCATCGACAAGGTCGACACCTCCGAACTCGTGCGCGACCAGATCGCCGCGATCCTCGCCGTCGAGGTCACGAATCAGGTGCAGCTCGCCGAGTCAGCGAGCCGCAACCCCGAACCGTGGCGCCTGCGGATCTTCTCGGAACGCGCGGACCCGTGGGGCGAGTGGGCGATCGGTGACTCTGAGGAGACCCCGGATATCGATCGGGCGCCGATCGTAAATGTCTGGTTCGACTCGGAGAGCTTCGACAGGGCGAAAGGCAACGTCGTTTCCAGGCAGCAAGCCGACGGGGTCTTTAACATCGATTGCTACGGCTATGGCGTCTCGTCGGACGAAGCCAACGGGCAGGTCTGCGGAGATGAGGACGCCGCGCGCACTGTTCAGCGCGCTGTCCGACTCGTCCGAAACATCCTGATGTCGAGCTTCTACACGTACCTCGACATGCAGGGGACGGTGGCGGGGCGGTGGACGCAGTCGATCAACATGTTCCAGCCGACCCACGCCGACAGAACGCCCGTCCAAAATGTCATGGCGGCGCGGGTCGCGCTGGCCGTCTCGTTCAATGAATTCAGCCCGCAAGTGCAGGGCGAAGCGTTCGAGCTGCTCACCGCCAAGGTGAAGCGAGCGGAGAACGGCGAAGTGATTTTGACCGCCGCATTCGGCGCGTAGCGAAACCAAGAGGAGTCTCCCCATGAGTGTAGACGCATCAGCCGTCGCGCGAGTGCTCGGCATTAGCGTGGAGTTCAAGGATCTGCGCGGCTCGAACGCCGCCAAACTTCCCCAGCGCATTGCCGTGATCGCGCAGGGCGCGAGCGCCTCAGTGTTCTCGACGACGAAGTTTCAGTCCACCGGCCCCACGATGTGCGGCAATAAGGTCGGATTCGGCAGCCCGGCGCATGCCATTGTCGAGCAGCTGCAGCCGCTCAATGGCGACGGCAGCGTCGGAACGATCCCGGTCGACGTCTACCCGGTCGCCGATGATGGAAGCGGTGTGGCCGCGGCCGGCGACGTCACCCCGTCGGGAACGGGAACAGCGGCGACGGCGTCTCGGCTCCGAATCGGTGGAGTGCTCTCCAATCAGTTCGTGAGCCCCAAGGGCGCGCTCGGAGCCGCCCAGATCACCGACCTGCTCCGCGGCATGGGCAACGCTGTGGCGGGCGTGCTGAGCATGCTCGTGGTCGGGACCTACGCCTATGGGACCGTGACGGCCTCGGCTCTCACGGGAACGGGGAACGGCACCATCACCGTGCTCTCGGCGGCGGCTCCGGCGAAGCCCGGGATCTACACGCTGAAGGTCACCACCGCGGTCGCCAACGGCGGCGTCTGGACCATGACGGACCCCGACGGCGTGGTCCTCTCCAGCTCCATCACGATGACGGCTGGAGTGGGCGCGGCCACCCCGTTCACCATCGCCGGGGTCTCGTTCACGCTCACGGACGGGACCACGGACTTCGGACTCGGCGCGACGTTCCTGATCACTGTCCCGGCCACCAAGATCAACTTCACCGCGAAGTGGAAGGGCGCGACCGGAAACAAGATCAAGATCGAGGTCATCGACGGCGACCCCGGGGTGACCTACGCGATCACGCAGCCCACGGGCGGCCTCGTGAATCCCAGCATTGCCGCGGCCCTCGGCCAGATCGGCAACGTCTGGGAAACGATGATCATCAACGGCTGTGGCGACCTGACGGATTCGACGATCCTCGACGCGCTGCAGACCTTCGGAGAGGGTCGATGGGGCACTCTCGTGCACAAGCCTCTCGTCGCGTTCACGGGAAACACCGACACGGACGTTGCCGTCGTCACCGCTCTGACGGACGCGCGAAAGACGGACCGGGTGAACGCCGCGCTCGTGGCCCCGGGCTCTCCCAACCTCCCCTGCGTCGTCGCCGCCCGCCAGGTCGCCCGAATCGCGAAACAGGCGAACGACAACCCCCCGGTGAACTACGGCGGACAGTCTGCAAACGGCATCGTGCCGGGCGCGGACGGCGTGCAGTGGGATTACCCGACGCGCGACCTCGCGATCAAGGCGGGTTGTTCGAGCGTCGAAGTGAACGACGGAGTGGTCCAGATCGCGAACGTCGTGACCTTCTATCACCCGTCGGGAGATCCGAGCCCCGCCTATCGCTACGTGGTCGACATCGTGAAGCTGCAGCAGTGCATATACAACACTGCGCTGCGCTTCAATTCTCCCGAGTGGGCCGGCGCTCCGCTCATCCCGGACAAGCAACCGACCACGAATCCGAAGGCGAAGAAACCGCGCATGGCGGTCGCCGACATGGCCGCGGTACTCGACGGGCTCGGACTCGACGCGGTCGTCGCTGACCCCGAAGCGGGGAAGAAGACGATCAGCGCAGGAATCGACACCCAGAACTCGAAGCGTTTGAACCTCGACGTCACGTTCCAGATCTCAGGCAACGCCGAGATCATCGACGTGCCGCTGAAGTTCGGCTTCCTGTACGGAACCCCTGCGGTCGTCGGCTAACGAAACTCAGCTGAGGGCGCGGCACTGAAGCCGACCGGAGCGCACGCGCTCGCCGGGTCGCACAGCTGCGCCTTCTGCCCAGCACAGAGGACAGATCCCAATGGCAGCAGTAGGCGGAAGTGTTCAGGAACTCACGATCCGCGGTCGCATCTTTGCGGTCGCGGCCGATGCGGACGTCGGGCGCGACCTCGGCGGTTTTTCGGTTTCGATCGAGTCCAACGGCAACGGGACGGTGCGGATTCTGAAGACCCGCAAACCGTGGATGCTCGATGGGCTCAAGGTCGAGATCAACGACACGCAAGGCGACCAGGCGTTCCTCAAGGAGATCACCGACGGCAACGAGGAGGTGGTCATCACCGCCACGTTCGCCGACGGGTCGACGTTCCAGGGGAAAGGCCTACCGCTCGAAGAGGTCAAGCGTTCGAGCGCGAGCGCCACGGCCGACATCAAGCTCGGCGGCGGCGGGGAGCTCTCGCAGCAATGAACGGCGCGATGAAAGTGGCCACGGAAGTGGCCGAGGAAGAGTTCGCACGCTTCGTCGCGGCGATGTACCTCGAAGACAAGCTCGACCCGACTTTCCTCGACTCCGAGGACAAGAAGTCCCTCGCCTCGGCAAAGGGAAAGCTCATCCGAGCGATCGAGCGAGGGAACTTGGTCATCGACGAGGCCGGACAGGCCGTGTTTTCGCCGCGTGTCGACACCGGCGGGCCCATCACCTTCTACATGGCCAAGGGCTCCGCATTCCTCGCGATGGATCAGCGCAAGGAGGGGCACCACAGCGCCAAGATGATCGCTTCGATGGCAGACATCACGCGACAGCCGCCACAACGGTTCGGCTCGATGCCCATGCCCGACCTCGACGTCTGCCAGGCGATTGCACTGCTTTTTTTGGGCTGACGGTAGCCGTTCCGCTCGTTCGCGCAGGGAGCGACGCGCGGCTACCTCCGCTGAAAGAAAGCGGCAAAGACGGGCACACCGTCATGCCCGTGTTCCGTGAAATGCTCCTGCAGATTTGCCGGGACTATCCCGGTCTGCCGGATCCGCGAACGCTCACAATGAGCGAGATCCTGTTCTTCTATGAGGGGCTTCGCGGGGAGCTGCACTCGAGAACGAAACCGAAGTAGCGATGGCCGGGCGATTCTCAATCGAAGCCATCTTCAAGGCGGTGGACCGGTTCTCGGCGCCCGTCGCGAAGATGCAGTCTCGCGTCGCCGCGTTCGCGAAGAACGCCGGCAAGAGCGTTTCGGAGATGAACTCGGTCGTCGACAAGGTCGCGGGCGGGTTCGCGAAGGTTGCGACAGCTGTCGGAGCAGTCAGCTTGGTTGCAGGCGCCGGCTTGTTCGCGGCCGCGAAGCGAGGGGCGGATTTTGAGCAGGCCATGGCTGCCGTCGGCGCCGTGTCGCTCATGACAAAAGCGCAGGTCGCAGACCTGGCGCAGAAAGCGAAGGAACTCGGGTCCACGACGAAATACTCCGCCACGGAAGTTGCTCAGGGCATGGAACTCATGGGCAAGGCCGGGTTCGACAATAAGCAGATCCTGGCCAGCATCGGCGGGGTTCTGAACGCTGCGGCGGCTGAGGGAGCCGACTTCGGAGAGGTGGCCAGCCACGTGTCCAACATCCTAAAAGGGATGGGCCTCGAGACCACGAGGGAGCAGACGGAGCGCGTCGCAGACGTGCTCACGCTCGCATCAGCTCGCACCAACAGCTCCATCACCAGCCTCGGCGAGTCTATGAAGAACGTGGCGCCTGTGGCTCGGCAATTCGGCGTTTCATTCGAGGACGCCGTTTCGTCCGTCGCGTTGCTTCAGGATGTAGGAATGGACGCTTCGGAGGCCGGCACGGCCACGGCAACCATGTTGACGAAGCTGGCAAAGCCGTCGAGGGACGCAGCCAACGAAATGGCAGCACTTGGGATCAAGTTCCAGGACGCCAAAGGGAACATGCTCCCTCTCATCGACATCTTCGCGCAGTTCGAGAAAGCCTCCCAGAAGTCCGGGGGGAACATGAAACAGGCCGCATTCTTCGCCGAACTCGTGGGTCTGCGGGGGCAGAAAGCGGCGATCAATCTCAAGGACCTGTTTGCTTCGGGCAAATTCACGAAGCTTCGCGACGAACTCGGGGGCGCCGCTGGAAAAGCCAAAGAGATGGCTGATCTGCGAATGCAGAATCTGACCGATCAGCTGAAGCTGCTGGGCAATGCGGTCGACGTCGTGGCGATCGACATCTTCAACCTCGGCGGCGACAGCCTTACGAAACTCGTCCAAAAGATGAGGGATTGGGTCGGGGCAAACAAAGAGGCGATCGTGAGCGGCGTGGAAAAGTTCCTCGACGACGTCGCGACGAACGCCGGTAAGATCGTGACCTGGATGGAGCGAATCGGAAAGTTCGCCGCAGTGTGGGCGACCTGGGCCGCGGGAGTGAAGATCGCCGCGGCCGCGCAGTGGCTGTTCAACGCCGCGATGGCGGCGAACCCGATCACCCTCTGGACCCTGGCGATCGTGGGCGCCGTGTCGCTGCTCGTCGCCTTCTGGCCGGAGATCTCCGCGTTCTTCGGGCGCGTCTGGGACGGGCTGAAAGATATCACGTCGCGCGTCGCCTCGACCGTCGGCGGATTCCTCTCGGGACTCTGGGGCCCGGTGAAATCTTTCTTCTTGGCGGCGATCGAATTCATCGTCGGACTGATCGTCGTCATGCTCGCGCCCGCGCTCGGGCTCCTGCGTCCACTATTCGATCTGATCGTGCAGGCAGCGCACTGGGTCATGGAGCATTGGGAACCCATCAAGGGGTTCTTTGCAGAGATCTGGGGCGCCGTTCGCGACTACTTCGTCGAAGTTTGGGACTCGATCAAGCTGGTGTTCCTCGACTTCGTGGCGTTCGTCGCTCCGACGCTTTCGGCCGCGGTCGAGGCCATCAAAGGGATCTGGTCACCGATCGCCGGGTTCTTTTCGAACCTGTGGAAGACCATCGCGGGGTCCTTCAAGTCCGTGTTTTCCTGGGTCCTCGAGAAGCTCGAATGGGCTGCGAAAACCGTTCGCGAGATCGGTCACTTCAGCCTTTTCGGTGGAGGCGCCCCGGGTTCCCCTGCCGAGTCGCCCGCGCCGTCGCCTGCTCCCGCCCCGCAGGTCGCGAGCCCCGTTGCGGAGATCCTGGGCAAGTACTCGGGGGACGAGCCGCGCAAGGACAGCGTCGACATCAACGTGTGGGCCAACAAGGGCACGGGGGCAGCGGTGCGCAAGAACACCGGCGCCCCGCTCAAGCTCACGCCCTCGACGATCTGAACCATGCCGGATCTTGCAAACAGCGCCGCCGGGCTACTTGGCATCAAGACAGCTCAGCAGTCTTGGGCGAACCGGATCAAGGATGGCGCCTATACGTCACCCGGTGGCACGCGGATCAAGTTCGATTTCGAGGACCTCACGCGAGAGGTCACGAAGCGGACCACCGTCTTCGAGTTCCCCGGAGTAAACGACGGATACGTGCAACAGAACGGGTACGGCGCGCGCCGCTATCCCATGGTCTGTTTCTTCTCGGGTAAGGACTGCGACCGCATCGCGACGGCCTTCGAGTCCGCTCTGCTCGAGGACGGGATCGGAAAGCTCGAGCATCCGCTCCACGGTACGTTCAACGTGGTTCCGGTCGGCGACATCGGCCGGCGCGACGACCTGAAAACGGCGGCGAATCAAACGATCGTCCAGACCACCTTTTCCACGTCGATTCCCGCGCTCTACCCGTCCTCTCTGCGGAGCGGCGGAAGCGAGATCGACGCGGCGCTCGAGGGGTTCAACGTCGCAGCTGCGCAGCAATTCGCCAACTCGGTGAACCTCAAGAGCGCGCTGAACGTCGCCAATCTGAAGGCGACGATCAAGAAGTTCCTCCGGGACGCGACGGCAGCGCTCGAAGGCATATCGGACAAGGTCTCATCGGTAAACCGCGAGTTCCGAGACGCTCAGGCGCTCGTGAACAACGGGCTCGACGTGTTCCTTGGTCAGCCGCTCGTCTTGGCGCAACAATGCATCAACCTGGTGACCGCCCCCGCGCGGGCGCTGGCGGGGATCGAAAGCCGGATCGCGGGCTACCAGGATTTTGCGGCGCGCATCTTCGGATCCTCGGCGGGACAGCCGAAGCAGACGCTCGTCGCCGGCAGCGCGCTCGCTCTCCGCACGGACCGGATCTCGAACGACTTCCACGCGGCGAACCTATTCGCGTCTGCCGCAGTCGCGGGGAGTATCGTCAGCGTTCGGAACAACCAATTCGCCACGCGAGTGCAGGCCATGGCCGCGGCGGATGCGGTGCTCGGGCAGCTCGATAGCGCGACGGCGTGGCGGGACGACGGCTTCTCGGCGATGGGAGTGATCCCGGGCCAGGTCGACACCGGCGAGACCGGGCAATCCATCCGGGCCGCCGCGGCGCTTACCGCCGGATTCCTGGTGCAGACGTCCTTCACGCTCGTTCCGGAGCGCTCGATCGTGCTCGACCGTCCCCGAACCATCGTGGACCTCGCGGCGCAGCTGTATGGCAGCGTCGACGACCACCTCGACTTCCTGATCGAAACCAACAACTTGGTCGGCGAAGAGATCCTCGAAGTGCCTCGGCTTCGAAAGATCGTCTACTACCCGCCGCAGGCGGCATGAGCGCCGAGCCGCGCATCTCGCTCCAGATCAACGGGAAGCGATTCGACCACTGGACCTCGGTTGAGGTCGAGCGGCACGTCAACTGCTATTCCACGGTCAAGTTCGAAACCCCCTTCGAGCCGAACCGAAAGGAGTTCCGCCAGAACATCAAACCGTTTTCGTTCGCGCCGGTGCAGGTGTTCGTAGGGGACGGGCTGCTCTTCACTGGCACGATGATGGACGTCAACCCCGCGGCGGACGCCTCGAGCTCCGCCGTCTCCGTCACCTGTTACGCGCGGCCCGCGATCTTGGACGACTGCGAGCCGCCGAACTCCGCCTATGACGACGGGGGGATGGAGTTCGACGGGATGGACATCGTCGAGATCGCTTCGAAGATTTGCGGAGCGCTCGGCTTCAAGGCGGACATCGCGAGCGACGGGTCGGTCCAGGACGTTCAGTTCTCGAAGAAAAAGATCCGTATCGGTCGCCGCGGCGGACGAGGCGCCAAGGGCTCGAAGTTCGCGCGCATGTCGCTGCAGCCCGGCGACAAGCCCCAGTCGTTCCTCGCAGGGCTCGCGAAGCAGCGCGACTTGATGCTGACGGATGACGAGGACGGGGACTTGCTCCTGCTGCAGCCGGTCGCCGCGGGGCACCCGGTGGCGAAACTCGTCTTCGACGGATTGCCGCCCGTGATCGCAGTGACTCCGCAGTTCAACCCGCAGGACTTTTTCAGCGAGATCACCGCGTGGACGCCGACCGTCCGCGGTCGGAAGGGCACGAAGTACACGCAAAAGAATCCGCTCCTCGACGGCGTGATTCGCCCCAGCTCTTTCAAGCCCGACGATACCGACCGCGGCAACGCGCAGGAAACCGCCCGCTCCCACATGGGGCGGATGTTCGGCAACATGGTCGGGTGGGAAGTCGAACTCCCGACGATGCTCGACCCCAACGGGAATCTCTACGTCCCGAACACCACGATCCTGCTCACGGCCCCGAAAGCCATGATCTACCTCGAGACCGAGCTGCTCATCCGCACGGTCACGTTGCGACAGGATCCCAACGCTTCGACGTGCACGCTCGGCGTTGTTCTGCCGGGCTCCTTCAGCGGCAAGTTTCCCGAGTTCTTCCCATGGGAGGAGCCGGAGATCGCCGCCCTCCAAAAGACGCGCTGATGGGTCGCATTGCCGAAGTGCTCTCTGTGGAGCGGACGACGACTCCAGAAGGGGCGCCCGTCGTCAACGTCGTCATGGATCCTGGCGGCGGCGCCAACGTCACCGCGGAGCACTTCGCGGATTCGGGCGACGACTCCCCTCCCCTGGCCGGCGACTTCGCGGCTCTCGAGCCTTCCGCCGGCACGGGGACGTCTCGTGTCACCGGCTACGCCGACACGAAGAACGCGTCGAAGGCGAAGGACGGCGAGAAGCGTCTCTATTCGCGCAAGCCCGACGGAACACCCGCGGCCGAGATCTGGGCCAAGGCCGATGGAACTGTGGTGATTCAGGGTCTCCTGGGCGGCGGAAAGCTCGAACTCGGCACCGATGGCACGTTCGACATCAACGGCGTGAAGATCACCAAGTCGGGCGAGATCAAGGCGCCCGGCGAGGTCTCCGCGATGACGGCCACGGCTGCAGTGAAGCTTTCGACGCACCTCCACCCCACCGGCATGGGCCCAAGCGGCCCGCCGACTCCCGGCTGATGCCGCTCGCCGTCCCCGCGCTGCAGTCCGCCCTCGAGCAGCTCGCCGCCCATCCGCCCGCCACGTCCGCGCAATGCGCGCAGGCTTGGGCGAACGCCATGCAGTCCTACGCCGCGGGCATCGTCCCCGCCTCCGTGACGGTCGCGGCGGCCTCGGCGACGCTCGCAGGGGCGCTCACCAGCGCCTTCGGAGCTCCCGCCGCTGCTCCCGGCATGGAGAGCGCCTTCGCTGCCTTCGCGGTCACCGTGGGCGGCGGTATGGCTGGCTTCGTCCCCACCCTGCCAGCGGGCCCGGTCGGCTTCGCCGCGCAGTTCTCCGGACCCAAGCCCGCGACGCATGTAGCGGCCGCCCAGGCGCTCGCAAACCGGATTCACACGTGGATGTCGACCGGAGTCGCGACGCTCGCGGTTCCGCCGAATACCCCCGTGCCCTGGTCCTGATCTCCGATGGACGTGCTCATCACCCAGACGCCGGACGGCGGCGAGATCTCCTTCGTCAACGGATCCCCCGTGCTGACGGACGGCTTCGAAAACGCCGTCTATCTGAGTCTCTTCGGGGGGAACCAGGACGACGGCGGCGGGCAAGAGGACGCCGCCATCCAGTGGTGGGGCAACCTCTCCGAGGCGGACCCGGCGAAGCAGTACCGTAGCGAATTGCAAAAGCTC
>Ga0075356_1000089_pt1 | contig 17895 bp, 22 predicted proteins | sample WestPond_Cattail_FD_120073 | JGI IMG/M metagenome (GOLD analysis project Ga0075356, IMG submission 120073) | Natural and restored wetland microbial communities from the San Francisco Bay, California, USA, that impact long-term carbon... | ecosystem: Environmental > Terrestrial > Soil > Wetlands ... | reverse complement strand
TCAACTGCGGATGCGGAAATCGCTCGTCGATGTACTCGTTGATGATGTGCGACTCATACAGGATCAGGTCGCGTTCGACGAGGATCGGTACCTCGTTGTACGGATTCATCAACGCGATGTCTTCGGGCTTGGCGAAGAGATCGACGTCGCGAATCTCGAAATCCATGCCCTTCTCGAACAGCACGAATCGGCAACGATGCGAATAAGGGCAGGTGGTTCCGGAGTAAAGCACCATCATGGCGGTGAGGCTCCTAGCTTCGATTCAAAACAAAAACGCAGCGGGCGCTTCGATCGCTCGCTGCGTGTGCCGCGCCGGACGTTTCCGGGCAGTGGTCGGCGTCTACTTCACGTCTTTCCAAAAGGCGGCATTCAGGCGCCAGGCGATCACGGTGAACACGGCCAGAAACAGCAGCACCCAGACGCCGATGCGCACACGCTGATTCTGCGCCGGCTCGCCCATCCACTGCAGGTAGGCGACCAGATCGGCCACCGCGCTGTCGTAAGCCAGCTTGTCAAGCGTCCCCTTGGTGATCGGCTCGAATCCGCCGAAGCTGTGGACAGTCTTCTTAGCGTCATGCGGATCCGGCGTCTCGACGAACACCGCGCGCTGCTGGCCTTGCAGCTCCCACAACACGTGCGGCATCGCGACGCTCGGAAAGACGAGGTTATTCCAACCGGTCGCCTTGGTGTCGTCGCGGTAGAACGACCGCAGGTAGGTGTACAAGTAGTCGGCGCCACTGCCGGCGCCCGAGGCACGCGAGCGAGCGATCACGCTCAAATCGGGCGGCGCGGCGCCAAACCACTCCTTGCCCTGCCGCGTGTCGAGCGACACCTTCATCAGCTCGCCCGTCTTCTCCGCGGACAACAGCAGGTTCTTTTTGATCTGCTCGTCGGTCAGCCCCAGCTCGGTCATGCGGTTGTAGCGCATCGAGCTGGCCGCGTGACAGTTGAGACAGTAGTTGACGAACAGCTTGGCGCCGTTCTGCAGCGCGGCGACGTCGGTCACCCGCTCCTTCGGGAACTTGTCGAGCGGCGGGCCGCTCTCGGATGCGCCGACATTCAGCGCGAGCGCGGTGAGCAGGACGGTCAGGAATCGTTTCATGGTGAATGGCTCCCGGCTCAGTGGACTGCGAACGTCACGCGCTCGGGCACTGGCTTGAAGGTGCCCAGGCGACTCCACCATGGCATCAACAGGAAGAAGCCGAAGTAGATCAGCGTGCAGGCCTGCGATAACAGCTCGAGCCCCGAGCCACTGGGGGCCGCCGGCTGGGTACCCTGGTAGCCGAGGATCAGGAACGCCGCGATGAACAGCGCCAGCACCAGCTTGTGCCAGCTCGGCCGATAGCGGATCGACTTGACGGGGCTGTGATCGAGCCAGGGCAGAAAGAACAGGATCACCACCGCACCGCCCATCAGCACCACGCCCCAGAACTTGGCGTCGAAGGTCTTCATCAGCACGATCAGCACGGCGGCAGCCACCAGCAGCCCGCCCTTCAGCATGATCGAACCCTTGCCCTTCAGCAGATTGAACACCGCCGCCAGGCCGGTGAACACGCACAGCGCATTCACCATCGGGTCCGTGGTTGCACGCAGGATCGTGTAGAAGGGCGTGAAGTACCACACCGGCGCGATGTGCGCAGGGGTCTTCAACGAGTCGGCCGGAATGAAGTTGTTGTACTCGAGGAAGTAGCCACCGAGCTCCGGCGCGAAGAACAGGATTGCGCAGAAGATCATCAGGAACACCGACACGCCCAGCATGTCGTGAACGGTGTAGTACGGGTGGAACGGAATGCCGTCGAGCGGAATGCCGCGCGCGTCCTTCTTGGCCTTGATCTCCACGCCATCGGGATTGTTCGAACCCACGTCGTGCAGCGCCAGCAGATGCGCGACGACCAGCCCGAGCAGCACCAGCGGCACCGCGATCACGTGAAAGGCGAAGAAGCGATTGAGCGTCGCGTCGCCGACCACGTAATCGCCGCGGATCAGCAGCGCGAGGTCCGGCCCGATGAACGGCACCGCGGCGAACAGGTTCACGATCACCTGCGCGCCCCAGTAGCTCATCTGGCCCCACGGCAGCAGGTAGCCGAAGAAGGCCTCAGCCATCAGGCACAGGAAGATCGCGCAACCGAAGATCCACACCAGCTCGCGCGGCTTGCGGTAGCTGCCGTAGATGAGCCCGCGGTACATGTGCAGATACACCACGATGAAGAACGCGCTGGCGCCGGTGGAGTGCATGTAGCGGATGATCCAACCGCCCGGCACCTCGCGCATGATGTACTCGACCGAGGCGAACGCGGTGGCTGCGTCGGGCTTGTAGTGCATCGTCAGGAAGATGCCGGTGACGATCTGGATCACCAGCACCAGCATCGCCAGCGAGCCGAAGAAGTACCAGACGTTGAAGTTCTTCGGCGCGTAGTACTCGGACATGTGCTTCCGGTACTCGTCGAAGACGGTCGGGAAGCGGTTTTGCAGCCATACCGTCGTCTTCACGCCCAATGATGCGCCGGCGGGGGCTTCCTTCATTTCTGCCATGAAAGACCTCTGTTCTTGCTTTCGGGTGCGCCGTCGGAGGCGTGCCGGGTGCTTGCTGTCGCCGCCGTTCAGGCAGCCTTGTCTTCGCCGATCAGCAGCTTGCTGTCGCTCAGGTACATGTGCGGTGGCACTTCCAGATTGTCGGGCGCTGGCTTGTTCTTGTAGACACGGCCCGCCAGGTCGAAGGTCGAGCCGTGGCAGGGGCACAAGAAGCCGCCGGGCCAGTCATCGGGCAGCGACGGCTGCGGGCCGGGTTGGAACTTGTCGCTCGGCGAGCAGCCCAGGTGCGAGCAGATGCCTACCGCCACAAAGACGTCGGGCTTGATCGAGCGGGCCTGGTTCTTCGCATAGGGCGGCGTCGGATACTGATTGCGCTGCGACTTCGGATCGGCGACCTGCGACTCGGTCTTGTCGAGCGACTTCAACTGCTCGGGCGTGCGGCGCAGCACCCAGACCGGCTTGCCGCGCCACTCGACCACCATCTTCTCGCCGGGTTTGAGCGCAGCAATATCCACCTCGACCGGGGCACCGGCCGCCCGGGCCCGATCCGACGGCGTCAGACTGGCCACGAACGGCACGGCAGCCGCCATGCCACCGACCGCGCCGGCTCCGCAGGTGATCATGACCCAGGAACGTCGAGCGGGGTCGACCGGGGTATCGCTCATGAAGGTCCTCGAATGGGTGGTGCTTCGGATCCGATGTCGCCCGAGGCAACCATCGATTCTAGCGGAGCGCGCAAGGGCCTCCGCCGAGGTTGCGACCCAGCATTGACAGAATCGCGCGGCAGGCAATACTGCGCCCGGGCCACGGGACGGCCTGATTCATCACAACAGCACCTAGGAGTGGAGAAAGCATGAGCTTCGCATCAGAGTTCAAGCAGTTTGCAATGAAGGGCAATGTCGTCGACCTGGCGGTCGGCGTCATCATCGGCGGCGCCTTCGGCAAGATCGTCGACTCGATCGTCGGCGACCTCATCATGCCGATCGTCGGCAAGCTGCTGGGGGGGCTCGATTTCAGCAATTACTTCATCGCGCTGGCCGGTCAGACGGCGACCAACCTGGCCGATGCCAAGAAAGCCGGCGCGGTGTTCGCCTATGGCAGTTTCATCACGGTGGCGATCAACTTCATCATCCTGGCGTTCATCATCTTTATGATGGTCAAGCAGATCAATCGTCTGAAGAGCGAGGCGCCTGCGCCGACACCGACCGCGCCACCCGAGGACATCACGCTGCTGCGCGAGATCCGCGATGCGCTGAAGCGCTAGGAAACCGAACGTTACGGCGCCTGGAGCGGCGCGTGAGCGGAGCGTGAAGCACGCCCGCTTGCGCGCCGTTTCTCATGGGATTGAACGGGGGGAATAGCCGCATACTTGGTGGACTACGAGGTCATTCGGCCCCGATGAACACGACCGCCCCGACAAGGCTGCCCCCCGCTCTCGATACCGCGATGCAACGCGTCCGCCTGGCTGCGCGTGCGGCGGCGGAGCGTACGGTCGAGGCGTTGAGCCTGTCGGCCATGTCGGCAGCCAATACACAGCAGCGTGACGCCCTGCTGGCCGGCCAGTTCGAGTTGAACCGCAAGCTGGCGATCTTCTCGCTCACCTTCAACGAGACCCTCGAGCACCAGGTGCAGCGCCAGGTCTCGCCCCGTACCAGCAACGTCAATGCACCGACGACCTGGGACACGATGAGCCTGGTCGAGGACCACGAGGTCGAGATCAAGGTGTCGGCCGAGCGCTTTGCGCTCGACATCCAGAATCAGTGCGAATGGGAGATCCGCGAGCTCGACCAGTACATCGGAGCCGTCCTGCGGCTGGGCGCCGCGGACCATGAGCGCAATCCGCTGCGCCCCGAGATCATCGGCAAGGCCATGGTGCACGCGGTCGAGGCGATCGCCGATCGCCCCGAAGTGCGCAAGGTGCTGCTCGGCGAAACCGGTCGTGCGTTGGCCAATCTGATGCGCCAGACTTATCTGGACATCATGAACGACCTGCGCGCCGCGGGTGTCAAGCCGCTCGGCATGACCGTGCGCGCAACCGACGGCCCCGGCAGCCAGATCGGCAGCTACCAGACCGGGTACGACCGATTGTCGGCGCACGACGGCAGTGCGGCCTCCGGCTCACCCTCTGTGATCGCGGCACTGGGCGGCTATGGCGGCTCGCAGTCCGGCGCGCTGAGCACCGAGTCGGCCGCGCTGTTCCCCGACAACGGTGGCGCGGCCGACCCGCAGCGCGGCGCCGGCCGTGCGCCCGACAGCGGCAGCGGGAACCTGCGCGGCAACGCGGTGGGCACGGCGATGGGCCATGTCGACGCCCAGCTGATGTCCCTGATCCGGCGGCTCGCGGTCACCGCCCCGCCGGAGATCGTCAGCGGCCCCACCACCGGCGGCTCGCTCAGCGGGCTCGGCGCACACTCCAGCGCGGCCGGCCTGGCCGGCGCCAACCTGATCGTCGCCCACCGCGACGCATTGCGGCAAGCCAGCACCGGCGCGCTCGACCACATGGTGATCGACGTGGTCGGCAGCCTGTTCGACCAGATCCTGTCGGACCCCAAGGTCCCGCCGCAGATGGCGCGCCAGATCGCGCGACTGCAGCTGCCGGTGCTGCGCGCCGCGCTCGGCGACCAGAGCTTCTTCTCGTCGCGGCGCCATCCGGTGCGCCGCTTCGTCAACCGCATCGCGTCGCTCGGTGCCGCCTTCGACGACCTGGACACAGAGGACGGCCGGGCCTTCCTGAAGCTCGTACGCGAGTTGGTGCAGGAAATCGTCGAAGGCGACTTCGATCAGATCGAGACCTACGAAGCCAAGCTCGGCTCGCTCGAGCTGTTCATCGTCGAGCAGAGCAAACGCGACATGCACCGCGAGGGCGGCAAGGCCGACGAGGTGCTGGCGAAGAAGGAGGATCAGCTTCGCCTGCAGCAGCGCTACTCGGTGCAGCTGCGCCATGGCCTCAAGGAAGTACCCGCCGACGAGTTCCTGCGCGACTTCGTCGCCTCGGTGTGGAGCCAGGCGATCATGAAGTCGGCGGTCGACGACGGCGTGGACAGCCCCACGGTCGCGCGCCTGCGCCTGGCCGGCCGCGATCTGCTGATGAGCGTGCAGCCCAAGGGCTCGCCCCAGCAGCGCAAGGCCTTCCTGATCGGCCTGCCGGTGCTGATGAAGACGCTCAACGCCGGCATGGACATGATCAAGTGGCCCGAGGCCGCGCGCAAGGACTTCTTCGGCAAGCTGCTGCCGGCGCACGCCGAGTCGCTGAAGGGCGAGGCGATGCGTACGCTCGACTACAACCTGCTGGCCAAGCAGGTCGACGCGGTACTCGGCACGCCGATCCCGAGAACCAGCGAGCTGCCACCGATGCCGGCGTCCGAGCTGCCCGTGCTGCTTGATGCGGTGCAGGCGAATACCTTCACCGAAGCCGAGGCGCAGTCGATCGGCCTGGTCGACGAGAAGTCGATCGACTGGAACGGCAAGATCGACATCGAGATCGAATCGGAGCCCGAAGTGCAGGCGGCCGACATCAAGATCGAGGGCCTGCCGGCGCCCGAGGAGCCGGTCGAGCCGTCGCGTGGTGCATCGCTGGCCGACCACGTGCAGATCGGCTTCGCCTACCAGATGCACCTCGACGGCGACTGGCACAAGGTGCGCCTGGCGCACGTCAGCGCCGGCCGGACGTTCTTCGTGTTCACGCGCGGCTACAAGCACAAGCGCACGATCTCGATGACCTACCGCATGCTGACGCGCATGTGCGAGACGAACCGGCTTCGCGCCTTCGAGAACGCCTACCTGCTTGAACGCGCGACGGCGCGTGCGCGCCGCCAGTTGGCCGAGCTGCGCCCCGGCCCGCCCACGCTTGATCTGACGGCCGTGGTGGCTACCGCGCCGCGCGCCGCCGGCCACGCGATCCGGCACTGACGTCGCCGCCCCAGGGGCGCCCGGATCTTCGTCGTTTCGTCCGGCATGGGTGTCGTCTCGGGCATCGTGATGCCGTTCCGGTTCGGCACCGCTACGCCGGCTGAGGCGCCAGGCGCAGGGCCATGTCGATCGCCGCCCGCAGGCTTGACGCATCGGCGCTGCCGCTGCCGGCGATGTCGAATGCCGTGCCGTGGTCGGGGCTGGTGCGCACGAAGGGCAAGCCCAACGTGACGTTGACGCCCCGTTCGACGCCCAGGTACTTCACCGGGATCAGGCCGTGGTCGTGCGTCATCGCGACCACGATATCGAATTCGCCGGGATGCCCGGGCGCATGTCGAGCCCGCATGAACACAGTGTCCGGCGCGTGGGGCCCGGACGCGTCGATGCCCTCGCCTCGCGTGAGGATGATCGCGGGCTCGATGACACGGGCCTCCTCGTCGCCGAACAGGCCACCTTCGCCGGCGTGCGGGTTCAGGCCCGCCACCGCGATGCGCGGCGCGCGCCGGCCGGAAGCCTGCGCCGCGCGGTGCGCGATTCGGATCGTCTGCGCGATGCGATCGGTCGTCAGCAGCTCGATCGCCCGACGCAGCCCGACATGGATGGTCACCAGCACCACGCTCAGCTCATCGTTGGCCAGCATCATCCGCACGTCGGGCGGCGTGCCGCCTGCAGCGGCCAGCGACTGCAGCATCTCGGTGTGGCCCGGGAACGGCGATCCTGCGGCGGCCAGCGCCTGCTTGTGGATCGGCGCGGTGACCAGCGCCGCTGCGCCACGCTCCAGCGCGAGTCGTGCGCCGGCCTCGATGCACGCCACCGCGGCGCGACCGGCGTCGGCGTGCACGCGCCCCACCGGCAGTGCCGCCAATCCGGCGGGCAGCCCAGGGGGCTGCCACACCGGCAGGCAGTGCGGCGGTGCGTCGCGCGCCTCGGCGGGCGTGTCGAGCTGCGCCACCGGCAGCGTCAGGCCGACCTGCGCGACCGCGCGGCGCATCACGGCCACGTCGCCGATCACGACGCAGCGCGCCGGCAGCCCGGCCCCGACGGCGCGCGCGATGATCTCCGGCCCGATGCCGCAGGGGTCTCCCATCGACAGCGCCAGCAGCGCAGACCTGGTCGACGCGGTCATGTGTGCTCCCCGGGCGCAATGCGTCGTCTCTTCGAGAGGTCGTTTGCCCCTTCGGGCGGCCGTACGGGGCTCATGCCGGGTTGTGAATGTCTATGAAGCGGTGCTCAAGCGCGAAGGTCTGCGCCACATGGGCCGCCAGCGCCTGCACACCGAAACGTTCGGTGGCGTGGTGCCCGCAGGCGAGGAAGGCGACACCTGTCTCGCGAGCGATGTGTGCCTGCGGCTCGGAGATCTCGCCGGTGACGAAGGCGTCGGCGCCGGCCGCGACGGCCGCCTCGAAGCTGCCCTGCGCCGCGCCGGTGCACCAGCCGATGCGGCGCAGCGGCCGGCCGTCACCGGCCACCACGGTAAGCGGGCGCGCCAATGTCCGCTCGATCGCGGCGGCCAGCGGCTCGACCTGCGCCAACGCGCCGGCGTCGCCAATGAAGCCGAGCTCCTGCTCGCCGAAGCGGGCATCGGCGCGCAGGCCGAGGCGTGCGCCGAACTGCGCGTTGTTGCCGAGTTCGGCATGCGCATCGAGCGGCAGGTGATAGGCAAACAGGTTGATGCCCTGCGTCAGCAGCGCGTGCAGGCGCTGCCGCATCCAGCCGACGACACGGCCGTCCTGCCCTCGCCAGAACAGGCCGTGGTGCACGACGATGGCATCGGCCTGCCACTGCACCGCCGCCTCGATCAGCGACAGGCTCGCGGTGACACCGCTGACCAGTCGTCGGACGGTCGCGCCGCCCTCGACCTGCAGACCGTTCGGCCCATAATCGCGGAACCGCTCGACCTGCAACAAGGCAGCCAGATGCGATTGCAGTTCGTCACGCGTCACCATTCAGACGCCACCTCGCCGTTCCATGCGTAGACTCTGGCTCCTATTCTCGCAGGCCGCGACCGTGGCGCTCGCCGTGCTGTTCGTCGTCGGCACGCTCAAGCCCCACTGGCTGCCCCGCGGCGGCGGCCCGACGCCCGAGGTGGTCGCGATCCGCACCGCGCCGCCGGCAGCCAGCGCGCCATTGGTCGGCATGACTGCCGCCGCGAGCTACAGTGCGGCCGCACAACGCGCCGCGCCGGCGGTGGTGAGCGTATCGGCCGGCAAGAATGGCGGGCGCAATCCGCATGCGCAGGACCCCTGGTACCGCTACTTCTTCGGTGAACGCGGCGGCCAGAACGAACCGCAGCTCGGCGTCGGCTCGGGCGTGATCGTGTCGTCGCAGGGTTATCTGCTGACGAACAACCACGTCGTCGAGGGCGCCAACGACATCGAGATCCGCCTCGACGATGGCCGCGAGACCAGGGCCACGCTGGTCGGCACCGACCCCGAGACCGACCTCGCGGTGCTCAAGGTCGAGCTCGACCGTTTGCCGTCGATCACGCTGGGCGATGTGGAGTCGGCCAAGGTGGGCGACGTGGTGCTGGCGATCGGCAACCCGTTCAACGTCGGCCAGACGGTCACCTCGGGCATCATCAGCGCGCTCGGCCGCAACCAGCTCGGCCTGTCGACGTTCGAGAACTTCATCCAGACCGACGCCGCCATCAACCCCGGCAACTCGGGCGGTGCGCTGGTCGACGTGCAAGGCCATCTGCTGGGCATCAACACCGCGATCTACTCGCGCTCGGGCGGCAGCATGGGCATCGGCTTCGCCATCCCCGTCGACCTGGCGCGTCAAGTGATGGAGGGCCTGATCAAGGACGGCCGTGTCACCCGCGGCTGGATCGGCGTCGAGCCGCGCGACCTGCCGCCGGAGTATGCCGAGACCTTCAAGCTGCCGATCAAGGACGGCGTGCTGATCGCCGGTGTGCTGAAGGACGGCCCGGCCGGCCGCGGCGGCATGCGCCCGGGCGACGTGGTGCTGACGATCGGAACGCGCCACGTCGCCAACACGATGCAGTTGCTCAATGCGGTGGCAGCGCTCAAGCCGGGCAGCGAGGCCGCGATCGGCGTGCAGCGCGGCGATCAGCAGCTGCAGCTCAAGGTCGCCGTCGTGCAGCGGCCGCCGGCGCAGCGCCGGCCGCAGTGATTCAGGTTTCCTTGGCCGCCGGCTCCTCGGCCGGCGCCGCGGTGTGGCGGATGAAGACGCGCGCCGACCAGATGCCGAGCTCGTAGAGCAGACACATCGGCAGCGCCAGCGACAGCTGCGACACCACGTCGGGCGGCGTGATGATCGCCGCGACAATGAAGGCCAGCACGACGAAGTAGCCGCGAAAGGCCTTCAGCTTGTCGATGCTGACGATGCCCATTCGCGCCAGCACCACCACCGCCACCGGCACCTCGAAGGCGGCACCGAAGGCAATGAACATCGACAGCACAAAGCCGAGATAGGCCTCGATGTCCGGCGCTGCCGTGATGCTCTTCGGTGCGAACGACTGAATGAACTTGAAGACCTGACCGAAGACGAAGAAGTAGCAGAACGCCACGCCAATGATGAACAGCAGTGTGCTCGACACCACCAGCGGCAGCACCAGCTTCTTCTCGTGGGTGTACAGGCCCGGCGCCACGAAGGCCCAGACCTGGTACAGCACCACCGGCAGCGCGACCAGGAAGGCGGCCATCAGCGTGATCTTCAGCGGCACCAGGAACGGCGAGATCACGTTGGTCGCGATCAGCGTGGCCCCCTTGGGCAGCTGCGCCACCAGCGGCGCGGCCAGCAGGTCGTAGAGGCCGGAGGGCCCGGGCCACAGGCACAACACGCCGAACGCGATGCCCACGGCGATCAGCGCCTTCATGAGGCGGTCGCGCAACTCGATCAGGTGGGTGACGAAGGGCGCTTCGGTACCGGCCAGTTCGTCCTTGGTGTCGTCGGTCGCCATGGCTCGCCGCTATTTCACGGGCGGCGGGCGAAAGCGCGCGACGCGCGCCGCACCCGACATCGCGCGCGTGCGGATGCCCTGACGCTGCTTGTACCACTGGGGCACCGCGCTGCGCTTCAGGCGCCAGCGCTTGTTGGGTCGCTTGTAGGCGAGCGGCGGCGGCGTGTAGGGCTCGCTGGCCGCGTCGCTGCCGGTGCCGCTGGTCTCCAGGCCGGCGGTGGCGTCGCTCCAGCTGGTCTCGAACGAACGCGTCGCGTCGTTGACCTCGCGGGTCACGGTGTTCTGGATGTCGCTGGCCGCCGTCTCGAACTGGCTCTTCATCTTCTGCAGTTCTTCGAGCTCGATCGACCGGTTGACCTCGGCCTTCACGTCGGCCACATAGCGCTGCGCCTTGCCGAGCAGGTGGCCGACGGTGCGCGCCACCCGCGGCAGCTTCTGCGGGCCGATGACGATCAGCGCCACGGCGCCGATGAGGGCGATTTTGTCGAAGCCGAAGTCGATCATGCGATCCGTCGGGCCGGACGCCAGCGTGCGAGCGCGGCGGCGTGGCGCCTTATGACTTGGTCTTGGCCTCGACGTCGACGGTGTTGGCGTCGGTCGCCTTGCCGCCGGCGGTGACCTGCTGCGGCGGCGTGCCCGGTGTGTCGCCCGAGGCGCCACCGTCCTTCACCCCGTCCTTGAAGCCCTTGACGGCAGCGCCCAGGTCGGAGCCCATGTTCTTCAGCTTCTTGGTGCCGAAGATGAGGATGACGACAAGTAGCACGATCAGCCAATGCCAGATGCTGAACGATCCCATGGTGAATCTCCTGTACGAGCGTTGGGGCGGATTCTAGGTCGCCGCCTCGGTCAACCCTTGAGCCAGGGCCTTGGCCCGCCCATCACGTGCAGGTGCAGGTGCTGGACTTCCTGCATTCCGTCACGTCCGGTGTTCACCACATGGCGGAACCCGTTGGTGACGCCCAGCTCGCGCATCAGCCGCGGCGACAGCGCCATCATGCGCCCGAGCAGCGCCGCATGCTCCTCGCCGACCTCGACCATGCTGGTGATGTGCTGCTTCGGGATGATCAGGATGTGCACCGGCGCCCACGGATGGATATCGTGGAAGGCGAGCATGTGCTCGTCCTCGTGTACCTTCTTGGCCGGGATCTGCCCGGCGACGATCTTGCAGAAGATGCAGTTCGGGTCGGCGGTCGTCATCGTCGTCGTCCTCGCTCACACCGGCATCGGCTTGCCGTCGTTCAGCGCCAGCCAGCCGCGGATCACGCGGTAGGCGAACCAGATCGACACCAGCCCCCAGGCCAGCCAGCCGGGCGCGATCAGCAGCAGCCACAGCGGCAGGGTCACCACGTAGAGGATGGCCGCGATCACGACGCTGCGGATGCGCCAGCGGAAATGGCTTTCCTGCCAGGTGCCGGCGGCGTCGCCGCGTTTCACCAGGTCGAGGATGAACGCCGCCAGCAGCAGCAGCACGCTGCCCTGCGTGCCCGGCAGCACCGCGCCGATGGCGACGATGGCGTGCAACGCATAGCTGATGTGCCCGATCGTGCGCAGCGACGATTCGCGTGCCGGATCGAGCATCACCACGGTGCGGGTCGGTTCATCCATTCAAGAGCCCTCCTTGTCGCGTTGCCCGGCCTTGCGCAGCGCCATCTCCTCCAGGCCGGAGAGTCCTTCGCGGCGCGTCAGTTCCGCCAGCACGGCGTCGGGCTTGAGTCCGTAAGCGGCCAGCGCCACCAGGCAGTGGAACCACAGGTCGGCCATCTCGGCGACGATGCGCACCGGGTCGCCATCCTTGGCCGCCATCACGGTCTCGGTGGCCTCCTCGCCGATCTTCTTCAGGATCGCGTCCGGCCCCTTGGCGAAGAGGCGAGCGACATAACTCTTGTCGGGGTCGCCGCCCCGGCGCGACTCGATCACCGCGGCCAGCCGGGCCAGCGTGTCGACATTCGTTGGATCAGCGGAGGCCATCGCGCCCTATCTGTAGATCGAAGCCGGATCCTTCAAGACCGGCTCCACGCTGCGCCAGGCGCCCTGCTCCAGGCGCTGGAAGAAACACGCGTGACGCCCGGTGTGGCAGGCGATGCCCGGCTCGTGGCCGAGCTGCGTCACCTGCAGCAGCACCACGTCGTTGTCGCAGTCGAGCCGGATCTCGTGAACCTGCTGGAAGTGGCCCGACTCCTCGCCCTTGTGCCACAAGCGCGCACGCGAGCGGCTCCAGTAGACGGCCTGGCCGAGCTCGGCCGTGCGCTGCAAGGCCTCGCGGTTCATGAACGCGAACATCAGCACGTCGTTGCTGCCGCGCTCCTGCGCGATCACGGGCACCAGGCCGTCGCGGTCCCACCTGATCTGGTCCAGCCAATCCATGCGGCCAGTCTAAGGCCTGTCCTTCATTCGTGATGCGTCGTGCCAGCATGGCCGCGCTCCTGCGCGAACCAGCTCAGCACCGGCACGGTGCCGGGCAGCACCGGCGCACAACGAACGGGCAGCGTCTCCCAGCTCATGGCCTGGCCCTCGCGCATCTGGAACTCGCCCTGCCACTGATACACCTTGCAGAAGTGCAGGCGCACGCGGGCATGCGGATAGTCCATCAGCTCGACCTGCCAGGGCGTCGATTCGCCGATCGTGATGCCGAGTTCCTCATGGAGCTCGCGGCGCAGCGCGGCGTCGACGCTTTCGCCGGGCTCGAGCTTGCCGCCGGGAAACTCCCAGTAGCCGGCATAGACCTTGCCAACGGGCCGCGAGGTGAGCAGGAAACGCCCCTGTGGATCGATCAGCACACCCACCGCGACATCCACCGGACGGCGCGTTCCATCGGGCTCGACGTCGACGGCACTGCGCGCTTGCTCGGTCCCGCTCACGTCGCCGCGCCACCGCGCCCGGCATAGTCGCGCGCGAACTGCCAGGCGACCCGGCCCGAGCGCGAACCGCGCTCGAGCGACCACACCAGCGACTCCTTCTGCGCCGAGGCGATCGCGCCCTCGGCGACACCGAAGCTGCGCAGCCATTGCGCCACGATCGCCAGGTATTCGTCCTGGCTGAACGGATAGAAGCTCAACCACAGGCCGAAGCGCTCGGACAGCGAGATCTTCTCCTCGATCACCTCGCCCGGATGCACCTCGCCATCGTCGGTGTGGGTGTAGGTGAGGTTCTCCTTCATGTACTCCGGCAGCAGGTGGCGGCGGTTGCTGGTGGCGTAGATCAGCAGGTTGTCGCTGGTCTGCGATACCGAGCCGTCGAGCACCGATTTCAGCGCCTTGTAGCCGGGCTCGCCCTCGTCGAAGCTCAGGTCGTCGCAGAACACCACGAAGCGCTCGGGCCGGCTCGCCACCAGGTCCACCAGGTCGGGCAGATCGATCAGGTCGGTCTTGTCGACCTCGAGCAGGCGCAAGCCCCGCGGCGCGAATTCGTTCAGGCAGGCCTTGATCAACGAACTCTTGCCGGTGCCGCGCGCGCCGGTGAGCAACACGTTGTTGGCCGGCCGCCCGGTGACGAACTGCTCGGTGTTGCGGCGCAGCCGCTCCATCTGGAGGTCGATCTCCTTCAGATCGACCAGGCGGATCGTGGCCGCGTGCCGCACCGGCTCGAGCACCGCATTGGCGCCGCGCCGCCGATAACGAAAGGCAACAGCGGCGCCCCAGTCCGGCGCCTTGGGCGCGTGCGGCAGCACGGCCTCGAGCCGCGTGATCAGCTTTTCCACCCGCGCGATCAGGTGCTCGACGGCTTCGTTCATCGCGCGAAGTCTACGTGCTGGCGCTGCGGCACCTCGTGCACCGCGTCGTCGGCGATCGCGAACACGCGGTCGCCGGGTTCGCGCGGCAGCACGTGCGTGCCGGTGAACGCACCAAAGGCCGGCAGCACGCCGACGCGCGCGCCGAAGTGAAAGCACGGCAGGCGCACCCGATCGAAACCCCGCCCGCCCAGCACGACACCGGGGTGCACGTGACCGGCCAGCACGTAGGCGTTCTCCTGCGGCTGCGGTTCGTGCGCCAGCAGCCAGGGGCCGCAGGCGAGCGGCCCGTCGCACACCTCGATGCCCAGCGACGGCGGCGGGTCGCCGGCGTGCTGGTCGTGGTTGCCGCGCAGCAGCGTGATGGGCAGCCCGGCGTGCGCCTCGCGCCAGCGCGCCAGCGCCGCCAGCGTGTCGACGCCGCGTGAACGCGCCGAGTGCAGAAAGTCGCCAAGGACCACCAGCCGACGCGCCGCGGTGACCTGCAGCGCCAAGCTCAGCCGGTCCAGCGTCTGCGCCGTGGTGCCGGGTGGCACCGGTACGCCCAGGCCGCGAAACGACGCCGCCTTGCCGACATGCACGTCGGCCACCAGCAGCGTGGCACTGTCGACGACGAAGGCCGCGCGTTGCGGCAACAGCGTCAGCCGGGCGCCTGCGATGTCGACGCGCAGCATCGCCGCCCCGCTCCCGCTCGACGACCCGCCGCTGCGGCGCTCAGGCCGTCAGGCGCTGCAGCGCCACGTCCATGTGCTCGGTGGGATTGCGCTTGAAGCCCGAGCGCGCGTAGCGCTGCAGGCGGCCGACCACATAGGCCGTCAGCACCGAGGCCAGCGCGCCGGCGTCCACCGTCGGCGTCATCGAGCCGGCGTGTTCAGCGGCCTGGCGCAGGCTCTGGCGCAACTGCGACTCGACGCGGTCGAAGAACTGGTTCATGCGCACGGTGAGCCGCTCGTGCTCGAACACCAGCGCGTCGCCCACCATCACGCGCACCATGCCGGGGTTCTTCTCGCCGAACTGCAGGATCAGCGCGACGATGCGCTGCGCCTGCGCGGCGCCCGAGGTCTCGCGCTCGGTGATCTGGTTGACCAGCGTGAACACGCTGCTCTCGATGAACTCGATCAGGCCCTCGAACATCTGCGCCTTGCTGGCGAAGTGCCGGTACAGGGCGGCCTCGCTGACGTCGAGCTTGGCGGCCAGCGCCGCCGTGGTGATGCGCTCAGCACCCGGTTGCTCGAGCATCGACGCCAGCGTCTGCAGGATCTGCACGCGGCGTTCGCCGGGCTTGGGCCGCTTGCGGGTGCCGGTGGCCGGTGCTGCCGGCTCGCGCGCCGCCGCGTCCGCTTCGAGGGTCCCGCTGCTGGGAGCCGCCGCCTTGGCGTCGGTGTCAGGGGAGTCGGTCATCTGGGGGATCACGGGCATCGGCAGGGGTGGCGGCGGCATTCTGGCATAGGGGCCAAGCCGCCTCGGGGGCAGGTAAACACTTACTGAAGAAACGGGGGCGCCGCAGCGGTGCCGCCGCTCAGCGCATCGCCAGCCGCACCAGCGGCCGCAGGCCTTGCACGCGATGGTCCACGTAGGCCGGCCGCCGGCAGTCGCGGCCGGGCCACGTCATCGCCCGATGTCGCGCGTAGCGCCGCATCCACACCGTGCGCATGCCGATCCGGCGCGCCGAGCGCTGGTGCACCAGGGTGTCTTCCACCAGCACGCAGCGCGTGGCCGGCACACGCAGCCGCGCACACAGCGCGCGCAACATGCGGGCATCCGGCTTGGGACGCAGATGGCCGAACAGCGTCATGTCCTCGATCGACACGACGGCGTCGAACAGGTATTCGATGCGCAACGCGCCCAGCACACGCAGCGCATAGGCGCGTGGCGCATTGGTCAGCACCAGCTTGGGCCCGCGCAGGCGGGCGATCGCGGCGAAGTCGTGGCGATGGCCACTGACGCGTTCTTCCAGCCCGGGCAGGCGGTGCACGTCGTGCAGGAAGTGGGCCGCTTTCACGCCGTGGTGGCGCACCAGCCCGAGCAGCGTGGCGCCGTAGCGCAGCCAGTAGCGGCGGCGCAGGGCGTCGGACTGCTCGCGCGTGAGCTGCAGTTCGCGCTCCATGAAGGCGCCCATCGCCTCGTGGATGCCCGGCATCGACGCATTCGCTGCGTCGTGCAGCGTGTCATCCAGATCAAACAGCCAAACGCGCTTCAAGCGGACACCGCGGATCCGGCTTCGCCGGGCCGCTGGTGTCGCCCCCTGGAGGGGGAGACGGCCGCCAGGCCGTTTCGGGGGTGGGCCATCAATGGCTCCGAATCATGGTGCCGTAGGCCTGGTCGCTCAGGATCTCCAGCAGCATCGCGTGCGGCACGCGACCGTCGATGATGTGCACCGCGTTGACGCCGCCCTTGGCGGCATCAAGCGCGCTGGCGATCTTGGGCAGCATGCCACCGGAGAGCGTGCCGTCGGCGAACAGCTCGTCGATCTCGCGCGCCGACAGGTCCGTCAGCAGCTTGCCGCTCTTGTCGAGAACGCCGGGCGTGTTGGTCAGCAGCACCAGTTTCTCGGCCTTCAACACCTCGGCCAGCTTGCCGGCGACGACGTCGGCGTTGATGTTGTAGCTCTCGTTGTGCTCGCCGAAGCCGATCGGGCTGATCACCGGGATGAACTGGTCGTCCTGCAGCGCCCGCACCACGCTCGGGTCGATGGCGACGATGTCGCCCACCTGGCCCACGTCGTGCTCCTTGGTGGGATCGTCCTTGTCCATCAACTTCAGCTTGCGCGCGCGCACCAGGCCGCCGTCGCGGCCGGTCAGGCCCACCGCCTTGCCGCCGGCGTGGTTGATCAGGCCCACGATGTCTTGCTGCACTTCGCCGGCGAGCACCCACTCGACGACTTCCATCGTCTCCTCGTCGGTCACGCGCATACCCTGGATGAAGGTGCCCTTCTTGCCCAGCCGACCGAGCGCCTCTTCGATCTGCGGCCCGCCGCCGTGCACCACCACCGGGTGCATGCCGACCAGCTTGAGCAGCACCACGTCCTCGGCGAAGTCCTGCTGCAGCGCCGGGTCGGTCATCGCATTGCCGCCGTACTTGATGACGATGGTCTTGCCGTGGAACTTGCGGATGTACGGCAGCGCCTGCGCCAGGATCTCGGCCTTCTCGCGCGGGGTGATCTTGCTCAGATCGGGAGCCGTGATCGGGGGCGTGGACATGCTGGAGGCGCGCGAAGTGGAGGACTGCCGACGATTGTAGGCATGCGTCCCGGATCCCCACGACCGACGACCGGCCGCCACCGCGAAGTGACCCCGTGCCGAATCGGGCGCTATCTTCACCCAGGTCAATTCGCGACCACCATGACGCCGTAAACTGGCTTTCGTGAGCCTCACCCGCCATCGTCGTCGCTGGCTGTCGGCCAGCCTCTTGGTCGCCCTGCTTCTCATGCAATGGGCCACGGCCTTGCATGCCTGCCCGCGGCCAGGAACCTGGCAGTTGCCGCAGCCCGCGATGCCCGGCTGTGACGGGCACATGGCGCAGACGATCGACGCCACCGGCCAGCTGTCCCAGTGCAAGGCGCACTGCGAGCAGGCGCGTCAGGTCGTCAATTCGGCGCCCGCCGCTGACTTCGACACCACGCAGGTGGTGCTGACGATCGTCGACTGGTCGCTGGCGGCCCGGGTGACTCCGCCGGGCCTGCAGTTCGAGCCGGTCGACCGCTCCGGCGCCGCGCCCCCGGGCTCACCCCCGCTCTATCTGTCGCTGCAGGTCCTGCGCAACTAGGTCGCGCGCACTGTTGCGCCCGCTGTCGGGCGCAACGTGG
>Ga0075356_1000088_pt1 | contig 17946 bp, 15 predicted proteins | sample WestPond_Cattail_FD_120073 | JGI IMG/M metagenome (GOLD analysis project Ga0075356, IMG submission 120073) | Natural and restored wetland microbial communities from the San Francisco Bay, California, USA, that impact long-term carbon... | ecosystem: Environmental > Terrestrial > Soil > Wetlands ... | reverse complement strand
GCGGCCGCCCGAGGTGGTGTCGCCGCTGATGCTGGCGTTGATCACGGTAGCCGCAATCTTCTCGCGCTGCAGGCGTTGCTCGAGCAACGCAACCCAGCCACTGCCGCGTGCCAGGCCGTATTCGGCAGAGAGGCTGTCGCCGACCACGAGGATCCGCCGGGTCGTCGCAACCGTTGTCGCGGCGTGGGCGACATTTACCGCGCCCCCTGCGCCGACGGCCAGCACGCTACAGTGCGCCAGCCAGTCGCGCCGCGAAACCCTTTTTGTCCAACCCATGTCCGATGCCATCATCTCCGTACAACGCGTGACCAAGCAGGTGAGCGACGCCACCGGCACGCTGACGATACTCCACGAGATCGATTTCACCTTGCAGCGCCGTGAATCGGCCGCCATCGTAGGGGCATCCGGTTCGGGCAAGAGCACGCTGCTGGCCATCGTGGCCGGGCTCGACGTGCCGACCACAGGCACGGTCACGCTGGCCGGCACCGACCTGTTCGCGCTCGACGAGGACGCCCGCGCCGCCGTGCGTGCGCGCCAGCTCGGCTTCGTGTTCCAGAGCTTTCAGCTGCTCGGCAACCTGAATGCGCTGGAGAACGTGATGCTGCCGCTTGAACTGCTGGGCGCCGGCAACGCACGTGCGCGCGCCACCGAGATGCTGGCCCGCGTGGGCTTGACCGAGCGGCTCGCGCACTATCCGCGCACGTTGTCGGGCGGTGAGCAGCAGCGGGTGGCGCTGGCGCGGGCCTTCGTCGTCGAGCCCGCGGTGCTGCTGGCCGACGAGCCCACCGGCAGCCTCGACTTCGCCACCGGCGAGCGCGTGATGCAGCTGATCTTCGACATGAACCGCGAGGCCGGCACCACCCTGCTGCTGGTCACGCACGATGCCGACATCGCGGCGCGCTGCGATCGCCAGCTCCATATCGAGGCCGGCAGGCTGACGCTGGCTGAGCGCGCCCCTCAGCCGACGCGCAGCGCTTCCTAGCCGAGCGGCCGCGGCGGATCCGGCTCCGCCGGTCCGGTCGCGGCGCCCCCCGGGGGGGAAGCGCCGCAGACGCTCCGGGGGGAGCGTCTACTGCGCGAACTTGTAGTCGGTCTTCGCGGCCTTCTTCAGGTCTTCTTGGTACTTCTGAAGCTTCATCTGCGCCAGGCGCTGCTCGATCTGCGGCTTGACGGCGGTGAACTCGGGAAACTGCGCCTCGCGCACGTCCTCGAGCCTGATGATGTGGTACCCGAACTGCGTCTTCACCGGCTCGGCGGTCATCTCGCCCTTCTTCAGGCCGGTGAGCGCCTTACCGAACTCGGGCACGTAGGAATCCGGCTTGGCGAAATCGAGGTCGCCGCCGTTCTCGCCCGAGCCGGTGTCCTTGGAGTTCTTCTTGGCCAGTTCCTCGAACTTGGCGCCGCCCTTCAGCTGCGTGATCAGCTTCTTCGCCTCGTCCTCGTTCTCGACCAGGATGTGGCGGGCGCGGTACTCGGTGCCGCTGGCCTGCGCCTTGAACTTCTCGTACTCGGACTTGGCCTCGGCGTCGGTGACCGGGTTCTTCTTCTTGAAATCCTCGAACAGCTCGCGGATCAGTACGGTCTGACGCAGCAGCTCAAGCTGCGAACGATAGTCGGCGGTGGCCGGGATGCCGCGCTTCTCGGCTTCCTGGGCGAAGATCTCGCGCAGCACCACCTCGTCGCGCGCCCGTGCCTCGAACTCGGGCGAGCGCTGCTGACCGGCGCGCACGGCCTGGTTGAGCAGCATGTCCGCGCGGGCCTTCGGCACGGCCTTGCCGTTGACGGTGGTGATGTTCTGCGCCGATGCGGCCAGCGGGGCCAGTGCAGCAGCGGCGATCACGGTCAGGCGCACGATGGGGTTCGAGATGCTCATGGCAGGAAGGGCCTTTCTGGCTGGAGGTCCGGACACGCAGGCCGCGCGAAAACGACGGCGTCCGGTGGACGAAAGAGGGTCTTAGGAGGTTGTGCCGGTCTCGTCGGGCGTGCGGGCCTCGATGGCCAGCGCGTGGATTCCCGAGGGCATCAGGCGGTGCAGGGCATCATACACGAGGCGATGTCGCGCCACCCGCGACAAGCCCGCAAAGGCGGTGCTGCGAATGCGTACGGTGAAGTGGCCGCCCTCGCGGGCGCCGGCATGGCCGACGTGCAGATGGCCGTCGTCGAGCACTTCGACCGCGGTGGGCGCCAGCGTCTCACGCAGGACCCGCTCGATGTCGCCGCGACCCACGGCCATCAGCCGGGCTCCTGCGCAGAGTCGTCCTTCAAGTAGCGGCTGAGGTACAGGCCCTGGGCGACGGTGAAGGCGAGCATCAGACCGAGGCCGCCGAACAGCTTGAAGTTGACCCAGGTCGACGTCGTGAAGCTGTAGGCCACCCACAGGTTGAGCAAGCCCATCGCTGCGAAGAACGCGATCCACGCAAAGTTGAGGCGATGCCAGATGGCCGGCGGCAGCTGGATCTGTTGGCCGAGCAGCGTGCGCAGCAGGTTCTTGCCGAACACCGCCTGGCTGACCCACAGCGCGGAGCCCATCGCCCAGTACAGCACGCTCGGTTTCCACTTGATGAAGGTCTCGCTGTGGAACCATACCGTCAGGCCGCCGAGCACGACCACGAGCGCCAGGCTGATCCACAACATCAGGTCGACCTTGCGGCCGGCGAGCTTGAGCCACGTCACCTGCGCCAGCGTGGCGCCGATCACCACCACCGTGGCCAGCAGCACCGGGGCCTCCTCGGGCCCGACCACGCCGCCGGCCACGATGAAGCCGAGATGCTGGCTGGCGAACGCCGCTGCCCAGGCCTTGTGGGCCTCGGCGTATCGGAAGGTGCCGAAGAAGAGCAGGATCGGCAGGAAGTCGAGCAGCAGCTTCATGGGAGCGGCGCGAGTGTAGCCGCGCGATGCGGCGCGACGGGTACTCAGCCCTTGGGTGCGAAGTGGATCGACGCCGAATTGATGCAATATCGCTCGCCGGTCGGCTCCGGACCATCGTCGAACACGTGGCCGAGATGGCTGCCGCAACTGGCGCAGCGCACTTCGACGCGGGTCATGCCGTGGCTGGTGTCGACGATGCGCTCGATGCGGGCCGGGTCGATGGCCTCCCACCAGCTCGGCCAGCCGCAGCCCGCATCGAACTTGCTCCCGCTGTCAAACAGCACGGCGCCGCAACCAGCGCAGCGGTAGCTGCCGTCGGACCAATGGTCCCAGTACTTGCCGGTGAAGGCGTGCTCGGTGGCGCCTTCCCGCGCGACCCGGTACTGCATCGGGTCGAGCTGCTCGCGCCATTGCGCATCGGTCTTGCGCACCGGGTAGCGCGGGTCGTCGATGTCGTGGCTCATCCGGATCCTTCGCTGCGCTTTGGCGTCGTCCTCAGGACGAGCAAGAAATCTCGAGGTGCTGCGCCCAATCGGGCGGCAGCGCGGCGTACTCATCGTGGCCGGGTTGCTCGTCAAACGGATGCTCCAGCACCTGCTGCAGACGTTGTGTCGGCGCGAAGTCGCCTGCGCGGGCCGCCTGGATTGCCTGCTCGGCGAGGTGGTTGCGCAGGATGTACTTCGGGTTCACCGCGCGCATCCGGGCCTGACGCTCGACGTCGACACTGGCTTCGGCAGCGAGCCGCTCGCGATAACGGGCCGACCAGGCGTCGAAGGCAGTGCGATCGATGAAGAGATCATGCAGTGTCTGGTTCGGCGCATCTCTTGCGCTCGCGAAGTCGCACAGGCGGCGCATCGCGATCGTGTAGTCGGTGCGCTCACTGGCCATCTGGCGCAGCAGGGTGTCGATCAGCTCGGTGTCGCCGTCGCGCGCGTCGCGCAAGCCCAGCTTGGCGCGCAGCCGCTGCCCGATCGCCTGGGCGTACTCGTCCTTGTAGGGTTCCAGCGCGTCACGCAGTGCCTGCGCATCCTCGACCAGCGGGGCCAGCGCATGCGCCAGCGCATGCAGGTTCCAGAACCCGATGCTGGGCTGCCGCGCATAGGCGTAACGGCCCTGGTGGTCGCTGTGGTTGCAGATGTGGCCCGGGTCGAAGGCGTCGAGGAATCCGAACGGGCCATAGTCGATGGTCAGCCCGAGGATCGACATGTTGTCGGTGTTCATCACACCGTGGCAGAAGCCCACCGCCTGCCAGTCGGCCATCAGGCGCGCGGTGCGGCGGGCTACCACCTCGAGCCAGGCCAGCACCGGATGCGCAGCGTCCACGCAATCGGGGAAGTAGCGCTCGATCACGGCGTCGACCAGGTGGCGCAGCGCCTGCGGATCCTGCGCCGTGTGCGTGAAATGCTCGAAATGGCCGAAGCGCAGGAAGCTCGGCGCGACACGCGTCACTACCGCGGCGGTCTCGACCGTCTCGCGCCGCACCGGGGCCGGCGAGCCGATCACGGCCAGCGCCCGCGTGGTCGGGATGCCGAGATGGTGCATCGCTTCCGAGCACAGAAACTCGCGGATCGACGAGCGCAGCACCGCGCGTCCGTCGCCCATGCGCGAGTAGGGCGTCAGGCCGCCGCCCTTGATCTGGATCTCCATCGGCCCGGCGTCGCTGTCGATCTCGCCGAGCAGCAGCGCCCGCCCGTCGCCGAGCTGGCCGGCCCAGACGCCGAACTGGTGGCCGCTGTAGACGGTGGCCAGCGGCATGCCGTGGCTCGGCGCCGCATTGCCCGACAGCACGGCCAGCGCGTCGTCACCGGCCAGCCAGCCGGCCAGGCCGAGTTCGGCCGCCAGCGCGTCGTTGCGGGCGACCCAGTGCACGTCGGGCAGCGCCTGCCCGGCGAGCGTCGTGTGAAAGGCCGGGCCCAGGCGGTGCAGCAACGTGTCCTCGCGCCAGCGAGGCGCCAGCGCAGCCGGCCAGTCGTGGGGCGCGTTCATGCCGGCATTGTCGTGGGGGTCGGCGCCCACCGCCGCATCGGCCGGGGAATCACCCCATGGGACGCCGGCCGATGGGCCGCGATACTCGCAGCAGTGCCGAACCGGGTGAAAAGGAGACTGTCATGCTGGGCCTGATGCAGGACCAACCGCTGCTGATTTCGAGCCTCATCGAATTCGCGTCGCGCCATCACCACGATGGCGAAATCGTGTCCCGGCGGGTGGAAGGCGACCTGCATCGCTACACCTACCGCGACGCCGCGCGGCGCTCGCGCCAGGTGGCCAATGCGATCGAGAAGGTCGGCCTGGCCTTCAGCGACCGTGTCGCCACGTTGGCCTGGAACGGCTACCGCCATTTCGAGCTGTACTTCGGCATCACCGGCAGCGGCCGCGTGGTGCACACGATCAACCCGCGCCTGGCGCCCGACCAGGTGGCGTGGATCGCCAACCATGCCGAAGACCAGGCGCTGTGCTTCGACATAACGTTCCTGCCGATTGTCAAGGCCGTCTGGTCCAAGTGCACCACGGTCAAGCACTGGATCGCGCTGTGCGACGCTGATGCGCTGCCGGCCGACACCGGCATCCCCGGCCTGCGCAGCTACGAGGCCTGGATCGGCGGCGAGAGCGACGTCTACGACTGGCCGCAGTTCGACGAGAAGAGCGCGGCGGCGCTGTGCTACACGAGCGGCACCACCGGCAACCCGAAGGGCGCTCTGTACAGCCACCGCTCGACGATCCTGCATGCCTACGGTGGCGCGCTGCCCGACGCGCTGGATCTGTCGGCGCGCGACAGCGTGCTGCCGGTGGTGCCGATGTTCCACGTCAATGCCTGGGGCATTCCGTACGGCGCGGCGTTGACCGGCGCGAAGCTGGTATTCCCCGGCGCGGCGCTCGACGGCAAGTCGGTCTACGAGCTGCTCGAAGCCGAGCGGGTGACCATGGCGGCCGGCGTGCCGACCGTCTGGCTCGGACTGCTCAACCACATGGCCGAGCACAAGCTGCGCTTCTCGACGCTGCAGCGCACGGTGATCGGCGGCTCGGCCTGCCCGCCGGCGATGATCCGCGCCTTCAAGGATCAGTACAGCGTCACCGTGCTGCACGCCTGGGGCATGACCGAGATGTCGCCGCTGGGCACCGTGTGCAACCTGAAGGGCAAGCACCAAGACCTGCCGCCCGACCAGCAGATGGATGTGCTGGTCAAGCAGGGCCGGGCGGTCTTCGGCGTCGAGATGCGCATCGTCGACCCAGAGGGCAAGGAGTTGCCGTGGGACGGCAAGGTGAGCGGCGACCTGCATGTCAAGGGCCCGTGGATCATCTCCAGCTACTTCAAGGGTGAGGGCGGCGACCCACTGGTCGATGGCTGGTTCCCGACCGGCGACGTGGCGTCGATCGACCCCGACGGGTTTCTGCAGATCACCGACCGCAGCAAGGACGTCATCAAGTCCGGCGGCGAGTGGATCAGCTCGATCGACGTCGAGAACATCGCGATGGCGCATCCGGCGGTCGCGATGGCGGCCTGCATCGCGGTAGCGCACCCCAAGTGGGACGAGCGACCGCTGCTGGTGGTGATGCGCAAGCCCGGTACCCCCGCCACGCGTGAGGAAATCCTGGCGTTCTTCGACGGCAAGGTGGCGAAGTGGCAGATCCCCGACGACGTGGTCTTCGTCGACTCGATACCGCTCGGTGCCACCGGCAAGATGCAGAAGAACAAGCTGCGCGACCTGTTTCGCGATCACCGCCTGCCAGGCTGACGGGACCGCCAGCCCGGCGCGCCTTGTCGCTGCGGCGACAGCGACGGATCGGGATAGTCCCCGTCATGCTGCCGCGGGCGTCCGGTTAATCTCGCATCGGATGGGCGCCAGGCCCGAGCTTTCGAACAGGAGACACATTCATGCAGGTTGCCTCGACACGTTTGACCATCACGCTGGCCCTGGGCTTGACCCTGGCCGCGCCCGCGGCGCTGGCTCAGAAGGGCCAGACCGTCAAGATCGGCTGGATCGACCCGCTGTCGGGTCTGATGGCGCCGGTCGGCCAGAACCAAATCAAGAGCTATCAGTTCATCGCCGAGCACTTCAACAGGGGCAACGCGGCGGGCGTGAAGTTCGAGATGGTGCCCATCGACAACAAGCTCAGCCCGCAGGAAAGCACCAACGCGGTGAAGTCGCTGATCGACCAGGGCGTGCGCTACATCGTGCAGGGCAACGGCTCCGGTGCGGCGCTGGCCATCATGGACGCGGTGCAGAAGCACAACGAACGCAACCCCGGCAAGGAAGTGGTCTACATCAACTATGCCGCGGTCGACCCCGACTTGACCAACAGCAAGTGCAGCTATTGGCACTTCCGGCTCGACGCGGACACCTCGATGAAGATGGAGGCGCTGACGACCTTCATGAAGGACCAGAAGGACATCAAGAAGGTCTACCTGATCAACCAGAACTACTCGCACGGCCAGCAGGTATCGCGCTTCGCCAAGGAGATGATCGCGGCCAAGCGGCCCGACGTGCAGGTGGTCGGCGACGACCTGCACCCGCTGGCGCAGGTGCGCGATTTCGCGCCCTACGTGGCCAAGATCAAGGCCGCCGGCGCCGACACGGTGCTTACCGGCAACTGGGGCTCCGACCTGACGCTGCTGGTCAAGGCCGCCAGCGACGCCGGCCTGAACGTCAAGTTCCTGACCTACTACGCCAGCGTCACCGGCACGCCCACCGCGCTGGGCGCCGCGGCGGCCGACCGGGTGTACATGGTGGCGTACGCCAACTCCAACATGCCGGGCGAGATCGGCAAGCTGGCCGACCAGTTCAAGGCCAAGTTCAACGACGACTACTACACCCTGGCCACCTACCACGCGTTCCAGATGCTCGCCACTGCGATGGCGCAGGCCAAGACGACCGACGCGGCCAAGGTCGCCGCGACGATGGAGGGCCTGAAGTTCAAGAGCTTCAACGGCGAGGTCGAGATGCGCAAGGCCGACCACCAGCTGCAGCAGGGTCTGTACATCACGGTATGGAAGAAGGCCGACGCCAAGAACCCGTACTCGGTGGAGAACACCGGCTACAACTTCCAGACGGTCAAGTACTATGAGCCGTACGTCGCCAGCACGCCTACCTCGTGCCAGATGAAGCGGCCCTGATTGCGCGGCTCGCCCCGGGGCCCGACGGACATGCTCCGCCGGGCTCTCGTCTTCTTGTGATCGAAGCCGTCGTGCCGTGGACCAGACCGTCATCAATGTTCTGAACGGCCTCAGCTCCGGGCTGCTGCTGTTCATGCTGAGCTCGGGCCTGACGCTGATATTCAGCATGATGGGCGTGCTGAACTTCGCGCACGCGAGCTTCTACATGATCGGTGCCTATGTCGGCTTCTCGCTGACCGGCATCGTCGGCTTCTGGCCGGCGCTGGTGCTGGCGCCGCTGCTGGTGGGTCTGCTCGGCGCCGGCTTCGAGCGCACCTCGCTGCGTCGCGTGCACAAGTTCGGCCATGTGCCCGAATTGCTGATCACCTTCGGCCTGTCGTACGTGGTGCTCGAGATTGTGCAGATCGTCTGGGGACGCACGCCGGTCACGTTCGATCCACCGGCGTTCCTGCAGGGGCCTGCTTTCACGCTGGTGCAGTCGGGTGACAGCGGCTTGTCGCTGGCGCTCGGTGCGGCGTCCGACGCCCTGTGCCAGGCGGCAAAGTGCTCGCGCTTCCCGATGACACGCGCCTTCATGATGCTGGTCGCGCTGCTGATGCTGCTGTCGCTGTGGCTGCTGCTGACACGCACCCGCATCGGCCTGGTGATCCAGGCATCGCTGACGCACCCCGAGATGGTGGAGGCGCTCGGCCACAACGTGCCGCGCGTGTTCATGCTGGTGTTCGGTAGCGGCTGCGCCCTGGCCGGGCTGGCCGGCGTGATCGGTGGCATCACCTTCATCACCGAGCCGGCGATGGCGGCGGTGGTTGGCTCGATCATCTTCGTGGTGGTGGTGGTCGGCGGCATGGGGTCGCTGGCCGGTGCCTTCGTCGCGTCGATCCTGATCGGGCTGCTGCAGACGCTGCCTCTCACGGTCGACGCGTCGCTCGCCGACGCGATGAAGCTGCTCGGCGCTCAGGTCGGGCCCACAACGCCCGGTTGGCCGCTCCTGCGCATCACGCTGGCACAGGCGGCACCGATCCTGCCGTACCTGCTGCTGGTGCTGATCCTGATCTTCCGGCCCAAGGGCCTGCTCGGCACGCGCGAGGGCTGATTCCGATGGCAGCCACCCGCGACGCCGATCGCTACTATCAGTTTCGCCCCTACAACGTCGGGCGCTGGATCGTCTGGGGCGGCTTCGCGCTGGTGCTGGCGGTGGCGCCGCTGGTGTGGACGAGCGGCTTCGCGCAGACCATGCTGTCGCAGGTGGGCATCGGCATCATCGTCTGCCTGGCCTACAACATCCTGCTCGGCCAGGGCGGCATGCTGAGCTTCGGCCATGCGGTGTACAGCGGGCTGGGCTCGTTCCTCGCAATTCATACGCTCAACGGGGCCAGCGCCGGCACCTGGCCGCTACCGGTCAGCCTGGTCCCGCTGGTCGGCGGGCTCGGCGGCCTGTTCTTCGCGGCACTGCTCGGCTACGTGACGACCAAGAAGTCGGGGACGACCTTCGCGATGATCACGCTGGGCATCGGCGAGCTGGTGTGGTCGATGTCGCTGATGATCCCCGAGTTCTTCGGCGGCGAGGGCGGCGTGTCGGGCAATCGTGTGGTCGGCAAAGGCATGCTCGGCATCACCTTCGGGCCGCAGATCCAGCTCTATTACCTGATCGCGGTCTATTGCTTCGTCTGCACCGTGGCCATGTTCGCGCTGACGCGCACGCCGCTGGGTCGCATGCTCAACGCCGTGCGCGACAACCCCGAGCGCGTGGAGTTCATCGGCTACAGCACGCAGACCGTGCGTTACCTGGCCTTCATGCTGTCGGGATTCTTCGCCGGCATCGCCGGCGGCCTGGGTGCGCTGAACTTCGAGATCGTCACCGCCGAGGTGGTGGGTGCCGCGCGCTCGGGCGCCTACCTGCTGTTCGTGTTCCTCGGCGGGGCCACCTTCTTCTTCGGTCCGATCATCGGCGCGGTGCTGATGGTGATTGCGCTCGTGCTGCTGTCGGAGCTCACGAAGGCATGGCTGCTGTACCTGGGCCTGATCTTCCTGGTCATGGTGATGTACGCGCCCGGTGGACTCGCCAGCCTGATCATGATGAACCTGCGCGTGGCGGCCTTCGGCAAGCTCCGGCGTCTGTGGACCGCCTATCTCGCGCTCGGTGGCGCCGGCCTCGTGGCGCTGGCCGGTGCCGCCGCCATGATCGAGATGCTGTACCACCTGCAGCTGAACGCCGCGCTCGGACCCGACATGCCGTTCCTCGGCGCGACGCTTGACACGCATAGCCCCGACACCTGGTTCGGCGCCGTGTTCGTCATGCTGGCCGGCGTCGGCGCGTTCGAGCTGGCGCGGCGCGTGTTCGCCCACGATTGGGGCCTGGTGCAGGAGGAGATCGAGAAGGAGATCAAGCGGCGGGAGGTCGCCATATGAACGCCGCGCCGGCGGCCGCGAGCGGCCTTGCTCTCGAGCTGCGCGACGTGCGCAGGAGCTTTGGCAAGACCGAGATCATCCGTGGCGCCAGCCTGCAGGTGAAGCCCGGCGAGCGAGTGGCCATCATCGGCCCCAACGGTGCCGGAAAGAGCACGCTGTTCAATCTGATCAGCGGCCGCTTCGGCGCCACCAGCGGCGAGATCGTGCTGAACGGCCAAAGCATCGATGGCCTGACGCCGTTCGAGATCAACCGCCGCGGGCTGTCGCGCAGCTTCCAGGTCAGCAACCTGTTCACGCGCCTGTCGGTGTTCGAGAACGTGCGCTGCGCAGTGCTGTGGTCGCTCGGCTATCGCTACGCGTTCTGGAAGTTCCTGGCCGACCTGCGCGATGCCAACGAGCGCGCCGACCAGGTGCTCGAGATGATCAAGCTTGACCGCCGCCGCGACGTGCTGGCGATGAACCTCACCTACGCCGAACAGCGCGCACTCGAGATCGGCATCACCATCGCCGGCGGATCCAGCGTGATCCTGCTCGACGAGCCGACGGCGGGCATGAGCAAGAGCGAAACGTCGCGCTTCGTGCAGCTGATCCGCGAGGTCACCACCGGCAAGACCCTGCTGACGGTGGAACACGACATGGGCGTCGTGTTCGGCCTGGCCGACAAGATCGCCGTGCTGGTCTACGGCGAGGTGATCGCCTTCGACGTGCCCGAGGCCGTGCGCGGCAACCCACGCGTGCAGGAGGCCTACCTCGGCACTGCACTGGCGCAGGGGCATTGACGATGCTCAAGCTCGACGACGTCCACGCCTTCTATGGCAAGAGCCACGTGCTGCATGGCGTGAACCTGGAAGTTCGGCCCGGCGAGATCGTCGCGCTGCTCGGACGCAACGGCTCGGGCCGGTCGACGACGGTGAAGGCCATCATGGGTCTTGTCGAGGGCACGGGCAGCGTGCACTGGCGCGACCAGCAGATCCTCGGGCGCAAGGCGTTCGAGATCGCCTGGATGGGCCTGGGCTACGTGCCGGAGAACCGCGACATCTTTCCGACGCTCACCGTGCACCAGAACCTGCTGCTCGGCGAGAAGCGCGGCGCCAAGGCGTCGCGCTGGGCGGCCGACGACATGTACAAGCTTTTTCCCCGGCTCAAGGAACGGCAACACACCGAGGCCGGCGTGCTGTCGGGCGGCGAGCAGCAGATGCTCACGCTGTGCCGCACGTTGATGGGCGACCCGGAACTCATCATGATCGACGAGCCGACGGAAGGCCTGGCGCCCAAGATCGTCGAGCTGGTGGCCGAGTTCCTGCGCGAGCTCAAGCGCCGCGGCACCTCGGTGCTTCTGGTCGAGCAGAAGCTCACCATCGCGCTTGAGGTGTCCGATCGCTGCCTGGTGATGGGCCATGGCCAGATCGTCTTCGAGGGCACACCCGCCGACCTGAAAGCCAACGCGTATATTCGCAAGGAGTGGCTTGAGGTCTGACGCGCGTGCATCTCGATGCCGGGCCTGTCGCCCTCGGGACAAGCGCCGCCCCGACGCGCTGCCTAGAATCGAACGACCGTGCTTTTTCCCAGCGCTCCGCTGACGAGGTGACCCGATGAGTGCCAGCTACGAAGTCCGCGACGGCGTCGCCGTCATCACGCTGAACAACCCGCCGGTCAACGGCCTGGGCTACGACACGCGCCGCGCCGTCGCCGACGGCATCGAGCGGGCGAACGCCGATGCCGCCGTCAAGGCCATCGTGCTTACCGGTGCGGGCAAGGCGTTCTCGGGCGGTGCCGACATCAAGGAGTTCGGCTCGCCCAAGGCGATCGCCGAGCCCAACCTGCTGAGTCTGATCAAGCTCTGCGAGAACTCGGGCAAACCCACCGTGGCCTCGGTGCACAGCGTGACCATGGGCGGCGGCCTCGAGCTCGCGCTCGGCTGCCACTACCGCGTGGCTGCGCCGGGCGCCAACGTGGCGCTGCCGGAGGTGAAGATCGGCCTCATCCCAGGTGCCGGCGGCACGCAGCGGCTGCCACGCGTGCTCGGCGTGGAGACGGCGCTCAACATGATCGTCAGCGGCGAGCCGGTGAAGAGCGAGGTGCTGGCTGGCCTGCCGGGGCAGAAGCTGTTCGACAAGCTGATCGAGGGCGACCTGGTTGCCGGCGCGGTGGCGTTCGCCAACGGGATCGCCGACAAGCGGCCGCTGCCGCTGGTGCGCAACCTCAACGTTTCGCATCCAAACCCGGACGCCTACTTCCAGTTCGCCCGCAACACCGTGACGGCGATGGCGAAGAACTTCCCGGCGCCGGCCAGGTGCGTCGATGCGGTCGAGGCCTCGCTGAAGAAGAAGTTCGACGACGGCATGGTCTGCGAGCGCGAAGTGTTCATGGCGCTGATGCTCACGCCCGAGTGCAAGGCCTTGCGCCACGCGTTCTTCGGCGAGCGGGCTGCGAGCAAGATCCCCGATGTGCCCGAGAACACGCCGATCCGCAAGATCGCCAAGGTGGCGGTCATTGGTGCCGGCACCATGGGCGGCGGCATTTCGATGAATTTCCTAAACGCCGGTATCCCGGTCACGATCCTCGAGACGAAGCAGGAGGCGCTCGACCGCGGCCTGGCCACGATCCGCAAGAACTACGAAGGCCAGGTCAGGAAGGGCAAGCTCAAGGCTGACAAGTTCGAGCAGCGCATGGCACTGCTCAAGCCGACCTTGAACTACGACGACATCGCTGATGCCGACCTCGTGATCGAGGCCGTGTTCGAGGAGATGGGTGTCAAGGAGCAGGTGTTCAAGAAGCTCGACGCGGTGGCCAAGCTTGGCGCCATCCTGGCTTCCAACACCTCGACGCTCGACGTCGACAAGATCGCTGCGTTCACGAAGCGCCCGCAGGACGTGGTTGGCATGCACTTCTTCAGCCCGGCCAACGTGATGAAGCTGCTCGAAGTCGTGCGCGGCGCCAAGACCGCGAAGGACGTGCTCGCCACCGTGATGGACGTGGCCAAGAAGATCCGCAAGACGGCCGTCGTGTCGGGCGTCTGCGACGGCTTCATCGGCAACCGCATGATCGAGCAATACAGCCGCCAGGCCGGCTACCTGCTCGACGAGGGCTGCACCCCGCAGCAGGTTGACAAGGCGATCGAGAAGTTCGGCTTCGCGATGGGGCCGTTTCGCATGGGCGACCTGGCCGGCAACGACATCGGCTGGGCGATCCGCAAGCGCCGTGCAACCGAGCGCCCCGACTTCCGCTACAGCAGATCAGCCGACCTGCTGTGCGAGATGGGCCGCTTCGGGCAGAAGACCGGCGCCGGCTGGTACGACTACAAGCCCGGAAAGCGCGACGCGATTCGCTCCGAGCTGGTCGAGAAGATGATCGAAGACCACCGCAAGGAGGCCGGCATCACGCCGCGCAAGGTCTCCGACGAGGAGATCGTGCAGCGTCTGGTGTACTCGCTCGTCAACGAAGCGGCACGCATTCTCGAGGAAGGCATCGCCAGCAAGGCCAGCGACATCGACATGGTCTACCTCACCGGCTACGGCTTCCCGCTCTGGCGCGGCGGCCCGATGTGCTACGCCGACAGCCAGGGCCTGTTCAACGTGGCGCAGGCCATGAAGCGGTTTGCGAAGAACCCGCGCGACGACGCCAGGTTCTGGGAGCCGGCGCCCTTGCTGGCCAAGCTGGTGGCCGAAGGCAAGACCTTCACCTGACCGGTCGGTCCCCGCAGCCACCGCGCCCCCGCATTCGAAAGGACACCCCCATGACCCAAGCCGTCATCGTTTCCACCGCACGCACGCCGCTGGCCAAGAGCTGGAAGGGCGCCTTCAACATGACGCACGGCGCCACGCTTGGCGGCTTCGCCGTCAAGGCGGCCGTCGAGCGCGCGGGCCTCGACCCTGCCGCGGTCGACGACGTGCTGATGGGCTGCGCCACGCCCGAGGGCGCCACCGGCAGCAACATCGCGCGCCAGATCGCGCTGGCGGCCGGGCTGCCGATCACGACCAGCGGGGTCACCATCAACCGCTTCTGCTCCAGTGGTCTGCAGACCATCGCGATGGCCGCGCAACGCATCATGGCCGGCGAGGGCGACCTCTACGTGGCCGGCGGCGTGGAAAGCATCTCGTGCGTGCAGAACGAAGCCAACCGCCACATGATCCAGGATCCGGCGCTGCTCGCGAAGAAGCCCGAGATCTACTGGAACATGCTGCAGACCGCCGAGAACGTGGCCAAGCGCTACAACATCGCCAAGCAGCGCATGGACGAATATGGCGCAGCCAGCCAGCAGAAGGCCTGCGCGGCGCAGGCGGCAGGCAGGTTCAAGGACGAGATCGTGCCGGTCACCGTTACCGCCGGCGTGGCCGATGCCGTGCTCGGCCTGCGCAGCAAGGAAGTGACCATCAGCGCCGACGAGGGGCTGCGCGAAGGCACCACGGCCGAGGGCATCAAGGACATCCGCCCCGCCATGCCCGGTGGGGTGGTCACCGCCGGCAACGCGAGCCAGTTCTCCGACGGCGCCGGTGCCTGCGTGGTGGTGAGCGACACCTATGCGCAGCAGAAGAACCTCAAGCCGCTCGGCCGCTTTCTCGGCTTCGCGGTGGCCGGCTGCGAGCCCGACGAAATGGGCATCGGCCCGGTGTTCGCCGTGCCCAAGGTGCTCAAACGCCTGGGCCTGACGATGAACGACATCGACCTGTGGGAGCTCAACGAGGCCTTCGCGGTGCAGGTGCTGTACTGCGCCGACAAGCTCGGCATCCCGATGGACCGGCTCAATGTCGACGGCGGCGCGATCGCGGTCGGGCATCCCTATGGCGTGAGCGGCCAGCGCCTGACCGGCCACGCGCTCATCGAAGGCAAGCGGCGCGGCTCCAAGAAGGTGTGCATCACCATGTGCATCGGTGGCGGCATGGGCGCGGCCGGGATCTTCGAGGTGCTGTGAACGTCCTGCGCACGCCCGACGCGCGTTTCGCCGGGCTGCCGGGCTTTGCGTACGCGCCGCAGTACCTGCAGCAGGGTGCGCTGCGTATGCACTATGTCGACGAAGGCCCGCGCGATGCGGCCGTCACCGTGCTCTGCCTGCACGGCGAGCCGACGTGGAGCTACCTCTACCGCCGCATGATCCCGGTGTTCGTGGCGGCCGGCCTGCGTGTGGTGGCACCCGATTTCTTCGGCTTCGGCCGCAGCGACAAGCCCGCGGACGACGCGGGGTACACGTTCGAGCGGCATCGCGACTCGGTGCTGGCGCTCGTCGACGCGCTGGCGCTGAAGAACGTGATGCTCGTGTGCCAGGACTGGGGTGGTTTGATCGGCCTCACCTTGCCGGTGGCGCAGCCGGCGCTCGTGACGCGGCTGCTGGTGATGAACACCGGCCTGGGCACCGGCACCGTGACCGAGGGCTTCAAGGCCTGGCGGGCGTATTGCAATGCGAACCCCGACCTGGCGGTGGGCAAGCTGATGAAGCGCTCGTGTGTGCACCTGAGCGATGCCGAGGCTGCTGCCTACGATGCGCCGTTCCCCGATGCCACCTACAAGGCCGGTGTGCGCGCCTTCCCGAACCTCGTGCCCGACCACGACGGCGCGCCGGGCGCCGCGCTCAGCCGCGACGCGGCCGCGTTCTGGCGCGAACGCTTCGACGGCCAGGCCTTCATGGCCATCGGCATGCAAGACCCGGTGCTCGGCCCGGCCGCGATGCGCTCGCTGCACAAGCTGATCCGCGGCTGCGCGCCGCCGATGGAGGTGGCCGACGGCGGGCACTTCGTGCAGGAGTGGGGCGCGCCGATCGCGGCGGCCGCGCTGCGGCATTTCGGCCTCACCGCATGAAGGTCGACCTCGACACCTTGCGGGGTTTCTTCCACTCGTCGCCGTTCATGGTCGACCTCGGCGTCGAGCCGGTGTCGGTGAGCGAGGGGCGGGTGCACACCGAGCTGCCGCTCGCCACGCGCCACCTGCAGCACACCGGCCAGGTGCATGCGGGCGTCGCGTCGGCGATGGCCGATCACAGCATGGGTGCCGCGGCGCAGACCATGGCGCCCGAGGGCCACTGGATCTTCACCGCCGAACTGAAGACCAGCCACCTGCGCGCCGCGAAGGGCGAGCGCCTGGTGTGCGAGGCCCGCGTGCTCAAGCCCGGCCTGACGGTGAGCTTCACCGAGGCCGAGGTGTTCGTCGTCAATGGCGACAAGCGCACGCTGGTCGTCAAGGCATCGGCGACGATGGCCTTGAAGGCCATGAACCTGAAGGCCTGAATCGTGCGGCGCACGCTGGACTTTCTGCTGCAGCGCTGGCTCGACGTGCCCGCGCTGCTCGAGCGTCAGCGCTTCGTCGATCATTCGATGGAGACCTTCGGTTCGGTGCTCGACACCTGCGAACGCATCGCGCGCGAGAAGTTCGCGCCCTTCAACCGCATCAGCGACATCGAGGAGCCGCACTTCGACGGGCAGCGCGTGGTGCTGCCGGCCTGCGCGCACGACGCTGCCAAGGCCTACATCGAGTCGGGCATGCTGGCCGCCGCGCAGGACTACCAGGTGGGCGGCATGCAATTGCCCTGTGTGGTCGAGATGGCTGCGAACGCCTTCTTTTCCAAGGCGGGCATCGGTCTGGGCGGCGGCGGCATGCTGACGAGCGGCAATGCCAACCTGCTGATGGCGCATGGAACACCGATGCAGAAGGAGGTGTTCGCCAGGAACGAATTCGCCGGGCGCTGGTTCGGCACCATGTGCCTCAGCGAGCCGCAGGCCGGCTCGTCGCTGAGCGACATCACCACTCGCGCCGAGCCCGATGGCGCCGATTTCGCCAACGATCCGCTCGGTCCGCGCTATCGTCTGCGCGGCAACAAGATGTGGATCAGCAATGGCGAGCACGAGCTGACCGAGAACATCGTCCACCTGGTGCTGGCCAAGATCCCCGGGCCGGACGGCAGGCTGGTGCCGGGCACGCGGGGCATCTCGCTGTTCGTCGTGCCGAAGATGCTGGTCGACACTGAGGGACGACTCACCGGCGAGCGCAACGACGTCGCGCTCGCGGGGCTGAACCACAAGCTCGGCTATCGCGGCATCCCCAACACGCTGCTCAATTTCGGTGAAGGCAAGTTCCCCGTGCGCGCAGATCGAGGCGACGGCCTCGACGGTCGCGGAGCCGGTGCGATCGGTTATCGCGTGGGCGAGCCCGGCGAAGGACTGCGCTGCATGTTCCACATGATGAACGAGGCGCGCATCGCCGTCGGCCTGGGGGCGGTGATGCTGGGCTACGCCGGCTACGAAGCCAGCCTGCAGTACGCGCGGGATCGGGCGCAGGGCAGGCCGGTGCGTCCCGCCGGCAAGGACGCGGCGCGGCCACCGGTGCGCATCGTCGAGCACGCCGACGTGAAGCGCATGCTGCTGGCGCAGAAGGCCTACGTCGAAGGCGGCCTGGCGCTGGCGCTGTACTGCGCGCGACTGGTCGACGAACTGCACAGCGGCGAGGCTGCGTCGGCGCGCGAGGCGGGCACGCTGCTCGAAGTGCTGACGCCCATCGTCAAGAGCTGGCCCAGCGAGTGGTGCCTCGAGGCCAACAGCCTGGCGATCCAGGTGCACGGCGGCTACGGC
>Ga0075356_1000087_pt1 | contig 18051 bp, 12 predicted proteins | sample WestPond_Cattail_FD_120073 | JGI IMG/M metagenome (GOLD analysis project Ga0075356, IMG submission 120073) | Natural and restored wetland microbial communities from the San Francisco Bay, California, USA, that impact long-term carbon... | ecosystem: Environmental > Terrestrial > Soil > Wetlands ... | reverse complement strand
GGGGAACGGCGAGATGGCGGTGGGGTGGTTGTGGGTTTCCACCTTCATCAGCACGTGCGCGGTTTCGGCGCGCGGGCCGTACAACGGCGCGTTGGTGAAACCTTCTGGCGCCCAGCGCTCGATGGGGCCGCCTTCCATCACCGCGGCGTTGTCGCTGTAGTCCACCACGGTGGCCTGCGGGTTCTGCTTCTCGGTGTGGCGGATCATCTGGAACATCGAGTGTTCCTGCGCCTGCCCGTCGATGGTGAAGCGCGCGTTGAAGATCTTGTGCCGGCAATGCTCGCTGTTGGCCTGCGCGAACATCATCAGCTCCACGTCGGTGGGGTTGCGTTTGAGGTTCTTGAAGGCGTGTTCCAGGTAGTCGATCTCGTCGTCGCTGAGCGCGAGGCCGAACTCGGTGTTGGCCGCCACCAGCGCGGCCCTGCCCTGGCCCAGCACATCCACATGCGCCATCGGCTCGGCGGCGCGGGTGTCGAAGAGGTGCGCCGCGGCCTCGGCGTCGAAGGCCACGCTCTCGGTCATGCGGTCGTGCAGCAGCTCGGCGCAGGCATGCAGCTCGGCCTCGGTGAGTGCCTTGGCGCCGCGCAGAAAGCCGCCTTCGAGCGTGAAGCGCCATTCGGTGGTGCGCTCGATGCGGTGGATCGGCAGCCCGCAGTTGTGCGCGATGTCGGTCGCCTTGCTGGCCCACGGGCTCACAGTGCCCAGGCGCGGCATCACGACGACCAGCGCGCCGTCGGTGGGGCCGGTGTACGGGTCACCGATGGTCAGCAGCGCGGTGAGCTTGTCGTGCGCGCCGCGGTCGAGCGGCGCGTCGCTGGCCACCCAGTAGGCGTGGCGCGCATGCACCGCGCTCACGCGGGGCACGCGTTCGCGCAGGCGGGCGAGCAGCGCTTGCGCGCGAAAGGCCGAGAGCGCGGCACCGCCCTCGAGGTGAATCAGCTGGAGCGGCGACGGCGGCATGCAGACCCGGCGGTGCGGTAAAAGCCGATTCTACGAGGGCGCGTTATCCTCACTGCCATGCGTGTGCTGCTCGTCGAAGACGACCGCATGATCGGCGACAGCCTGCGCAGTGCGCTGCGCGGCGAAGGCCACGCGGTCGACTGGGTGCGCGATGCGCAGGCCGCCCACGGCTCGCTGGCCACCGAGCACTTCGACCTCGTGCTGCTCGACCTCGGCCTGCCCGACGGCGATGGGCTGCCCGTGCTGCGCGCGCTACGTGCGCGGCGCGACGCCACGCCGGTGATCGTGCTCACCGCGCGCGACGCCAAGGGCGACCGCGTGGCCGGGCTCGACGCCGGTGCCGACGACTACCTGGTGAAGCCGTTCGAGTACGACGAGCTCGCCGCGCGCATGCGTGCGGTGGCGCGCCGCCACGGCGGCCGCGCCGAGACGGTGATGCAGTGCGGCGCGGTCACGCTCGACCCGGCCACGCGGCAGGTCACGCGCGATGGCCAACCGGTGCTGCTGTCGGCGCGCGAGTTCGCCGTGCTCGAGGCGCTGATGCAGCGGCCCGGCGCGCTGCTGTCGCGCGCGCAGCTCGAAGACAAGCTCTATGGCTGGGGCGACGCGGTGGAGAGCAACGCGGTGTCGGTCTACGTGCACCAGCTGCGGCGCAAGCTGGGGGCGGATTTCATCGGCACCGTGCGCGGCGTGGGCTACTACGTCGGCCGGCCCGGCGGCGGCACCCCGTGAACTCGCTGCGCACGCGGCTGCTGGTGTGGCTGCTGGCGCTGCTGCTGCTGGCGGCGGCGGTGTTCGGCTGGGCCTCCTATACCAGCGTGCTGGCCGAGACCGAGGCGCTGTTCGACTACCAGCTGCGCCAGATGGCGCTGTCGCTGCGCGACCAGGGCGAGATTGCGCCCGACCAGGCGGGCGCGTTGGCCGACGAGCAGTTCGACTTCGTGGTGCAGATCTGGACCGAAGACGGCCGCAGCATCTACGCGTCGCGCCCGCACCCCGAGCTGCCGGCGCGCGCGCTGCTCGGGTTTGCCGACGTGCGCGTGGGCGACCTCACGTGGCGCACCTTCAGCGTGGCCACGCGTGCGCGTGTGATCCAGGTGGCGCAGCCGCAGCCGGTGCGCCGGCGCCTGGCCGCGGCCACCGCGCTGCGCAGCGTGGCGCCGTTGCTGATGGTGGCGCCGCTGCTGGCGCTGCTGGGCGGTTGGGTGGTCGCCCGCGCGTTGCGCCCGTTGCGCCGGCTCGCGCTCGACGTGCGCGCACGCGACGCGCAGTCGTTGGCGCCGCTGCGTGCCGACGCGCTGCCCGACGAGGTGGCGCCGCTGGTGGCTGCGCTCAACGCGCTGCTGGCCCTGCTGGGCGGTGCGCTCGATGCGCAGCGCGCGTTCGTGGCCGACGCGGCGCACGAGCTGCGCTCGCCGCTCACCGCGCTGAAGCTGCAATTGAAGCTGCTGCGCCAGGCCGGCAGCGACGAGGCTGCGCGCGGCGCCGCGGTGGAGCAGCTCACGCAGGGCGTGGACCGCGCTGCGCGGCTGGTCGAGCAGCTATTGGTGCTGGCGCGCGCAGAGCCGGGCGCCGCGCTCACCACCGAGCCGCTCGACCTGGCCGAGCTGGCGCGCCAGGCGCTGGCCGAGCTGCTGCCGCTGGCCAGCGCGCGCGGCAGCGACCTGTCGCTGCACGCCGAGGGCGCGGTGCCGCTGCACGGCGACCGCGCCGGCCTGACGGCGCTGGTGCGCAACCTCGCCGACAACGCATTGCGTTATTCGCCGCCCGGCGCGCGCGTCGAGCTGCGCGTGGGCGTCGAGCAGGGTGCGCCCTGGCTGCAGGTCGACGATGCCGGGCCCGGCATTGCGGCCGCCGAGCGCGACAAGGTGTTCAGCCGCTTCGTGCGCGGCGCCGCGCACGACGAGCCCGGCAGCGGCCTCGGCCTGGCCATCGTGCGCAGCGTGGCGCAGCGCCACGGCGCGACGGTGGCGCTGGCCGATTCGCCGCTCGGCGGGCTGCGCGTCACGGTGCGTTGGCCCAGCACGGCGCCGCGGCCTTAACGCTGGCCTCACCTTGGGCTCACGCTGGCCTCATCGGCCGGGCCTAGCCTGATGGGCATCGTCAACCGCCCCCAGGAGCACCCGATGACACGCCACACCCTCACCGCCACTGCGCTGGCCGCCAGCCTGGTCGTCGCCGCCGTGGGCGCCGACGCGCGCAGCCTCAACCCGTTCGACTGGTGGAAGTCGAAGGCCGCCGATGCGCAGACCGCGGCCGCCGCCCCCGACGACGCACCGGCGGCCAAGGTGCCGATGGTCGAGCCCGCCGGCCGCGTGCCCGACTACCGCGCCATCGTCAAGACCTACGGCCCGGCGGTGGTGGGCATCACCATCTCGGGCATGCACAAGGCCTCGTCCGACGACGAGCAGGGCCAGGGCATGCCGCCGGGTGGCGAGCGTGATCCGTTCTTCCAGTTCTTCCGCGGGCTGCCGGGGTTTCAGGGCGGGCCGCAGGGGCCACAGCCGTTTCGCGGCCAGGGCTCGGGCTTCATCGTCGGCCGCGACGGCACGATCCTGACCAACGCGCACGTGGTGCGCGAGGCGCGCGACGTGACCGTGCGGCTGGCCGACCGGCGCGAGTACACCGCCAAGGTGCTGGGCAGCGACCCGGTCACCGACGTGGCGGTGCTGCGCATCGACGCGAAGGACCTGCCCACCGTGCAGCTCGGCGACCCGCAGCAGCTGGAGGTGGGCGACCCGGTGCTCGCGATCGGCGCGCCGTTCGGCTTCGAGCAGAGCGCCACGCAGGGCATCGTCAGCGCCAAGGGCCGCTCGCTGCCGGGTGATTCGGTGGTGCCGTTCATCCAGACCGACGCGGCGGTGAACCCCGGCAACTCCGGCGGCCCGCTGTTCGACGGCAACGGCAAGGTGGTGGGCATCAACGCGCAGATCTACTCGCGCACCGGCGGCTACCAGGGCCTGGCGTTCGCGATCCCGATCGACGTGGCGCTGAAGGTGAAGGACCAGATCGTCGCCAGCGGCCATGCCACGCACGCACGGCTCGGCGTCACGGTGCAGGAGCTGAATCAGTCGCTGGCCGAGTCGTTCGGCCTCAAGCGGCCCGACGGCGCGCTGGTGGCGCAGGTGGCCAACGACAGTGCGGCGCAGCGCGCCGGCCTCAAGCCGGGCGACGTGATCACCGAGGTCAACGGCCAGCCCGTGCAACGCTCGGGCGAGCTGTCCACCCGCATCGGCATGGCGGCGCCCGGCGACGCCGTGAAGCTCAAGGTCTGGCGCGACAAGTCGGCGCACGACATCGAGGCCAAGCTCGGCACGGCCGAAGGCAACACCGTGGCGGCGGCCGGCGACACCGAGAGCGCCAACGGGCGCCTGGGCCTCGCGGTGCGGCCGCTGTCGGGCGACGAGCGCAGCGCGGCCGGCGTCGACCACGGCCTGCTGGTGCAGAGCGTGGGCGGCGCGGCGGCGCGCTCGGGCGTGGAGCCGGGCGACGTGCTGCTGGCCATCAACGGCAAGCCGGTGCGCAGCGTCGAACAAGTGCGCTCGGCACTCGACAGCAAGCCCAAGAGCGTGGCGCTGCTGGTGATGCGCGACGGCAACCGCATCTTCGTGCCGGTGACGCTGGGCTAAAGGGCGGGTGGCGCGGGCCTCGCGGCGGTCCACCCGCGAGGCCCGAGCGCGGCTCTCGCGATGACCCCGAACCCTGCCCCTCGAGGCCTCGGGTGTGATAATCGCCGCCCTATGTCCATCACCCTGAAGACGCCTGAAGACATCGCAGGCATGCGCATCGCCGGCCGGCTGGCCAGCGAGGTGTTGGACATGCTCACCGCGCATGTGAAGCCGGGTGTCACCACCGACCAGCTCGACAAGCTGAGCTACGAGCACATCGTGAACGTGCAGGGGGCGATCCCCGCGCCGCTCAACTACGCGCCGCCGGGGTACATCCCCTACCCCAAGTCGATCTGCACGTCGGTCAACCATCAGGTGTGCCACGGCATCCCGAACGACCGGCCGTTGAAGAACGGCGACATCGTCAACATCGACATCACCGTCATCAAGGACGGCTGGCACGGCGACACCAGCCGCATGTTCATCGTCGGCGAAGGCTCCATCGCGGCCAAGCGGCTGTGCACGCTGACGTACGAGGCCATGTGGAAGGGCATCGTCAAGGTCAAGCCGGGCGCGCGGCTGGGCGACATCGGCCACGCGATCCAGAGCTTTGCCGAGAGCCAGGGTTTCTCGATCGTGCGCGAGTTCTGCGGCCACGGCATCGGCCGCAAGTTCCACGAGGAGCCGCAGGTGCTGCACTACGGCCGGCCCAACACGCTGGAAGAGCTGGTGCCGGGCATGATCTTCACCATCGAGCCGATGATCAACGCCGGCCGCCGCGAGATCCGCGAGTTGGGTGACGGCTGGACCATCGTCACGAAAGACCGCTCGCTGTCGGCGCAGTGGGAGCACACGGTGGTCGTCACCGAAACCGGCTACGAGGTGATGACGCTGTCGGCCGGCAGCCCGGAGATCCCGGCCTTCGCGCGCACCGCCGGCCCTGCCGCGGCCGCTGCGCCCAGCACCGCATCGGCACCGGCGACTCTCGCGCCGTAGGCCGGTCCGCGGCACGCATGTCGGCCCGCCTCGAGGAGCCCACGCGCGCCGACACGGGCGTGGCCACGCTGCGCGCCCGCTACCGCGACGGCAAGAACGCGCTGATCGAGCACTTTCTTCAGTCGCGCGCCACCGCACCGGGTGCGGCGCGGCTCACGCGCACGCTGGCGCGCCATGCCGACCATGCACTGGCCGAGCTGTGGGGCCGCTGCACCATGCCGCCGGGTGCGGCGCTGGTGGCGGTGGGCGGCTACGGCCGCGGCGATCTGTTCCCGCACTCCGACATCGACGTGCTGGTGCTGCTGCCCGGCGAGTCGGACGACGCGCCCGAGCACGAGGCGCTGCGCGCGGCGATCGCCGGCTTCATCACCGCGTGCTGGGACATCGGGCTGGAGATCGGCTCGTCGGTGCGCACGGTCGACGAGTGCGTGGTCGAGGCGCGCACCGACGTGACGGTGCAGACATCGATGCTCGAGTCGCGTTACCTGTGCGGGCAGCGTGCGCTGTACCGGCGCTTCCGCCGCGACACCGAGGCGGCGATCGACCCGGCGGCGTTTCTGCGCGCCAAGACGCTGGAGATGCGCCAGCGCCACGTGAAGTACGAGGACACGCCCTACTCGCTGGAGCCCAACTGCAAGGAGAGCCCCGGCGGCTTGCGCGACCTGCAGGTGGTGATCTGGGTCGCGCGTGCGGCGGGGCTGGGCCGCACCTGGGCCGAGCTGGCCGCCAACGGGCTGCTCACCGCGTACGAGGTGCGGCGGCTGCACCGCCACGAAGGCACGCTCAAGCTGATCCGCGCGCGGCTGCATGCGGTGGCCGGCCGCCGCGAGGACCGGCTGATCTTCGACCTGCAGACCGCGGTGGCCGACAGCGTCGGCTTGAAGCCGGCCAAGGCTCAGCGCAGCTCCGAGGTGCTGATGCACCGCTACTACTGGGCGGCGAAGGCGGTGACGCAGCTCAACCAGATCCTGATGCTCAACATCGAAGAGCGCATCAGCGGCTCCGAAGATCAGCCGATGCGGCCGATCAACGAGCGGTTTCTCGACCGGGGCGGCCTGCTCGAGGTGGCGAGCGACGATCTGTACCAGCGCGACCGGCACGCGATCCTGGAGACGTTTCTCGTCTTCCAGCAGGACCCGGGCATCCAGGGCCTGTCGGCGCGCACGCTGCGCGCGCTGTACGCCGGCCGCACGCTGATGGACGCCGCCTACCGGCGCGACCCGCGCACGCGCGAGCTGTTCATGGAGATCCTGCGCCAGCCCACCGGCCAGACGCATGCCTTCCGCCTGATGAACCAGACCTCGGTGCTCGGCCGCACGCTGTGGCCGTTTCGCCGCATCGTGGGGCGCATGCAGCACGACCTGTTCCACGTGTACACGGTGGACCAGCACATCCTGATGGTGCTGCGCAACGTGCGGCGCTTCTTCATCCCCGAGCACGCGCACGAGTACCCGTTCTGCTCGCAGCTGGCGGCGCAGTACGACAAGCCGTGGGTGCTGTACGTGGCGGCGCTGTTCCACGACCTGGCCAAGGGCCGCGGCGGCGACCACTCGGCGCTGGGCGCGATGGAGGTGCGGCGCTTCTGCCGTGACCATCGCCTGGAGCGCGCCGACGCGCAGACGATCGAGTTCCTGGTGCGCCACCACCTGACGATGAGCCACATCGCGCAGAAGGAGGACCTGTCGGACCCGCAGGTGATCCTGCCCTTCGCCAAGCTGGTGGGCACGCCGCAGCGGCTGGCGCTGCTGTACCTGCTGACGGTGGCCGACATCCGCGGCACCAGCCCGAAGGTGTGGAACGCCTGGAAGGCCAAGCTGCTGGAAGACCTGTACCGCCTGGCGCTGCGCGCGCTGGGCGGCGCCACGCCGAACATGGAAGCCGAGATCGAGGCCCGCAAGCAGGAGGCGCGGCAGTTGCTCGCGCTGCGCTCGGCGCTGCCCGACACCGAGAAGCCGCTGTGGGACACGCTCGACGTCGGCTACTTCGCGCGCCACGACGCGGCCGAGATCGCCTGGCATGCGCGCTCGCTGTGGCGCCACGTGAAGACGGCCGAGCCGGTGGTGAGCGCGCGGCCCTCGCCGGTGGGCGAAGGGCTGCAGGTGCTGGTGTACTCGCCCGACCGCACCGACCTGTTCGCGCGCATCTGCGGCTACTTCGACAGCGCGGGCTTCTCGATCCAGGACGCCAAGATCCACACCAGCCGCGCCGGCTACGCGCTCGACACCTTCCAGATCGTGCACCCGGGCTACGACGCCGACGACCATGCCGGCCACCGCGACTTGATCTCGCTGATCGAGACCAGCCTCGTGCACACGCTGGCCGAAGAGGCGCCGCTGCCGGCGCCGCGCACCGGCCGCGTGTCGCGCCGCGTGCGCTCGTTCCCGGTCACGCCGCGCGTGAGCCTGCGCCCCGACGAACGCGCGCAGCGCTGGATCCTCGAGGTCAGCGCGAGCGACCGCACTGGCCTGCTGTACGGCATCGCCCGCGTGCTGGCGCGCCACCACGTGAACCTGCAGCTGGCCAAGATCTCCACGCTCGGCGAACGGGTGGAAGACACCTTCCTCGTCGACGGACCCGAGCTGCAGCACAACCGCGCGCAACTGCAGATCGAGAGCGAGCTGCTCGACGCGATCACGCCGACATGATGACTCCCCCCGGAGCGCCTTCGGCGCCTCCCCCCAGGGGGCGCCACCAGCGGACCGGCGGAGCCGGATCCGCGGTGGCCGCTCGGCTGCGTCGATCATGAGTCCGAAGCTCATCGCAGCCGCCGACGCGGTGCCGGCACTCGACCGCTTCGACGCCATCATCGACGTGCGATCGCCCGCGGAGTTTGCCGAGGACCACCTGCCCGGGGCGGTGAACTGGCCGGTGCTCGACGACGAGCAGCGCGCGCGCGTCGGCACGCTCTACGTGCAGACCTCGCCGATGGCCGCGCGCCAGCTCGGCGCCGCGCTGGTGGCGCGCAACATCGCCAATGCGGTCGAGCAGCACGTGCAGGGCTTGCCGCGCGAGTGGCAACCGCTGGTGTACTGCTGGCGCGGTGGCCAGCGTTCGGGCGCGATGGCCTGGTTCCTGGCGCAGATCGGGTTTCGCACGGCGCAGCTGCAGGGCGGCTACAAGGCTTTTCGCGCGCGTGTGCGGGCCGACCTGGCCGAGCTGCCGTCGCGTTTGCAGCTGGTGGTGCTGGCGGGGCGCACCGGCAGCGGCAAGACGCGGCTGCTGCAGGCGCTGCAGGCGCAGGGCGCGCAGGTGCTCGACCTCGAAGGGCTGGCCTGCCACCGCGGCTCGGTGCTCGGTGGCCTGCCGGGCCGGCCGCAGCCGTCGCAGAAGGCGTTCGACACCGCGCTGTGGAGCGCGCTGCAACGCTTCGACGCCGCGCGGCCGGTGTTCGTCGAGAGCGAGAGCAAGAAGGTCGGCTCGCTGCAGCTGCCCGACGCGCTGGTCGTGCGCATGCGCGAGCACGCGCAGGTGCGGCGCGTGCTCATGGCCGACGACGCACGCATCGAGCTGCTGCTGCAGGAGTACGGCTTCTTCGCGCAGGACGTCGAAGGCTTCTGCAAGCTGCTCGACGCGCTGGTCGACCTGCGCGGCCGCGAGCGCGTGAAGGGCTGGCAGGCGACGGCGCGCGCGGGCCGGTGGCGCGAGCTGTTCGCCGAGCTGATGCGCGACCACTACGACCCGCTGTACGAGCGCTCGATGCAACGCCACTTTGCCGCGCTGGCCGACGCGCCGGTGGTCGACCTCGCCGACGGCGGGCCGGTCGCCCTGCAGCAGGCGGCGCATGCACTGACCAGCGCCGGCTGAGGGCCGGGGCCGCGCCCGCACGCCAGCGACGTCTGCAGGCTTGATGCCTGTCAAGGCCCGTGTCAGACGACGCGGCGAAGATGCACTGCCATGCCCGACCGCACCGCACTCCACGCATCCCAACACCACGCGGTGCGCGAAGTCACGCTGGCCGAGCCGCTGCGCTGGCTGGCGCGCGGCTGGCGCGACTTCGTGCGGCAGCCGGGGCCGGGCCTGCTGCACGGCTTTGCGCTCACCATGTTCGGCGGTGTGCTGCTGGCGGTGGCACATGACCGGTTCTGGCTGCTCGCCGGCGCGTTCAGCGGCTTTCTGCTGATGGCGCCGATCGCGGCGACGGGTCTGTACGCCGTGTCGCGCGCGCTCGAGCGCCAGGAACCCGCCACGATGGCCGTGGCGTTGCGCAGCTGGATTCCCACCGATCACCGCCTGGTGTTGTTCGGCCTGCTGCTGTCGGGCGCCGGCACCGGCTGGGTGCTGACCTCGGCCGCGCTGATCACGAGCCTGGCCGACAGCGCCGTACGCGAGCCGGCGGACTTCGTGCGCCATGTGGTGCTGAGCCAGCGCTCGTGGCTGTTCGAAGCCTGGCTCGCACTCGGCGGCGCGATGGCCGCGCCGGTGTATGCCTCGAGCGTGGTGTCGATCCCGCTGCTGCTCGATCGCTCGATCGGCGTGCTGGGCGCGGTGTTGACGAGCTGGCGCTGCGTGCTGGCCAACCCGGCGCCGCTGGCGCTGTGGGCCGCGCTGCTGATCGCGCTGGCCGGGCTGGGCATGCTCACCGGCCTCGGCCTGATGGTGGTGGTGCCGTGGCTCGCGCATGCGAGCTGGCATGCCTATCGCGACCTGGTGAGCGATTCGTCGCTCGACGCGCTCGATTAGCGGCTCATGGAGAGCTGACGCGCGATGTTCGGCTTCACCGAGGAGCAGATCGCCAACTTCGGACTCACGTTCGGCGTGGGTGCGTTCATGGCCTACATGGCCTTCATCATCTGGCAGCTGGCGCGCGAATCGAAGGCCGGCCGCTTTGGCACCTTCGTGCTGTTTCTCGCGCTCGGCTTCGGGCTGCTCGGCTTCGTGGCCAAGGGCATCATCAAGCTGATCATCAGCAGCGGGTCGGGCGGATGAACGCGGCGCTACCCGCCTCTCCGCCGGCCACTGCCGAGGTGGTGCCGCGCCACAGCCTGTTCGACGACGCGCAGGCGGTGATCACCGGCACGCTGTTCGTCGCGCTGGCGCTGCTGCTGTTTCGCCAGGCCGGGTTGATGACCGGCGGCACCGCCGGCATCGCGCTGGTGATCCACTACGCGAGCGGCTGGCGCTTCGGCGCCCTTTTCTTCGTGGTCAACCTGCCGTTCTACTGGCTGGCCTGGCGCCGCATGGGGCGGCGCTTCACGCTGAAGACGTTCGCCGCGGTGGCGCTGCTGTCGGTGCTGTCGGAGCTGTTGCCGCGCTGGCTGGCGATCGGCCACATCGAGCCGGTGTTCGCCGCGCTCGCCGGCGGGCTGCTCGCCGGCGCGGGCTTCCTGATCCTGTTTCGCCATCGCGCGAGCCTGGGCGGGCTCAACGTGCTGGTGCTCTGGCTGCAGGACCGCCTGGGCTGGCGGGCCGGCTACACGCAGCTCGCACTCGACCTCACGATCCTGCTGGCGGCCACGCCGTGGGTGGATGCGCAGCGGCTCGCGCTGTCGGTGCTGGCCGCGGCGGCGATGAACGTGGCGCTGGCGGTGAACCACCGCGCCGATCGATACGTGGCGTTCTGAACCATGTCGGTGCACGACAGTCGATGTGCATCGCCGACTGTCCGCTTGATAAACAAGTTTTGGATCGAGGTAGCCGCTCGGCTATCATCGATTCCATGGTGAGGCGAGGATGGGCAAGCATCGTACTTGCCGCAGTGTTGGCTTGGCCGTGCGGCGCGCTGCAGGCGCAGCCGCAGCCCTCGCCCGATGAGCGGACCTGGCTCTACAACGTCGTCACCGGCGACTCGCTGATTCGCATCTCCTACGAGTACCTGCGGCCGGGCCTGGCCTGGCAACGGCTGCAGCAGCTCAATCGCGTCAGCGACCCCTATCGCCTTCTGCCGGGCACGCGGCTGCGCATCCCGGTGGCCTGGCTGCGCGCCGACGCGTCGGTGGCCGAGGTGGTGCACGTGCAGGGCGACGCCCGCGTGGCCCGCGGCGGCACTGCCGCCGTGGGGGCCGCGGTGGGCCAGCAGCTCAATGCCGGCGACCAGGTGCTCACCGGCGGCGAGCCTTCGTCGCTGACGCTGCGGCTGGCCGACGGCACGCGGCTGATGGTGATACCGGGCAGCCGCGTGCTGATCGAGCAGTTGCTGATGCGCGGCCGCAGCGGCGCCGTCGATACGCGGCTGCGTATCGAGCAAGGCGGCGCCGACTCGCGCGTGCCGGCGGTGCCGGGCCATGCGCCGCGCTACCGCATCGACACGCCGGCGATGAACCTCGGCGTGCGCGGCACCGAGTTCCGCGTGCGCACCGGCGAGCCGGGAGGCGGCACGCGCCTGGAGGTGCTCGACGGCGCGGTGGCCGCCGAGGCGCAGCGCAAACAGGCGCGGGTGGTGCCGGCCGGCTTTGGCACCGTGGCCGACGTGGCCGGCAGCATCGGCACGCCGCAGGCGCTGATGGCAGCGCCGGAGCTCGGCGCCGAGCCGCGGCGGCTCGAACGCGTGCCGCTGCGCCTGAGCTGGCCGCCGGTGGCGGGGGCAAGCGGCTATCGCGCCCAGGTGGTGGCCGAAGGCACGGTCGATCACCTGCTTCTCGACGGTCGCTTCGCCGAGCCGGCGGCACGCTGGGCCGACCTGCCGGACGGGCGCTATGTGTTTCGGGTGCGGGCGGCCGACGCGCAGGGGCTGGAGGGGCGCGACAGCAGCGTGGTGCTCGTGCTCAAGGCCCGCCCGGAGCCGCCGTTCGCCGCCGAGCCGCGCGCCGACAGCGTGATCCACGACGAGCAGGTGACCTTTCGCTGGGCACGCTCGCCGCTGGCCGCCCATTACCGGCTGCAGGTGAGCACGACCGCCGACTTCAGCGCGCCGGTGGTCGACCTCGATGGACTGACGGCGCCCGAGCAGGTGCTGCCGTTGCCGCTCGGCCGCTACCACTGGCGGCTGGCGTCGGTGGCGCCGGGGCCGGACCCCGGGCCGTGGGGCGATGCGCAGATGTTCTCGCGCCTGGCGAAGCCGGCGCCGGCACCGCCCTCGCCCACGTCGGCACCGCCGGCGGTTGAACCACGCGGCCTGGTGTTCCGCTGGCAGGCGAGCGCCGGCGCCAGCTACCAGTACCAGATCGCGCGCGACGCACAGTTCGAGCAGATCGTGCGCGACGATCGCACCACCGGCGCCGAGGCGGTGATGACCGACCCCGCGGCGGGCACGTACTACCTGCGCGTCCGCACGATCGATGCCGACGGCTTCGTCGGGCCGTTCGGCGGCTGGCAGCAGCTCGATGTGCCGCGGCGCTTCCAGGCCTGGCTGCTGTTGCTGTTGCTGCCGCTGCTGGCGCTCTAGGGCCATGCAGCTGCAGCCAGCGCCGGCCGGCACGCCTCGCCAGGCGGTCTGGATCATCGTCGCATCGTTGCTGCTCGGCGGCCTGATCGCATGGATGCCGTGGCACCAGCGCCTGTCGACAGCGGCGATCGATGTGCAGATGAACCTGGCGCTGCCCGAGCCGCGTGTCGACGACGTGGTGGTGATCGACATCGACGATGCTTCGCTGAACGCGATGAAGGCGCCCTTCGGCGGCTGGCCGTACAAGCGCGACACCTACGCGCTGCTCAACGACTACCTGCGCGACATGGGCGCGCGCGGCGTGGCGTTCGAGATCGTGTTCGCCGATCCGCGCGAGGGTGACGCTGCGCTGCAGCGCAGCCTGGCCAAGGCGCCGCGCGCCGTGCTGGCGGCGGGCGCGCTGCGCGAGACCCACGACGACAGCGCTGCGCCGGCGGGCGTGACCGCGCCGTCGCTGGCCGGCGCACTGCAGCCGGGCTGGCCGCGCACCACGTGGCCCGCGCTGGCGATGCCCGCGGCGCCGCTGTTGCCGCTGGTACCGACGCCGGGTGCGGTGGGCGTGATCTCGGTGCGGCTGGACGACGACGGCCGCCTGCGCCGCATGCCGCTGCTGCACGAGGCGCGGGGCGTCAGCCTGCCGTCGCTGCCGCTGGCGGTGCTGCAGTCGGTGGAGCCTGGCGGCACGCTGCGCTGGCAGGACGGTGATTACACATACGGCAACCATCGCTGGCCGGTGGACGGCCTCGGCCGCGTGGTCGTGCGCTTCCCGCAGCGGCGCGACGGCGTGACCACGCTCGCCTTCGCGCGTGTCGCGCAGGCAGCGCTCGGCATCCAGGACGACCCGGCGCTGGCCGGTTCGATTCGCGGCCGCGTGGCCTTCGTCGGCAGCAGCGCCTTCCTGGCGGACAGTGCCGTCACGCCGCAGGGCGAGATGCGCGGCGCGGCACTGCTGGCCGCGAACTACAGCGCTCTGGCCAACGACCGCGTACTGCACGCGCCAGGGTGGCCGCTCGATGCGGCCTTGCTGGCGCTGGCTGTGCTGCCCGGGCTGGTGTGCCTGCGCAGCGGCCGGCCGGCGCCGGTGCGCGACGGCCTGTTCGCGGTGGTGGGCCTGGCGGCGGTCGTGGCATTGAGCACCGGGGCGTTGGCCGCAGCGGGGCAGCAGAGCCACGCACTGCCCGCGCTCACCCTCACCCTGTGCGGCCTGCTCGGCGCATGGGCCGCGTATCAGTACTGCATCACGCAGGCCAATCGGCGGCTGGCGCTCGAGCGCGCGATGGCCGATGCCGCCAACCGCGCGAAGAGCGAGTTCCTCGCCAACGTGAGCCACGAGATCCGCACGCCGATGAATTCGCTGCTCGGCATGGCCGAGCTGATGGCCGACACGCCGCTGACGATCGAGCAGCGCCGCTACGTCGAGATCTTTCGCAGCTCGGGCCGCACGCTGTTCGACCTGATCAACGAACTGCTGGACCTTTCGAAGATCGAGGCCGGCCGCCTGGAGCTGGCCAACGCCGGGTTCTCGTTGCCCGCGCTGCTCGACGATCTGCGAGCGTTGCTCGGCCCGCGCGCGGCCGAGAAGAACCTGGCACTGAACTTCCAGGTCGCAGCCGACGCCGGCGACGGCGCGTTCGGCGATCGACAGCGCCTGTCGCAGGTGCTGATCAACCTGGTCGGCAACGCGATCAAGTTCACTGCGGCCGGCAGCGTCGACGTGTCGATCCGGCGCGACACGGACGACCGCGACCTGCTGCACCTGGCGGTGGCCGACACCGGCATCGGCATCGCGCCCAGCAAGCACCAGGCGATCTTCGAGCCGTTCACCCAGGGCGACGGTGTCTCGCCCACCTATGGCGGCACCGGCCTCGGCCTGTCGATCACGCGCAACCTGGTCGAGCTGATGGGCGGGCGGATCCACGTCGACAGCGAGCCCGGCCGCGGCACCACCTTCCACGCCAGCGTGCGCATGCCCGTGCATTTGCTCGCGCAGGCACAAGGCTTGGCCTTGGCGGCGCCGATCACGACGCCGGCTGACGCCGCGTTGCCGCTGGTGATCCTGCTGGCCGAGGACAACGCGGTCAACACCTTTCTCGTCACCTCGCTGCTGCGCAAATCGCCCTACGTGCTCGACACCGCGTCGAACGGGTTGATGGCGTTGGAGAAGTTCCGCGTCGGCCGCTACGACGTGGTGCTCACCGACATGCAGATGCCGGGTATGGACGGGTTCACCTTCGCGCGCGAGATCCGCCGCATCGAGGCCGCCGAGGGCCGGCCGCGCACCGCGGTGATCGCGCTGACGGCGTTTGCCTTCGAGGCCGACGTGCAGCGCAGCCGCGACGCCGGCTGCGACGACCACCTGGCCAAGCCGATCGGCCGCCAGCAGCTGATCGATGCGATCGAGCGCCATCGGCCGCGCGTGGCGGCGGCGCCCGCGAGCGGTGCAGCGGCTTCCGACACGGCGACGCGGCACACGGCCCGGCCGGCCGATCCGGCCGCGCTGGCTGCGCGCTTGGCGGCGCTGCCGCACGTGGATGCGGGCGCGGCGCTGCAGCGGCTGGGCGGCGACGGCCAGCTGTACCTGCGCGTCATCGAGCACGCGCAGATCTTCCTCGGCGACTGGCTGCCCGGCTTCGACATGCAGTTGCAGCGCGGGCACACCGCGCAGGCGCGCCGCCTCGTGCACGACCTCAAGAGCGTGGCCGCAGCCGTCGGCGCGACGAACCTGTCGCAAGCCGCGCTGGCACTCGAGCTCGCCCTGCGCGGCGAGCAGGCCGATCGGCCGATCGAGTCGCTGCGCGCAGCCGTCGAGCAACACCTGCGCGCGGTGCTGCTCGTGTTGACGCACGCGCTGAACACCGACGTCGACCCGCTGTAGACAGGCCGCCCAAGAAAAAGGCCGGCATCGCCGGCCTTCGTCACTCTGACTGGAGCCCCCTCCCGAAGGGGGCGCGGGGGAGCGGTGTGTTCAACCGAAGGTTTGCACTGGGATGAGGCTGAAGCCTCATCCCATGTGCAGACCACCGTTGCAGCTGAAGTCGGCGCCGGTGGTGAAGCCTGAGTCCTCGCCCGCCAGCCAGGCCACGACCGAGCCGATCTCGTCGGGCGTGCCCAGACGCTTGACCGGGATGGTGCCGACGATCTTCTCCAGCACCTCGGGCTTGATCGCGCGGACCATGTCGGTGCCGATGTAGCCCGGGCTCACGGTGTTGACCGTCACGCCCTTGCTCGCCACCTCTTGCGCCAGCGCCATCGTGAAGCCGTGCATGCCGGCCTTGGCGGCGGAGTAGTTGGTCTGGCCGGCCTGGCCCTTCTCACCGTTGACCGAACTGATCTGGATGATGCGCCCCCAGCCCTTCTCGATCATGCCCGGCACCACCTGCTTGGTGACGTTGAACATGCTGGTGAGGTTGGTGTTGATCACCGCGTCCCAGTCGTCGCGCGTCATCTTGACGAACATGCGGTCGCGTGTGATGCCGGCGTTGTTGACCAGCACGTCGATGGCGCCGTGCTCGGCGATCGCCTTGGTGAAGGCCGCCACGGTGGAGTCCCAGTCGCCGACGTTGCCGACCGACGAGTAGAACGTGTAGCCGAGCGCCTTCTGCTCGCCGATCCACTTGTTGAAGTCGCGCGTCGGGCCGCAGCCGGCGATGACCTTGAAGCCCTCTTTGTGCAGGCGCTGGCAGATCGCCGTGCCGATACCACCCATGCCACCTGTCACGTACGCCAGTTTCTGTGCCATTGCTTGCTCCTTGATGTGTGTGTTCGATGACGCCAGCTTCGGTTGCGCTGCGCGTCAGGTCAAGCGGGTTGCCCCGCAGATTCTTCTTCGTTGAAGTCAGCGCTCGACGGTGAGCGCGACGCCCATGCCGCCGCCGATGCACAGGCTCGCGATGCCCTTCTTCGCATTGCGCTTGCCCATCTCGTGCAGCAGTGTCACCAGGATGCGGCAGCCCGAGGCACCGATCGGGTGTCCGATGGCGATGGCACCGCCGTTGACGTTGACCTTGCTGGTGTCCCAGCCCATCTCCTTGTGCACCGCGCAGGCCTGCGCGGCAAAGGCTTCGTTGATCTCGAGCAGATCGAGGTCGGCCGGCTTCCAGCCCGCGCGCTCGAGCGCCTTGCGCGCCGCGGGCACCGGGCCCATGCCCATGATGGCAGGGTCGAGCCCGGCGCTGGCGTAGCTGGCGATGCGCGCCAGCGGCTTGAGACCGAGCGCCTGCGCCTTCTTGGCGCTCATGACCATCACCGCGGCGGCGCCGTCGTTGAGGCCCGACGCGTTGCCGGCGGTCACGCTGCCGGCCTTGTCGAACGCCGGGCGCAGGCCGGCCAGTGCTTCGGCGCTGGTCTTCTTGTTGATGAACTCGTCGTTGGCGAAGACGATCGGGTCGCCCTTCTTCTGCGCGATGCTGAACGGCACGATCTCGTCCTTGAAGCGTCCGCCCTCCTGCGCGGCGGCGGCCTTCTGCTGGCTGGCCAGCGCGAGCGCGTCCTGCGCGGCGCGGTCGATGCCGTACTTCTTGGCCACGTTCTCGGCGGTGATGCCCATGTGGTACTGGTTGTAGACGTCCCACAGGCCGTCGGTGATCATCGTGTCGACCAGCTTCCAGTCGCCCATGCGCTGGCCATCGCGCGAGCCCTGCAGCACGTGCGGGCTCATGCTCATGCTCTCCTGGCCGCCGGCGATGATGATCTCGCTGTCGCCGTCGCGGATCGCCTGCGCAGCGAGCATCACGGCCTTCAGGCCGGAGCCGCAGACCTTGTTGATGGTCATCGCAGGGATCGAATTCGGCAGGCCGCTCCTGATGACGGACTGACGCGCCGGGTTCTGCCCGGTGCCGGCCTGCAGCACCTGGCCGAGGATGACCTCGCCGATCTGGCCGCCTTCGAGCCGGGCGCGCTCGAGCAGCGCCGTGATCTCGGGGGTCGGTGCTGCGGCGTCCGAGAGGAGGACCTCGGCGAGGAACGCGGCCGCCTCGCCGTCGCGCGGCGCGCGCCGCAGGGCCTCGCGCAGCCGCCGCTCCCGCTCGGGGCCCGAGGCGTCGAGCCGGGCGGCGGCGACGAGGGAATCCGCATCGCGTGCGTCGCTCTTCGCGGCGCGGTCGAAGAGTGCCTGCGCCTGTGCCTTCTCGCCCGCGGCCTCCTCGAGCTTGGCCATCGCACGCAGCG
>Ga0075356_1000086_pt1 | contig 18259 bp, 17 predicted proteins | sample WestPond_Cattail_FD_120073 | JGI IMG/M metagenome (GOLD analysis project Ga0075356, IMG submission 120073) | Natural and restored wetland microbial communities from the San Francisco Bay, California, USA, that impact long-term carbon... | ecosystem: Environmental > Terrestrial > Soil > Wetlands ... | reverse complement strand
GGTCGACGGCGCGCTCCGAAGGTGAGCCGAACCTGGGCTACCGCCTCAGCGAGCACGTGCAGCGCTACTACCAGACCACCAAGGTCTGACGATTGCAGACCGCAGGGTCTGCAGTCACCGCGCCACCGACCTCGTCTCATCTCCCGCTTCAGGCAAGAGGTTCAAGCATGCTGCTCACCCGCAAGTCCGAACACGTCGACGCGTCGACATCAAGCCTGGTTTCAAGCCTGTCGCGCGGGGTTTCTCGCGCCATCCCCCGACTCGACCGTCGGTCGTTCCTGCGCCGCTCCGGCCTCGGCCTCGGTGCTGGCCTGGCCGCCTCGCAATTGACGCTGGTGCGCAAGGCGCGGGCCGCCGACGCCGGCAAACACGGTGGCGCGCCAGACGCCAAGGTGGAGGTGAAGCGCACGGTGTGTGGCCACTGCTCGGTGGGCTGCGCGATCGACGCGGTGGTCGAGAACGGCGTGTGGGTGCGCCAGGAGCCGGTGTTCGACAGCCCGATCAATCTGGGCGCGCACTGCGCCAAGGGCGCGGCGGTGCGTGAGAACGGGCACGGCGAGTACCGACTGAAGTACCCGATGAAGCTGGTCGACGGCAAGTACCAGCGCATCGGCTGGGACGTGGCCCTCGACGAGATCAGCGCCCGGATGCTCGAGTTGCGCAAGGCCAGCGGGGTCGACTCGATCTTCGTGGTCGGCTCGTCGAAGCACAACAACGAGCAGTCGTACCTGCTGCGCAAGTGGATGACGCTCTGGGGCAGCAACAACACCGACCACCAGGCGCGCATCTGCCACAGCACCACGGTGGCCGGCGTGGCCAACACCTGGGGCTACGGCGCGATGACGAATTCGTACAACGACATGCAGAACTCGAAGGCGGCGCTGTACATCGGCAGCAACGCCGCAGAGGCGCACCCGGTGTCGATGCTGCACATGCTGCATGCCAAGGAGACCGGCTGCAAGATGATCGTGGTCGATCCGCGCTTCACGCGTACGGCGGCCAAAGCCGACCAGTACGTGCGCATCCGCTCCGGCTCCGACATCGCGTTCCTGTTCGGCGTGCTGCACCACGTGTTCAAGAACGGCTGGGAAGACAAGAAGTACATCGCCGACCGCGTCTACGGCATGGACAAGGTGCGCGAGGACGTGATGACGAAGTGGACGCCCGACAAGGTGCAGGACGTCTGCGGCGTCGACGAGGCCACCGTCCTGCAGGTGGCGCGGACGATGGCGGAGAACCGCCCGAGCACCATCGTCTGGTGCATGGGGCAGACGCAGCACACGATCGGCAACGCGATGGTGCGCGCATCGTGCATCGTGCAGCTGGCTCTCGGCAACATCGGCGTGTCGGGCGGTGGCGCGAACATCTTCCGCGGACATGACAACGTGCAGGGTGCCACCGATGTCGGCCCCAACCCCGACTCGCTGCCGGGCTACTACGGGCTGGCCGACGGTGCGTTCAAGCACTTCGCGACGGTGTGGGGCGTCGACTTCGACTGGATCAAGAAGCAGTACGCGCCCGGCATGATGAACAAGCCGGGCATGACGGTGTCGCGCTGGATCGACGGCGTGCTGGAGAAGAACGAGCTGATCGACCAGGACAGCAACCTGCGCGGACTGTTCTTCTGGGGTCATGCGCCGAACTCGCAGTCGCGCGGCCTGGAAATGAAGCGCGCGATGGACAAGCTCGATCTGCTGGTGGTGATCGATCCGTTCCCGAGCGCCACCGCGGCGATGGCGGCGATGCCCGGCAAGGAGGGCGAACGCAATCCCAATCGCGCGGTCTATCTGCTGCCGGCCTGCACGCAGTTCGAGACCAGCGGCTCGGTCACGGCATCGAACCGCTCGCTGCAGTGGCGCGAGAAGGTGATCGATCCGCTGTGGGAGAGCCGCTCCGACCACATGATCATGTACCAGCTGGCGCAGAAGCTCGGCTTCGACAAGGAGCTGGTCAAGAACTACAAGATGCAGAAGATCAAGGGCATGGACGAGCCGATGCCCGAGGAGATCCTTCGCGAGATCAACCGGTGCACCTGGACCATCGGCTACACGGGCCAGAGCCCCGAGCGCCTGAAGGCGCACATGCGCAACATGCACGTCTTCGATGTCAAGACGCTGCGCGCCAAGGGCGGCATCGACAAGGAGACCGGCTACCAGCTCGACGGCGACTATTTCGGTCTGCCGTGGCCGTGCTACGGCACGCCGCAGATCAAGCACCCGGGCTCGCCCAACCTGTACATGACCTCGCGTTCGCTGATGGACGGTGGCGGCAACTTCCGCGCCAACTTCGGCGTCGAGCGCGAGGGTGTCAACCTGCTGGCGGCCGACGGGTCGCACAGCAAGGGCTCCGAGCTGACCACCGGCTATCCGGAGTTCGACCACATCCTGCTCAAGAAGCTCGGCTGGTGGGGCGACCTCACCGAGACCGAAGCCAAGGCGGCCGAAGGCAAGAACTGGAAGACCGACCTGTCGGGCGGCATCCAGCGCGTCGCGATGGCGCACGGCTGCCATCCGTGGGGCAACGCGCGCGCGCGCGCCGTGGTGTGGAACTTCCCCGACGGTGTGCCGCAGCACCGCGAACCGCTGTATTCGACCAGGGCCGACCTGGTGGCCAAGTACCCGACGCACGATGACAAGAAGGCGTTCTGGCGCCTGCCGACGCTGTTCAAGACCGTGCAGGAACAGAACAAGGACATCGGCAAGACCTTCCCGCTGATCATGACCAGCGGCCGCCTGGTCGAGTACGAAGGCGGCGGCGAGGAGACGCGATCCAACCCGTGGCTGGCCGAGTTGCAGCAGGAGATGTTCGTCGAGATCAATCCGAAGGCCGCCAACGACCGCGGCATCCGCAACGGCGACTTCGTGTGGGTCAGGACGCCGCCGATGCAGGCAGTGCCCGAGTTCAAGGGCCTGCGGGTCAAGGCGCAGGTCACCGACCGAGTGGGTCCGGACACGGTGTTCCTGCCGTTCCACTTCTCCGGGCGGTGGGGCGGCATGGACCTGGCGGCGTACTACCCCGAGGGTGCCAGGCCGGTGGTGCGCGGCGAGTCGGTCAACGTCGCCACCACCTACGGCTACGACAGCGTGACGATGATGCAGGAGACCAAGACCACCGTCTGCCAGATCGACCGGGCGACCGCCTAGGCGCGCCGGCGACACGCATTCCAGGAGACCCGACATGGCCCGAATGAAATTCATCTGCGACGCCGAGCGTTGCATCGAGTGCAACGGCTGCGTCACCGCTTGCAAGGCCGAGCACGACGTGCCCTGGGGCGTCAACCGCCGGCGCGTGGTCACGCTCAACGACGGCCTGCCCGGCGAGCGCAGCGTGTCGGTGGCGTGCATGCACTGCTCCGATGCGCCGTGCATGGCCGTGTGCCCGGTCGACTGCTTCTATCGCACCGACGACGGCGTGGTGCTGCACGACAAGGACGTCTGCATCGGCTGCGGCTATTGCTCCTACGCATGCCCGTTCGGTGCGCCGCAGTTTCCGAGCAACGGCACCTTCGGCCTGCGCGGCAAGATGGACAAGTGCACCTTCTGCGCGGGTGGTCCCGAGGCCAACGGCAGCGCGGCCGAGTTCGAGAAGTACGGACGCAACCGCCTGGCCGAAGGCAAGCTGCCGGCCTGCGCCGAGATGTGCTCGACCAAGGCCTTGCTGGGCGGCGACGGCGACGTGGTGGCCGACATCTTCCGCAACCGCGTGCTCGTGCGCGGCAAGGGCAGCGAGGTGTGGGGCTGGGGCACTGCCTATGGCAAGCCCGCCACCGGGAGCACGCAGCCGGCCAAGCCCGAGGGCAAGAAATCATGATGACGATGCGCGCGACGGCTTTCGTGTTGTGCAGCGCGTCGATCGCGCTGTCCGCCTGCGGCGAGAAGACATCGGGCGCGGCCCGCAAGGCCGACGTGCCGGCTTTCCAGGGCACGACCGGCGCCGCCGCGTATGCGGCCGGCGGCTGGAAGGCCGGCGATCAGGCTGCGTGGGAGCAGCACCTGCGCACCCGCATGCAGGGGCAGAACGAATATGCACGCGTCCCGTCGCAACCCTGAGCACGCCGAGGGCCAAGGAGCCAGCATGCGCAGTCCCCTGCAACGTCTGACCCTGGCGCTCGCCGCAGCGCTCGTGCTCGCGATCGGCGCGCCGGCGCTGGCGCAGCCTGCCGCCGTGCCCGACGATCCGCCCGCCGGCAAGGCGCCCGCGGGAACGCCGCCCGGCTTCGTGGCGCCGGCCGAGCCCCGGGCGGACGAGACCAACGCACAGCGCGCGAAATCGCAGCCCGGAAACAACGCGCCGTTCTGGCGTGGCGTGCGCGACAGCGGCAACGTGCCGGGCTTCACGACCTTGCCCGACAACGAGGGCGCCACCCTGATCCAGCGCTTCATGCAGTACCCGGGCTCGGACTTCGCGACCGCGGGAGAAGCCTGGCGCCAGGTGCGCAACAAGTGGATCGTGCCGTACGGCGGCGCGCTGCTGGTGATCGTGCTGCTGGCGCTGGGCTTGTTCTACTGGCGCAAGGGTGCCATGGGTCATAGCGCGAATGCCGGGGCCCGCCGCATCGAGCGCTTCACGCCTTTCGAGCGGGCCGCGCACTGGACCAACGCGACCGCCTTCGTGGTGCTCGCCCTCTCGGGCATCGTGATGGCATTCGGCAAGTACCTTTTGCTGCCGCTAACCGGCGCCACGCTGTTCGGCTGGCTGACGTATGCGTTGAAGACGGCGCACAACTTCGCCGGGCCGTTGTTCGCGGTTTCGGTGGTGATCGTGTTCTTCACCTTCATCCGCGACAACGTCCCGCGCGCCGAGGACGTCACCTGGTTGCGCAAGGGCGGCAACATGCTGAAGGGCCAGGAGGTGCCTTCGCATCGCTTCAACGCGGGCGAGAAGGTGGTGTTCTGGTTCGGCGTGTTCGGCCTAGGCATCATCGTGGTCGCCTCGGGACTGGTGCTCGACCAGCTGATCCCGGGGTTGGCCTATGTGCGCGGCGACATGCAGATCGCGAACATGATTCATGCCACGGCGGCCGTGCTGATGATGTGCCTGTTCCTGGGCCACATCTACCTGGGCACGATCGGCACCCGGGGCGCCTACCGCGCCATGCGCGACGGCTACGTCGACGAGGCCTGGGCGCACGAGCACCACGCCCTGTGGGCCGACGATGTGCGCGCCGGCAGGATCCCGGCCAGGCGCTCGTCGTCACCACCGCCGGCGGGTATGCAGGCTGCCGAGGAGGGCGCATGAGGCCGCGCCGGACGGCACCGTGTCCCTTCGCAGCGCGTGAACGCCAGGCAAAAGGGAAGACCATGAAGCGCATCGTCGGATTGATCGTGTCGGGGTTGTGCACGACCGGTGTCCTCGCCAAGCTGCCGCCGCCCTCGGACGAGGCCAAGGCCAAGGCGGCGGAGACCAGGGCCAAGTCGGCCTACGACGACAAGGTGTCGGGTTACAAGCTGTGCCAGTCAATGAACCGCGTGGCCGCGATTTATCTCGCCGACGCGCGCAAGGCCGGCAAGGACGTCAAGCCGGTGGCCACGCCGCCGTGCTCCGAACCGGGCCCCTTTGCCTATACGCCGCAGGAGCAGAAGCCGCTGGAAGCCTCGGGCGCGCATTCGCCGCCCGGCATGGCCACATCGCCGCCGAGCAACAAGGCGCCTGCCGCCGAGCAGCAGGGCAACGGCAAGAAACCCTGAGCGTCTCGGAGCGCTGCAGCCCCGGGCTCTCGTCAGGCCTTGCAGCTGCGCCACTGCCGACTGTAGTTCGCGGCCGGCTGCACGACAGCGGTGGCAGCGCTCGGTCTGCGCAGGCCGTTGCCCGTCTCGAGCTCCAGCTTCGCCGCATACTTGTCGAAGAACGCGTCGAACATCTCGCCGCCTCGTGTGCCCACCGCGTGCAGCCGGTCACTGCCGGCGTCCCACTCCAGCAGCACGGCGGCCAGCGGCTGCGGCGCCGGGCCGTCGATCACGCGGCCGCCTTGCAGCGGGTCGTAGCGCGAGTTGTCGCCGCAGCAGTGGATCACGTGCGGCGGCTCCCCGCGACCGCCGCTGCGCAGGCCGATGAAGCTGATCGCGGGCGTGGGGTACATCAGCTTGTGCGCGCAGATCGCCGAGAACGCGACGATCGACCGGTTCGGGCCCACGCCGGCCGGCGACACATAGCGCTGCTTGTCCTGCGTCACCAGCTCGGCCGAAGCCACCTCGCGCGGGAACGCGATCAGGAACACCGGCGACGCGGTGTATGGGTAGTTGAAGAGGAACGCCTCGCCCTCCTTCAGCTGGCGTGCCAGCCACGGATTGCCGTTCGGGTCGACCAGCAATGACCGGGGGTGGCGCTGCACCTCGCCGGCCGCCACCACCGGCAACGCGCCGGAGGCAAGCCATGTCCCGGCGACGCAGGCGGCATGTCGCATCAGCTCGCGGCGGCGGCGCGTGTCGGCATCGGACTGCACACCGGTCAAGCTACTCCCGCAACGCCGCGCAAGCAAAGCCTGCGACAGTCGCCACACTGCCGCCGCGCCTTTCTGCTTTGCCCGGCATTGGCGCCCCCGTGTGCACTGTGGTGCAGCGGGCACATCGCCCTCGCCACTACGGGTTTGTTCTAGGGTCGTCTTCTGCGACAACTTGTCGCGCGATCTAGCCAGTCTGTCGCGATCGACAGCATCGACAGTCGACTTGCCGACGCGCTCTCCCTATGTCGTCAACGTCGATTGGGCGCGATGCCCATTTCGATCGAGGTCGCCCTGTCGATTTGCACCGGGGCTGTACCCATTGCCAGCACGCCGCCGAGTCGCCATAAGATGCGGTGTGCGGCGTGACCGCCTTACATGTTTTCGGTAAAAACGGACAGTGCCGGACCTCATCCGGTGGAGGATCAATCGACATGGACATGAACCGGAGGCAGTTCTTCCGGGTGAGCAGTGCGGGACTGGTGGGATCCAGTCTCGTTGCGCTGGGCTTCTCGCCCACGGCCGCCTTGGCCGAGACGCGCAACTTCAAGCTCGCCCGGACCACCGAGACCCGCAGCACCTGTCCGTATTGCTCGGTCAGCTGCGGCCTGATCATGTACACGCTCGGCGACAAGGCGAAGAACGTCAAGTCGACCATCGTGCACATCGAGGGCGACCCCGATCATCCGGTGAACCGCGGCACGCTGTGCCCGAAGGGCGCCGGCGTGATGGACATGATCCAGAGCCCCAACCGCGTGAAGGTGCCGCAGGTTCGCGAGGCCGGCTCCAACGAGTGGAAGCGCATCTCGTGGGATGACGCGCTGACGCGGATCGCCAAGCACATGAAGGCCGATCGCGACGCGAACCTCATCAAGACCAACGCCGCCGGCACCACCGTGAACCGCTGGAACACCACCGGTCTGCTGGTGTCGAGCGCGGCGTCCAACGAATCCGGTCACTTGTCAGTCAAGGTCGCTCGCGGCCTGGGGATGGTCGCACTCGATACGCAAGCACGTATCTGACACGCGCCGACGGTGTCCAGTCTGGGCCCGACTTTCGGTCGCGGAGCGATGACGAATTCTTGGAATGACATCAAGAATACCGATCTCGTCCTGATCATGGGCGGCAATGCCGCCGAAGCACACCCCTGCGGTTTCAAGTGGGTGACCGAGGCCATGCAGACGCGCAAGGCCAAGCTGATCGTGGTCGACCCGCGCTTCACGCGCTCGGCCGCGGTGGCCGACACCTATGCACCGATCCGCGTGGGCACCGACATCGCCTTCCTGGGCGGCGTCATCAACTACCTGCTCAGCAACAACAAGATCCACGCCGAGTACGTCAAGGCCTACACCGACGCGACCTTCCTCACCAAGGAAGGCTACAAGTTCGACAACGGCTTCTTCAGCGGCTACGACGAGGCCAAGCGCTCGTACAACAAGGCCACCTGGGGCTACGACATCGGTGCCGATGGTTTCGTCAAGGTCGACGACACCATGCAGGACCCGCGCTGCGTGTTCCAGCAGATGAAGGCGCACTACTCGCGCTACACGCCCGACCAGGTGAGCAAGATCACCGGCACGCCGAAGGAGGCGTTCCTCAAGATCTGCGAGCAGATGGCGGCCACGTCAGCCACCAACAAGGTGATGACGATCCTGTACGCGCTGGGCTGGACGCAGCACTCGGTGGGCAGCCAGAACATCCGCACGATGGCGATGATCCAGCTGCTGCTGGGCAACATGGGCCGGCCGGGTGGTGGCGTCAACGCGCTGCGCGGGCACGCCAACGTGCAGGGCATCACCGACCAGTGTGCCTACAGCGAGGTGCTGCCGGGTTACCTGTCCGCGCCGACCGATGCCGACAAGACGCGCGAGGAGTATCTCGAGCGCCGCACCGGCAAGCCGTTGCGTCCCGGCCAGATGGCCTTCACGCAGAACTTCCCGAAGTGGTTCACCAGCCTGTCGAAGAGCTGGTACGGCAACGCCGCCACAGCGGAGAACGGCTTTGCCTACGACTGGTTCCCGAAGCGCGACGCCGGCTACGACATCCTGCATCAGTTCGAGCTGATGTTCCAGGGCAAGATGAACGGCTTCATCGTGCAGGGCTTCAATCCGCTGGCCGCGGTGCCCAACAAGAAGAAGCTCTCCACCGGCCTGTCGAAGCTGAAGTACCTGGTGGTGATCGATCCGCTCGAAACGGAGACCGGAGAATTCTGGAAGAACTACGGTCCCTTGAACGACGTCGATCCGGCGCAGATCAAGACCGAGGTGTTCCGTCTGCCGGCCACCTGCTTCGCCGAGGAGACCGGCTCGTTCACCAATTCGAGCCGCGTCATCAACTGGAAGGAGCGTGCAGTCGACCCCCCGGGCGAGGCCAAGGTCGACTCGGAGATCATCGCGCGGCTGTTCGTCAAGCTCCGCGAGATGTACGCCAAGGACGGCGGCACGCTGCCCGAGCCTGTCGCCGCGCTGACGTGGAACTACATGAACGCCAACGCGCCGACCTCGGCCGAGATCCTGCGCGAGATCAACGGCAAGGCACTGGCCGATGTGCTGGGGCCGCCGGCCGACCCGAAGGATCCCAAGTCGCCGCGCGCGGTGGTTGTGAAGGCCGGCGAGCAGATGCCCGGCTTTGCGCCGCTGCAGGCCGACGGCAGCACCGCCTGCGGCAACTGGATCTACTCCGGTTGCTGGTCGCAGGCCGGCAACATGACGGCGCGCCGCGACACGGCCGACCCGACGGGGCTGGGCGTGTACCCGGGATGGGGTTTCTCGTGGCCGGCCAACCGGCGGATCCTCTACAACCGCGCCTCGGCCGATCCGGCCGGAAAGCCGTGGGATGCGTCGCGCAAGTATCTGGCCTGGAACGGCACCAGCTGGGCCGGCGGTGCGGACGTGCCCGACATGCGGCCCGACGCGGCGCCCGAGCAGAACGTGGGTCCGTTCATCATGAACCCCGAAGGTGTGGCGCGGCTGCACGCGGTGGGCATGAACGAAGGCCCGTTCCCCGAGCACTACGAGCCGTTCGAGACGCCGGTTGGCGTGAACCTGATGTGCCCGACCAATCCCAAGGCCGTCAGCAATCCGGCCGCGCGCGTCTACAAGGGCGACCTCGAGGCGTTCGGCAAGAAGGAGGAATTCCCCTACGCGGCGACCACCTATCGCCTGACCGAGCACCTGCACTTCTGGACCAAGCACGCCAAGTCCAACGCCATCGTCCAGCCCGCGCCGTTCGTCGAGATCGGCGAGGAGCTGGCGAAGGAGAAGGGCATCGCCCATGGCCAGAAGGTGAGGGTCAAGTCCAACCGCGGCGAGGTGGTGGCCGCCTGCGTGGTGACCAAGCGCATCAAGCCGTGGGACGTCAACGGCAAGAAGGTGCACATGGTGGGCATCCCCATCCACTGGGGCTTCAAGGGTGTGACGCAGAACGGCTACCTGGCCAATGCGCTGACCCCGTTCGTCGGCGACGCCAACTCGCAGACGCCGGAGTTCAAGGCGTTCCTCGTCAACATCGAGAAGGCATAAGGGAGCAACCATGGCTGGAACCAACCCCCAGAACGTGGTCGCCCGTTCGGCCACCACGACGCCCAGCTCGCAGGTGCGGTCTTCGCCGCAGGTCGCCAAGCTCATCGACGAGTCCAAGTGCATCGGCTGCAAGGCCTGCCAGGTCGCGTGCATGAACTGGAACGACCTGCGCGACGACATCGGCGAGAACATCGGCGTCTACGACAACCCGTCGGACCTGACGCCGAGCTCGTGGACGGTGATGCGCTTCTTCGAGGTCGAACCGACCGCCGGCAACCTGGAGTGGCTGATCCGCAAGGACGGCTGCATGCATTGCGAGGACCCCGGCTGCCTGAAGGCCTGTCCGGCGCCCGGTGCCATCGTCAAGTACGACAACGGCATCGTCGACTTCGTCAGCGAGAACTGCATCGGTTGCGGCTACTGCGTTACCGGCTGCCCGTTCGATGTGCCGCGCATCAGCAAGAAGGACAACAAGGCTTACAAGTGCACCTTGTGTTCCGACCGCGTGGCGGTGGGCCTCGAGCCGGCCTGCGTGAAGACCTGCCCGACCGGCGCCATCGGCTTCGGCACCAAGGAAGACATGGTGTCCTACGGCGACAAGCGGGTCGGTGAGCTGAAGGAGCGCGGCTTCCAGAACGCGGGCCTGTACAACCCGCAGGGCGTCGGCGGCACGCACGTGATGTACGTGCTCAAGCATGCCGACCGGCCCGAGCTGGAGCGGCTGCCCAAGGATCCGAGCGTCAGCCCGATGGTGTCGCTGTGGAAGGGCATCGCCAAGCCGCTGGCCGTCGCCGGCATGATCGGTGCGGTCGTGGCGGGCTTCCTGCACTACATGAAGGTCGGTCCGATCGAAGAGAAGACTGACGAGAAGGTCTAGGAGGCCAGATGCAAGCACAACCGCACGAACTGCAGCGCTACTCCGACCGCGAACGCATGTACCACTGGGCCACGGCCCTGCTGTTGCTGCTGGCCGCGTGCTCGGGCATGGCGTTCTTCCATCCCAACCTGTTCTTCCTGTCGATCTTCACCGGCGGCGGGCCGTGGACACGCATCCTGCATCCATTCATCGGCGTGGCCACGGCGTTCGTCTTTCTGTTCCTCTACCTGCGCGTGCGCATCGACAACCAGGCCGAGGCGCACGATAAGGCGTGGGCCGGCAAGATGGGCGACATGATCCGCGGCAACAAGGACGCACTGCCACCCGCCGGCAAGTACAACCCGGCGCAGAAGCAGGTGTTCTGGGCCATGTCGATCAGCCTGGCGGTGCTGTTGCTCACCGGCTTCGTGTTCTGGCGGCCGTGGTTCGCTCCCTACTTCCCGGTCGACCTCGTACGCGTGGCCGTGGTGCTCCACTCGATTGCCGCGGTGGTGATGGTGCTGTCGGTGATCGTCCACGTCTACGCCGCCATCTGGATCAAGGGCAGCGTGCGGGCGATGACGCGTGGCACCGTCAGCCGGGCCTGGGCCAAGCAGAACCATGCGCTGTGGCATCGGCAGATGACCGAGGGCAAGAAGTAGCCTTCCGGCCAGAACACCCGACAATCGATCTGTGCGGGGCGCCGGCCTTGGCTACAAGGCGGCGCCTCTTCTTTTGGGAACTTACCGTTTGACCACCATCCGCATTTCGACGCCCGAGGAGATCGCGGCCCGCGCCGGCGAGATGGCGCCCGCCCTGCGTCTGCCCGAGCGGGCGTCGCTGTTCGCCGAACGCGAGATGCGCCTGCGCCAGTTGGCCGCCGGCCATGCGATGCGCGAGTACCTGATCTTCATCGCCGACATCGCGCACGAGCAGCAGGGCCTGCTGTCGCGCGGTGCGTCGTTGCCGCTGCCCGACGCCGATGAGATGGCCGCCGCCGTTGAAGCCGGCGCGCCGCCGCTGCCGGCCGGCGAGTGGCCACGTGCGCCGGTGTGGCGCGACACGCTGCGCCAGCTGGTGGCGGCGCTGCGCCAGCGCCACGCCACCGGTGGCGCTGGCGAGGCATTGGCGCGGCTGGCCGCGGCAGACGACGACTGGCTCGAGCAACAGGCCGACCGCCTGCTGCACGGCGTGATGCTCGGGCTCGACCTCGCCGCCGCGCCGCTGGTCGCGGCTGCGCTGCAGGTGCTGTGGGCCGAGTTGCTGCTGCAGACGTCGGCCGCCCATGCAACGCTAGGCCTCGCGTTGTTCCCGCGCCTGGCCGAGGCTGGCAGCTGCCCGGCCTGCGGCAGCCGGCCCACCGCCAGCGTGGTGCGCATCGACGGCGACCACGGCGGCCAGCGCTACCTGCAGTGCTCGCTGTGCAGCCTGCAGTGGCATCACGTGCGCGTGCAGTGCACCCATTGCGGCAAGAGCGGCAGGATGCATTTCCAGGAGCTGAAGGCCGAGACCGGGCAGGCCAGCGTGGTCACCGGCGCGGCCGACGGCGCGGTGCGCGCCGAATGCTGCGATGATTGCGGCCACTATCTCAAGATGGTGCACATGGACAAGGACGCGCACGCCGAGGCCGTGGCCGACGATCTGGCCAGCGTCACACTCGATCTGCTGGTGGCCGAGACCGGCGCGCAGCGCCACGGCGTCAACCTGATGCTGCTGTTCGGCGACCCCGAAGCGGACACCTCGCCGCAAGCCGGAGCGCCCTGATGCGCGCGCCCCACGAGTCCATCGTCGATGGCTCGAAGGCAACCCCGAAAGACCTGCCTTCGATAGACCGCCTGCTGCGCGACGCGGCGGGCCGGGCGCTCGCCGCCGAACACGGGCACACGCTGGTCGCCGGCGAGGCGCGCGCACTGCTCGACTCGCTGCGCCAGCGCGCCGTCACGGGCACGCTGGCAGCGGCCGACATCGGCGGCGACGCGCTCGGGCGCGCACTGGCCGCACGCGTGGCCGCGCGGCTCGCACCGCGCCTGAAGCGCGTGCTCAACCTGACGGGCACGGTAATCCACACCAACCTCGGCCGCGCGCTGCTGGCCGACAGCGCGCTGCAGCACCTGCTGGCGATGATGGCCGGGCCGAACAACCTGGAGTACGACGTCGTCGGAGGCGGCCGCGGTGACCGCGACTCGATCGTCGAGGAACTGCTGACCACGCTCACCGGCGCGCAGGCCGCGACCGTGGTCAACAACAACGCCGCCGCGGTGCTGCTGACGATTGCCGCACTGGCCCGCGGCAAGGAGGTGATCGTCTCGCGCGGCGAGTTGGTCGAGATCGGCGGCGCCTTTCGCATGCCCGACGTGATGGCCGCTGCCGGCGCCACGCTGGTCGAGGTCGGCACCACCAATCGCACCCATCCGCAGGACTACGAGCGTGCGATCGGCGAACGCACGGCACTTCTGATGAAGGTGCACACCAGCAACTACGCGGTGCAGGGTTTCACCAGCGCCGTCGACGAGGCTACGCTGGCTGGTATCGCTCACACGCGCGGTCTGCCGGTGGCCACCGACCTGGGCAGCGGCGCCCTCGTCGATCTGGCAGCCTATGGACTGCCGCACGAGCCGACACCGCAGGAGATGCTGGCCGCCGGCTGCGACATCGTCACTTTCTCCGGCGACAAGCTGCTGGGCGGTCCGCAGGCCGGGCTGATCGTCGGCACGAAGGACGCGATCGCGCGTATCCGCAAGTTCCCGATGAAGCGTGCGCTGCGCATGAGCAAGCTACCGCTGGCCGCGCTCGAGGCCACGCTGCGCCTCTACCTGCGTCCCGAACGGCTGATGCAGGACCTGCCGACGCTGCGCCTGCTGACGCGGCCGGCCGCCGACATCCGCACGCTCGCAGAGTCGCTGCGCGACGCCGTGGCGGCGGCGGTGGTGCCGCGCTTCGACGTCGAGGTGGTGGACCTGCTCGGGCAGATCGGCTCGGGCTCGTTGCCGATCGACCGCTTGCCGTCGGCCGGGCTGGCGATCGCGCCGACGGCGAAGAAGGGCGCCGGCCGCGCGCTCGACGATCTCGCCGCGGCGTTGCGCGCGCTGCCGCTGCCGGTGATTGGCCGCATCGCCGACGACCGCCTGCTGTTCGACCTGCGCTGCCTGGAGGATCCGTCTGCCCTCACGACGCAGCTCGCCGCGCTGCGCGAGTCGCTGAGTCGATCATGATTGTCGGCACCGCCGGTCACATCGACCACGGCAAAACCACGCTGGTGCGTGCGCTCACCGGCGTCGACACCGATCGTCTGCCAGAGGAAAAGAAGCGCGGCATCTCGATCGAGCTGGGTTACGCCTATCTCGACGTGCCGACGGCGGCCGACGCGGCAGCCGTCGAGCGCATCGGCTTCATCGACGTGCCGGGCCACGAGCGGCTGGTGCACACCATGCTGTCGGGTGCCTCGGGCATCGACTTGGGGCTGCTGCTGGTGGCGGCCGACGACGGCGTGATGCCGCAGACGCGCGAGCACCTGGCGGTGTTGTCGCTGCTCGGTCTGTCGCGCGGCGCCGCGGTGATCACCAAGGTCGATCGCTCCGACAGTGCGCGCGTCGCCGCGGTGCGCGACGATGTCGCGGCCTTGCTGGCCGACACGCCGCTGGCAGGTGCGCCGCTGTTCGCGTTGTCGGCTACCGCCGGCAGCGGCGTCGGCGAGCTGCGCGACTGGCTGTTCGAGCAGGCGCGTGCCTTCCACGCGCGACCGCACGCCGGCCAGGCGTTCCGGCTGGCGGTTGACCGTGCCTTCACGCTCGACGGCGTCGGCACGGTGGTCACCGGCACCGTGCATGCCGGCAGCGTGCAGGTCGGCGACGAGCTGACGCTGGTGCCATCGCCGGTGCCGCTGCGTGCCCGCGTGCGCAGCCTGCACGCACAGAACCGCGCGGTCACGCGTGCCGTCGCCGGCCAGCGCTGCGCCGTCGCGTTGGCCGGCGTGGCCAAGGACGCGATCACGCGCGGCCAGTGGCTGGTGCCCGAAGCCGCCGCGGCGACCAGCGGTCGCGTCGACGTGTTGCTCGCGCTGTGGCAGGGCGAGGCCAAGGCGTTGCGCGCCGGCACGCCGGTGCACGTGCACCTCGGCGCGGCGGAGGTCGATGGCACCGTGGCGCTGCTCGACGACGGCGATACGCTCGCACCGGGCGCGCGGGCACGCGTGCAGCTCGTGCTGCGTCGACCGATCGGCGCCTGGCACGGCGATCGCGTGGTGCTGCGCGACGCGTCGGCCTCGCGCACGATGGCTGGCGGCTTGGTGGTCGATCCGTTTGCACCGGCGCGCTATCGACGCACGCCGCAGCGGCTGGCCGAGCTCGATGCCTGGGCCGTCGAGCCCGCTGCCGCCAGCCTGGCCGCACTGCTGCGCGCCAGCGTCAACGGTGTCGACCTGGTGCGCTGGCGCCGCGCCTGCGGCCTGGCCGACGGCGATGGCGCCGTGGCGGTTCCGCTGCCCGCCGACGCGCTGCGCGCCAGCGAGGGCATGGTCGACATCGCGCTCGACGGGGGTCTGGCTCAGGCACTGGCAGAACGGCTGCTCGCGGTGCTGGCCGACTATCACGCGCGGCACGACGAGGAGCTGGGCCCCGACGCCGGCCGACTGCGTCGTCTGTGTGCGCCGCGGCTGCCCGAGCCGCTTTGGCGCGGATTGCTCGCCCGTGCGCTGGCCGACGGCCACGTCGCGCAGCGTGGTGCCTTCGTGCATCTGCCGGCGCATGGCGTCAAGCTGTCGGCCACCGAGGAGCGCATTGCGCAGAAGGTCGGCCCGCTGTTGCACGAGGCCGGCTTCGAGGGCGCCTGGGTGCGCGACCTGGCACGCGACAGCCGGGAGCCGGAGGCGCTGATGCGCACGACGCTGGCGCGCCTGGCCCAGCGCGGCGAACTGCATCAGGTGGTGAAGGACCTGTTCTATCCGCAAGAGACCATCACGCGGCTGGCGGCGCTGGCGCGCGAGGTCGGCGCGGCGCAGGGCGGCGAGGTCACCGCGGCCTTGTTCCGCGACGCGACGCAGCTCGGCCGCAAGCGCGCGATCCAGGTGCTGGAGTACTTCGACCGTGTCGGTCTGCTGCGCCGTGTGCACGACGTGCACCGCCTGCGCGGCGACACTGATCTGTTCCGGGAGACCGCATGATCGCGCGGCACTTCCGGCACGAGCGATTCAACGGAAGGGAAACGACCCTGGTGGGTCGGCCGGGCTTCAAACCCGGTGGGCGGCGCCACGCGTCGCCGGGTGGGTTCGACTCCCATTCCCTTCCGCCAAAGGCATTCGTTCGGCTGCTGGGCAGCCGTGGCTCGGCCGAGGCGCAACTCCGCCTGCAGACATGAACGTCCTCGGCCTGGAGTTCCCCGACGCGTTGCACTTCCACGTGGCGCATCAGGTATGGGCGCGGGTGGACGAAGATGGGCTTGTGGCGGTCGGCATCACGGCGCTCGGCATCCGGCTGTCGGGCGAGATCTACATGTGCCGGCCCAAGCCGGTCGGACAGGTGGTCGAGCAGGGGCGGTCGATCGCCGTGGTCGAGCTGGCCAAGGCCATCGTCTCGGTCAAGGCGCCGTTGTCGGGCGAGGTGGCGGAGGTCAACGCCGCGTTGGCGGCGCAGCCCGAGCTCGTGCACGCCGATCCGTACGGCCGCGGCTGGCTGGTCCGCTTGAAGCCGGCGGCATGGGAGACCGAGCGCGCGGTGCTTGTCCAAGGCGATGCGGTGCCCGCCGCAATGGCGCATCATGCGTGGCTCAACAACGTGGAGCCATCGTGACTGATGCTGCGCCGGCGCCGGTGCCTGCCGGCATTGCGATCCTGCTGTGGGCCACCGAGCCCGAGGCGCCGCATCGGCTGGCGACGCCGTTCTTCCACGCCGCCGCGGCGGCGGCGATGGACGTGAAGGTCGAGCTCCACTTCAGCGCGCGCAGCGTGCTGCTGCTCAAGCCCGGCGTCGCCGACAAGCTGCACGCGAGCCCGTACCACGCCAAGACGGTGATGGATGCGATGCGCGAGGCGGTGTCGCACGGCGCCGTGCTGCTCGCCTGCACCGACGCGCTGCACGCCAACGGCCTGTCGCGCGACAAGCTGATCGCCGAGTGCACCGGCCACGGCGGTGCGGTGCAGTTCATGGCGCGGGTGTGCGATCCGGCGTGGCGCACGCTGGTGTTCTGAGCCCGCGCCGGGCTCGGCACGCTGCCCCCGGGCGCCGCTGACGCAGCGTGTCCCGCACGCCGCTCACGTGCCACCGGGCCATGTCACCCAGTGGTTGTCCAGCGCCATCGGTGCCGGCCACGGCACCATCGCCGGCGGCTGCGTCGGATGCCAGCGTCCGACGCCGCGTGCCGCGGCGACGATCACACCGCCGTTGTGCCAGGGCGCGAGCGCATAGGCACGCTGCAGATGCGCGACCTCGGTCAGCCCATCGGCATGGTCCGGCCGCCAGAGCCAGGCGCGGTTCGTGAACGCATTGCTGATCACGAAGCCGCCATCGACCGCGGCAGCGATGTCGCCGGCGTAGCCGGCGGCAGCGGCCTGGCGCGCGGGTACGGCGAGCGACGTACCGTCCCAGATCGCCAGCGCCGGTGCCTCGGCGCGGCGCGCCGGGTCATCGTGTTCGGCCTGGAGCGCCAGGCCGAGCAACGGTGCGGCGCCCTCGGCGGGCATGCCGAAGACGATGTGGCGGATGCTCAGGCGCGGATCGGGCGCCCGCCATTGACCGAGCAGTGCGCCGCTGTGGCCATCGAGGCATACCAGCGACGAGTCCATGCGGTCGAGGTCGCGCTTGCGGTCGTCGGCGTCGCGGTGGATGCCGCCATTGGCCACCAGCAGCCGGCCGTCGGCGGCCACCAGCAGCTGGTGCGGCTCGACGCCGTGCGTCGGCCATTGGTCGACCTTGCGCAGCGTGCGCGCGTCGCGCACGCCGATGCGCCCGCGCCGGTCGCCGACATCGGTTTCGGTCGTGTAGAGCCAGCGGCCGTCGCGGCTGGCAACGACATGGCCGCCGAAGGTGGTGCGGCCCGCGTCGTCGGGCGCGACCTGCGCGACGACGCGGCCATCGCCGTCGATGCGCATCAGCCAGCGGCCCGGGCGCAGCGCCACCGCGAGCAGCGCGCCATCGGGCTCGGGCAGCAGGCCGTGCGGTCGGCTCGGCACCGCCACCGCATGCCTCACGCGCAACGCAGGGGCGGACCAGTCGACCTCGAGCACGCCGACCTGGTGCGCGTCACTCTCGGCGGGGCCCCGCCAGGCGGCGCCGATGGCCAGCGTGCCGCTGTTGTCGGGCCGCGCGTGGGCGTGGCCGAAGAGGCCGAAGAGGCCTGCGCCGGTGGCGCTCAGGAACAGCCGGCGTTTCACCATCGTCGCGCTCCTCAATAAAACAGATAGGCCACCGTGAACTGCAGCGTGCGCGGCTTGCCGGGCACGTAGTGGCCGCG
>Ga0075356_1000084_pt1 | contig 18306 bp, 21 predicted proteins | sample WestPond_Cattail_FD_120073 | JGI IMG/M metagenome (GOLD analysis project Ga0075356, IMG submission 120073) | Natural and restored wetland microbial communities from the San Francisco Bay, California, USA, that impact long-term carbon... | ecosystem: Environmental > Terrestrial > Soil > Wetlands ... | reverse complement strand
CGCAGCATGCCGCGGATCGCGGTCTGTGCGACGCTGATGGCGCCCGGCGGGCCTGTGCGCGTGATGACCACGCACCTGGAGTTCTACTCGCAGACCATGCGGCTGGCGCAGGTGGCGGAGTTGAAGCGCCTGCAGGCGCAGGCCGCCGCGCAGGCCGCGGCGCCGCCGCTGCCCGACGACAGCGGCGGCCCGTTCCAGGCCAAGCGGCACACGGCCGAGTGCATCGTCACCGGCGACTTCAATTTCGACCCCTCGAGCCCCGAGTACGCGCAGATGACGGCGCCGAACGATCCGGCGCCGCGCTTCGTCGACACCTGGGCCCGGCTGCATGGCGAACGTCCGCAACCGCCGACCTTCCACGTGCACGACAAGACCTACAGCCCCGATCCGGTCGCCTGCGATTTCGTCTTCGCGACGCCGGACCTGGCCGATCGTGTGCGCGGCGTCGAGATCGATTCGGCGACGCAGGTCTCCGACCACCAGCCGGTGTGGGTGTCGTTCGCGGACTGAGACCGCCTCAGCGCGCCAGCCACTGGCGGAACGCCGCGGCTCGCTCCTGGCTGATCTGCACGTCGCCGTCGGCGGCCGGGATCAACTCGGCGCTCAGGCGCCCGCGGCTGCTCGGCGCGAAGCGGGCGATCGCCGTGGCGGCGACGATCATCTGCCGGTTGACGCGAAAGAAGTGCTCGGGGTCGAGCGCGGCTTCGATGTCGGCCAGCGACTCGTCGAGCAGGCGGCGCGTGCCGTCGCGCGTGACCACGAAGCTGAGCTTGTCGACCGACACGAAGTAGGCCACCTGCTCGACCGGCACCGCGATGAACGCTGCGCCCTGGCGCGCGACCCAGCGCTGGCGATGGCGCGGTGCCGCGCCGTCACTGCGCATCGCCTCGCGCAGCGCCTTCGCCGCCGGGGCGGCGAAGCGCTCGCGCAGGCTGGCCACGCGGGCAAAGGCGCGCGCGAGCTGCGTGTCGTCGACCGGCTTGAGCAGGTAGTCGATCGCCAGCGCCTGGAACGCGGCGAGTGCGAACTCGTCGTAGGCGGTGGTGAAGATCGTCGGCAGTGCGAGCGCCCCGTCGGCGAACAGCTCGGTGGACAGGCCGTCGGCAAGCTGGATGTCGAGCAGCAGCACATCGGGCTCGGCGTGCGTGGCCAGCCACCTGCGGGTGTCGTGCACCGACGCGGCGCTGCCGACTACCTGCGCCTCAGGCGCCACACGCGAGAGGCTTTCGATCAGGCGCTCGCGCGCCGGCGGCTCGTCCTCGGCGATGAAGAGCTTCATGGCGCCGCAGCCGCCCACGCCAGCGGCACCCGCACCGCGAAGCGGTCAGTGCCGCGCTGCACGTCGAGCGCGCGGCCGGTCAGCAGGCGGCAGCGTTCGTCCAGGTTGTGCAGACCGAGGCCAGGCGACGGACGCTGGCTACTGCGCGCGTGCACGACGTTGTCGACGCACAGCCGGTCGCCGTCGCGCTGCATATGCACCACCAGCGGCTGGCCGTCGCCGGTCTGGTTGTGCTTGACTGCGTTCTCGAGCAGCGTCTGCAGTGCCAGCGGCGGCAGCAGTCCGCCGCGGCCCGCGACGCCCTCGTCGATGTCGAGCTGAACCGCCGCCTCGCCGAAGCGCAGCGCGAGCAGCCGGTGGTAGCTGCGCACAAAGGCCAGCTCGTCGGCCAGAGGCACCAGGTCGCGGTCTCGGCTGGCCAGCACGTAGCGGTAGACCTCGGCCAGCAGGTCGCAGAACTCGCGGCCGCGCGGTGGGTCGCGCACGATCAGGTGGCCGAGCGTGTTCAGGCTGTTGAACAGGAAGTGCGGATCCACCTGTGCCTTCAGCGCTGCCAGTTCCGCCTGCGAGCGCAGTCGCTCCAGCCGCTCGACTCGGGTGAGGTCCGATTCGCGTTCGCGGATCAGGAACACCGTCTCGTAGGCATGTGTCACGAACAGCACGCAGGTCACGTTGATCAGCACCACCAGCTCGATCGCCGACCGGTCCACCGGCTGGCCCGACAAGCGGAACCACGCCCACAGGCCAAGCGCGGTGAGCGGCGCGGTGTACAGCACGTTGGCAGTGACCAGCATCGCCAGCTTGCGCCACGGGTTGGCGAACCAGTTCAGGTGTTCGCGCTGCTTGAACAGCAGCCAGCGGTTGCCCAGCCAGATGGCGGCCGCCAGCGCGATGAAGCCGGTGCAACCGAACCACCACCGGGCGTCGTCGGGTCGCAGCGCGCCGTACAGGCCCGCCAGCCACGGAATCGTCAGGCCGAAGCCGACGATGCCAGCCACCATCGTCGAGCGGTCGTCGATCGACACCCGGCTCGGCTCGGCGCTCGGCAGCGGCGTCTTCATCGTAGCGTGGCGGCGGCGCGAGGCGGCGGGCGGCGTGGTTCAGCCGCCGCGCGGCAGCAGCGCGGCGCGCGCCTTCAGCCGCGCCGCCGGCGCCTTCAACGACGGCAGCTTGCGGCGCGAGGCGAGCACCTGCTCGATGTCCTCACGCGCGCTGTCGATCAACACGCGGCTGGCCCGCTCGGCCTTTGGCGCAGAACGGGCGATCACCGCGTCGAGCACCGCGCGGTGCAGGTGCAGCGACGACGCCGGCCCGTCGGGCCGCGTGGTGGAGATCTGGAAACTCGTGCGCAGCAAGGCCCCGATCGCCTTGCTCATCTGCACCATCCAGCGGTTGCCGCCGGCGCGCAACAGGCCCTGGTGAAAGCGCAGGTCAGCGGCCACGTAGTCGCCGCCTTGCTCGATGGCCTGCTTCATGCCCGCGTAGGCCGACTCGATGTCGGCGATGTCGGCCGCCGTGGCGCGCTCGGCCGCCATGCGCACGGCGGCCGGCTCGATCACGCTGCGCAGCTCCTGCAGGTCGCGCAGGAACTCGCGCGACAGGCCGACGTGCGAATGCCAGGCCACGACGTCGGGGTCGAACCAGTTCCAGTTGTCCGACGGCAGCACGCGCGTGCCGACCCTGGGGCCGGACGACAGCAGCCCCTTGGCGATCAGCGACTTGACCGACTCGCGCACCACTGTGCGGCTGATGCCGAGCGCCTCGCACAGCAGCGGCTCGGCGGGCAGCGACTCGCCGACCTTGTAGCGGCCGGCCACGATGGCCTCGCCGATCGCGTCGACCGTGTGGCCGTGCACGTTCTTGATCGGCACGCCGGGATCCGGATTAGCGAGGCGCTGCGGCATGCGAATCCGAACGCTGCAACCACTCGCGCGCAACCTGCACGAGCGCATCGGGCGACTGCGTGATGTCTAGCGTCAGCGCGGACTCGTCGTCGCCCGGCGGCTCCAGCGCGGCCAGCTGGCTGTTCAACAGCGACGCCGGCATGTAGGCGTGCTGGCGCGTGGCCACGCGCTGGGCCAGCAGCTCGGGCGAGCCGGCCAGGTGGACGAAGCGCAGGCCGGGCGCCTGCGAGCGCAGCAAGTCGCGGTAGCCGCGCTTCAGCGCGGAGCACGACAGCACGATGCCACTGCCCTCGCGCTGCGCGGCACCCAGCCGATCGGCCAGCGTGCGCAGCCAACCCTGTCGATCGTCGTCGGTCAGCGCGACACCGGCCGCCATGCGTGCGACGTTGTGCGGCGAGTGGAAGGCGTCGCCCTCCAGGTACGGCGAACCCAGCGCGTCGGCCAACGCACGGCCGACCGTGCTCTTGCCGCAGCCGCTGACGCCCATCACGACCACCGAGGCACGCACGGGGTTCACGCCCCCAGGCGGGCGCCGCTGGCCTGGTCGAACACATGCGCCTTGGCGGCGTCGATGGTCAGGCCCACGGTGTCGTCGGGCCGCGCATCGGTGCGGCCGTGCATCACCAGCGTGAGCTGGGCGTCGCCGACCTTCAGCAGCACCTCGGTCTCGGCACCGGTGGGCTCGACGACGAACACCCTGGCGGCGATGCCGTCGCCGGCGCGCGTGAGCGTGATGTCGCCCGGCCGGATGCCGTAGCTCACCGCCTGGCCGTCGCGCCCGCCGAGCGAACGCGGCACCGGCCAGCGCGAGCCGAGCGCTTCGACGTACGCGTTGTCGCCATCGTGGCGCAGCGTGCCGGCCAGCACGTTCATCGCCGGCGAGCCGATGAACTGCGCGACGAACAGATTGCCCGGATGATCGAACAGCTCCAGCGGCGTGCCGATCTGCTCGATCAGGCCGTCGTGCATCACGACGATGCGGTCGGCCATCGTCATCGCCTCGATCTGGTCGTGCGTGACGTAGACGGTCGTCGTCTTCAGCCGCTGGTGCAGTGCCTTGATCTCGGCGCGCATCGCCACGCGCAGCTTGGCGTCGAGGTTGGACAGTGGCTCGTCGAACAGGAACACCTTGGGGTCGCGCACGATCGCACGGCCCATCGCGACGCGTTGGCGCTGACCGCCCGACAGCTCGCGCGGATAACGGTCAAGCAGCGGGTCGAGGTTGAGGATGCGCGCGGCGTCGTCGACCCGCTTCGCGGTGAGCGCCGTCTCGGCCTTGCGCAGGCGCAGCGAGAAACCCATGTTCTCTCGCACCGTCATGTGCGGGTACAGCGCGTAGCTTTGAAACACCATCGCGATGTCACGGTCCTTGCTCTCGAGGTCGTTGACGACCTTGCCGTCGATGTGAATCTCGCCGTCGGTGATGTCCTCGAGCCCGGCCAGCACGCGCAGCAGCGTGCTCTTGCCGCAGCCCGACGGCCCGACCAGCACGACGAACTCGCCGTTGGCGATGTCGAAGCTCAGTCCGTGGATGACCTTGACCTTGCCGAAGGACTTTTGAATGTGGCGGAACGAGAGGGATGCCATTTGCGATGCTAGTTAGCGAGCCGGGCGAGCGCCGGGCGCCCCAAGCTCGACCGCGCCCCCTCGGGGGGCAGCGACGGAGCGAAGCGACGAGCGTGGGGGCTCATGATTTGACCGCGCCGGCCGTGAGGCCCGACACCATGTAGCGTTTGAAGGCGTAGTAGATCGCCGCCGGCGGCAGCGCGTAGATGAGGCCGGTGGCCATCAGCAGCTCCCACGGCGAGTCGTCGGCGGCCAGGAAGTTGCCGAGCGCCACCGACAGCGTGACGTCGGTGTCGTTGGACAGCAGCAGAAACGCGTAGAGGTACTCGTTCCACGCCAGCAGCAACGAGTAGGTGCCCACCGCTACCAGCGACGGCACCATCAGCGGCAGGTAGACCAGGCGGAACAGCTGCAGCGGCGACGCACCATCGATGCGCGCGGCCTCGTCGAGCTCGTACGGCAACTTGTCGCTCGACTGCTTGAGCACCCAGATGCAGTACGGCGACGCGATCGTCACCATCGCCAGGATCAGCGCCCACTGGTTGTTGAGCAGGCCATAGACCCCCATCGTCTTGTACATCGGCACTGCCAGGAAGGCGGCCGGGATGAAGTAGGTGAACAGCGCCAGGTTCATCACCGTGCGGCCGCCGCGCACCTTGAGCCGGCTGATCGAGAATGCCGCCGCGGTGGCGACGAACAGCGTGAGCACACCCACCGCCACCGCGATGAGCAGCGAGTTCCACATCTGGTGCCAGAAGTGGTTCAGGTAGAAGTGCTCCTGATGGAAGACGACGCGAAAGTTCTGCAGCGTCGGCTCCTCGGGCCACAGCCGCCCCGAGGTCGCCTTGTCGCGCGGCGACAGCGCGAACAGGAACAGGTGGTAGATCGGCACCAGCGTCCACAGGAACACCGGGATGCCGATCAGCAGCAGCTTGGCCTCGGTGGTCACCGCCTTCCAGCTGAAGCGCCGCTTCATTTCGCCCTCCGCCGGGCCGCCCCAAGGAGGGCGAGCGCCCCAAAGGCCACGTAGGGGCCCTTGCTGGGCCCGGGGGGCAGCGAACGAATGTGAGCTTGGGGGCTCACTTGGAAAGCCTCTTCATCATGAAATAGACGAGCGGCAATACCAGCGGCAGCGCGACGACGATCGAGGCCATCGCGAGATCCACTTGATCGAGCCGCAGGTAGCGGATGCCCAGCGTCGCCAGCACGTGCGTCAGGTCGGCCGGCCCACCGCCGGTGAGCAGGTAGACGCTGTTGAAGTCACCCAGCGTCCAGATCATCGACAGGATCAGCGACGTCAGGTACAGCGAGCGCATCGACGGCCACGTGATGAAGCGGAACTTCTGCCAGCTGCTGGCACCGTCGACCGACGCCGCCTCGTACTGCTCGGCGGGGATCGACATGCGGCCGGCGACCAGGATCAGCGTCCAGAACGGCAGCGACTTCCACACGTGCATCAGCATCGAGAAGCTGAGCGCCAGCATCGGGTCGTTGAGCCAGTTCGGGCCGTCGAGTCCTGTGAGGCGGAAGATCGTCGAGTTGATGACGCCCCATTCGGGGTTGAGCATGAAACGCACCGACAGGATGGTCGGGATCGACGGCACCGCCCACGGCAGGATGAACAGCACCGACAGCGCCTTGATCCACCAGCGCGCCTGCACGAAGAAGCCCGACAGCACCATCGCGATGACCATCTTGATGTTGATGGCCACCACCAGGAAGATCACCGTGTTGATCGCGGTGCGGAAGAAGATCGGGTCGTCGAACAGCTGCACGTAGCTCTGCGGATGCCGCGCCAGCCACAACCCGTAGCCCACCGGGTACACCACGAACACCACGAACACCAGCAGGTACGGCAGCACCAGCGCACGCCCCCACCACTCCCAGCGCGACAGCGGCTTGCGCGGTCGCGGCGAGATGCCGGCAGGCAGAGCGGTGGTGGTACTCACGACCTCACGTGTGTGGAATGCGACGCGGCAGAAGCGAGACGCTCACCCGAGTGGCCGCCGTGGATCCGGCTTCGCCGGTCCGCTGGCGGCGCCCCCCTTGGGGGGAGGCGGCCGCCAGGCCGCTCCGGGGGGTAGCGTTAGTTCGCTACAGCCTTGATGCGAGCAATCATCTCGTCGACCGCCTTGTCGACCGGCACCTTCTCGTTGAGCACGCGGTTCATCGCCTTGGCCCAGACGTTCTCGTTGTTCAACACCGTGAACTTGTAGTTCTTGGTGAATTCGAACGGCAGCGTGCCGCTCATGAACTGGTTATAGACGGCCAGGCGGTGCGGGTCACCCTTCCAGAATGCGCTCTGCTGTGCCTTCAGCTGCACCGGGAACCAGCGGCCGAGCGAGCCCTCGACATACGGCGTGAGATTGGACTCGTCGAGCAGGAAGGCGAGGAACTTCTTCGCCCCTGCCTTGTTCTTGGCGTCCTTGAAGATCACGCCGGTCTTCACCGCGGCTCGGTAGACCATCTTGCTGCCGTCGGGCTTGTTCGGGAAGCCCGCGGTGGCGATCAGCTCGGTGTAGTTCTTCTTCGCGGTCGCGCGCTGCGCCTCGGTGAGCGTGGTGTTGTTCATGTCGTCGAGCCACTTGGCGGCGATCGAGATCGTCGCGTTGTGCGTCATGACCGTGGTCTTGTTGTGGAAGGCGACGTTGTTGTCGGGGTCCTTCCAGCTGGTCGACGACGGCGGCGTGCAGCCCTTGGTGTAGACCGCCGTGTAGTCGGTCACCGCGTTGATCAGCGACTGGCGCACCGACGGATCGTCGACCAGCAGCTTGCCCGAGTCGTTGACCAAGGTGACGTTGTAGGCGTCCATGAAGGTCAGGAACGAGAAGAACGAGTCGGTGGAGTCCACGCCCATCGGCATGCCAATGCCGAAGCCGCGCTGGCCGGTCTTCTGCCGGTAGCCGGTCTGCACCTTGGAGCACCAGAAGTCCCAGTAGCCCTTCCAGTCCTTCGGGATGTCGCTCTCCTTGAAGCCCGCGTCGGCCAGCATGTCCTTCCAGTACTGGATGTGCATGGTCTGCTGCTTCAGCGGAAACGCGTAGTACGCGCGCGTGCCGTTGGTGTTGTTCAGCAGGAAGGTGGTCGACAGCGCGCGCGGCTCGAACTTGGCGCGCATCGGGTCGAGCACGCTGGAGATGTCCTCCAGCTTGCCGTCGTAGGCCCACTTGGCCGTGACCTGGAAGTCGTAGGAGTCGGCATACGCCACGTCGGGCGGGCTGCCCGAGTCGAGCGCGGCCACCGTCTTCGGGATCATGTCCTGGATCGGGTACTGCGACAGCTCGACCTTGATGCCCTTGTTCTTCTCCTCGAACTTCTTGATGGCGGCGAACAGTGCATCGTCCTCGGCCTTGTAGAAGCCCTTGACCCACCACACGGTGAGCTTTTCCTGCGCCGACGCGGGGGCGCCGGCGAGCAGACCGGCAGCGACGAAGGCGGCGGTCAGCAATGACTTGAACTGCATGTCTCGTGTCTCCTGATGGGTGAGCAGCGGTCAGACGCCCGCATCGATGGCAGGCGGCATGAATTGTTATCATATGATGATTGGCAGGGCCGATCCTCCGGGCAAACCCACCCTCACGCGACGGCCCGCCGGCTGCCGCGGACCGCTCAGCGCTTCTCGACGTGGCCGCCGAACTTGTGCCGCATGGCCGACAGCAGCTTCTCGGCAAAGGTATGGTCCTGGCGCGAACGGAAGCGCGCGTAGAGCGCCGCGGTCAGCACCTCGGCCGGCACGGCTTCCTCGATCGCCGCCTGCACCGTCCAGCGGCCCTCGCCGGAGTCGGCGACGACACCGGTGTAGTTCGACAGGTCGCGGTCCCCGGCCAGCGCCTGCGCCGTCAGGTCGAGCAGCCACGACGACACCACGCTGCCGCGGCGCCACAGCTCCGCAATGTCAGCCAGGTCGAAGTCGTAGCGGCGCTCGGCAGGAATCGACGGCTGGTTCGCGTTGCGCAGGATGTCGAAGCCCTCGGCCAGCGCCTGCATCATTCCGTACTCGATGCCGTTGTGGATCATCTTCACGAAGTGCCCGGCGCCGGCCGGCCCGCAGTGCAGCCAGCCGTGCTCGGCGCTCGGCGCCAGGCCCTCGCGCCGCGGCGTGCGCTCCAGCGCGCCGGCGCCGGGCGCCAGCGCCTCGAAGATCGGCGCCAGCCGCTGCACGCAGGCCACCGGGCCGCCGATCATCAGGCAGTAGCCGCGCTCGAGGCCCCACACGCCGCCGCTGGTGCCGATGTCGAGGTAGTCGATCCCGCGCGCCGCCAGCGCCTGCGCGCGGCGCACGTCGTCCTGGTAGAAGGAGTTGCCGCCGTCGATGACGGCATCGCCGGCCGACAAGCCCTGGCCGAGCGCGGCAATCGTCTGCTCGGTCGCCTCGCCGTGCGGCAGCATCACCCACACCGTGCGCGGCGCATCGAGCGTGGCGACCAGCGTGCCAAGGTCGGCCGCCGCGGTGGCGCCCTCGCGCACCAGCGCGGCCACCGCCGCCGGATCGGCGTCGTAGACGACGCAGGCATGGCCGGCGCGCATCAGGCGCCGCACCAGGTTCGATCCCATGCGGCCGAGGCCCACCATCGCCAATTGCATGTGCTTCGTCTCCGTGTATTGGTCTTCGCCCGGCCCCACCGGACGGTCCGGTATCGCGGGGCTGCCCGGGAGCGCGATGCTATCGCGCGGCCGCATACCGGCTCGGCGCGCCGATATCCGGCTTCGGCCCGCGCGGTGTCGACTTCGGCGCTCGCGCGCTTGCCGCGCGTCGCGCGGCCGACGAGCATCGGAACGATCTGTTCACAGTCGGAGGGGACGCATGGACCTCGCGCAACTGGACCCGATCGCCATCGTCATCGCGGCGCTCACGACCTTCGTGCTGGGCGGGCTGTGGTATTCACCGATCCTGTTCGCGCGCGCCTGGATGCGTGAGGCGGGCCTGAGCGAGCAGCAGACCGCGCAGGCGCAGATGGGCAAGGTGTTCGCCCTGTCGGCGATCGCGGCGCTGGTGATGGCGTTCAACCTCGCTGCCTTCATCGGGCCGAAGGGCGACTGGCGTTTCGGCCTGTTCGCCGGCCTGGCCGCGGGGATCGGCTGGGTGGCGATGTCACTCGGCGTAATCTATCTGTTCGAGCAGCGCTCGCTCAGGCTGTGGCTGATCAACAGCGGCTACCAGGTGATCGCCTATGCGTTGATGGGCACGATCATCGGCGCCTGGAAATGAAGTCGGCCCTGCTCGTGTGCGCGGGCGCAGCCATGATGGTGTCGCCGGCCCCGTCGGCGCGCGCCGATACCATCGCGGTGACGCCGAGCGCCTTCGTCAGCAGCTTTCGCGACGATGTGAAGGCCACGCCCGACGCGGTGTGGAAGGCAGTTCTGCAGTTGCCGCGCTGGTGGAGCGGGCAGCACACCTATTCGGGCCAGGCGGCGAACCTGAGCCTCGATGTGCAGGCCGGCGGCTGCTGGTGCGAACGCGCGAGCGACGGCCTGTCGGTGCAACACGGCACGGTGGTGATGGTGCAGCCGGGTCGCGCGATCCGCGTGTTCGCCAACCTCGGTCCGCTGCAGGACCTGCCGGTGCACGGCGTGCTGACGATCGCCACCGCCGCGCAGGAGGGCAAGACGGTGCTGCGCATGACCTATCGCGTAGCGGGCGACGCGAGCGCAGCGCTCGATCAACTGGCGCCGGCGGTCGACCAAGTGATGGGCACGCAGTTCCGCCGACTGAAGGCGCTGGCCGAGACCGGTCAGGCCGACTAGTGACGCAGCGAAGCGCCCGCCTGGCAGCGGGCGCGTGCCGACATCACAGCGGCGAGGCCCTGCGCGTCTCGGCGGTCGACTTGTCGGCTACCTTGGTCGTGGTGGCCTTGCCGGCGGCCACGGGCGTAGCCTTCTTGGACGCCGCTGTCGTCGTGGTCGCCTTGGCGGCTGCCATGGGCTTGCTCATCGCGGGGGCGGCGGCATCCTTCACCGCATCGGCCGGGCAGGCCAGCGCGGGGCCGGCGGCCACAAGCATCAGGCTCATCATCAGGCTCTTCATGAATCGCTCCCGGTTCGGCTGCAGAGGCCGCAGGTTACTGCCATGCTCGCCGGCGCGATAGCCAACGCAACCTCCAGAAGGGGTCTTTCGAAATGGTACATGCGGCCGACGGACGTGACGAACTCCCGCCGCCGCCACCACATGTAACGGCGGCGCGCTCGCACAATGAAGCCACGATGAATGCGTTGTCCAGCATCGCTCTGTCCGGCCTCGGCGCCGCGCAACTGCGCCTGGGTGCGTCGGCGCACAACATCGCCAACGCGCAGACGCCGGGCTTTCGACGCCAGCTGGTGGCGCAAGCGTCGGTGCCCGACGGGGGCGTCAGCGCGATGCTGACGCGCGCGCCGGCGGCAGGCGATGCGCTGGCCGACGACATCGTCGGCCAGCTGAGCGCGCGCTACCAGTTCATCGCCAACCTGCGCGTGATCCAGACGCAGGACAAGCTGCTTGGCACGCTGGTCGACGACCGCGCCTGACTGGCGCGTCATGCGAAGCCCACCACGCGGTGCGGCAGGTACGGCGCCTCGAGCGCCGCGATCTCGTCGGCAGACAACGCCAGCGACAGCGCGGCGACCGCGTCGTCGAGATGCGTGGTCTTCGACGCGCCGACGATCGGCGCGGTGACGCCTGGCTTCTGCAGCAACCACGCCATGGCGACCTGTGCCATCGGCGCGCCGCGCGCGGCCGCCACGCGCGCCACCTGTTCGGCGACACGGCGGTCGGCGTCTTCGCTGTGCTCGAACAACGACTGGCCGAACGCGTCGAGGCCGATGCGGCGTGTGTGCTCGCCCCACGGCCGCGCCAGCCGGCCGCGCGCCAGCGGGCTCCACGGAATGACGCCGATGCCCTGGTCGAGGCACAGCGGCAGCATTTCGCGCTCCTCCTCGCGGTAGAGCAGGCTCAGCTCCGGCTGCATCGAGACGAACGGCGTCCAGCCGCGCGACGCGGCCAGCGCGTTGGCCTTCATCAGCTGCCAGGCCCAGCCCGACGACGCGCCGATGTAGCGCGCCTTGCCGGCCTTGACCACGTCGTGCAACGCCTCCATCGTCTCCTCGATCGGCGTGGCCGGGTCGAAGCGATGCGTCTGGTACAGATCCACATGGTCCATGCCCAGGCGGCGCAGGCTGTTGTCGATCTCGGTGAAGATCGCCTTGCGCGACAGGCCACCGATGTTGGGCCCCTTTCGCATCGGGTTGAACACCTTGGTGGCGACGACGATCTCGTCGCGGCGCGCGAACTCCTTGAGCGCGCGGCCGAGGAACTCTTCCGACGTGCCCTCGGAGTACGCGTTGGCGGTGTCGAAGAAGTTGATGCCCTGCTCGACGGCGTGGCGGATGATCGGCCGGCTCTGCGCCTCGGGCAGCGTCCAGGCATGAGTGCCACGCTCGGGCACCCCGAAAGTCATGCAACCCAGACAGATGCGCGAAACCTTGAGGCCGGTGCGGCCGAGGCGGGTGAATTGCATGGCGGTCTTTCGGGTGGTGTGCGCCGGCAGCCTACCGCAACCAGGCCTGCAGCGCAGCTTGCAGGGGCTCGCCCGCGCGCAGGCCGCGGGCACGCGCCGCGTCGTTGAGCTGCGAGATCACGCCGCACGCCCAGGCGTCGAGCGCGTCGCCGATGCGCGCCGACGTGTGCGCCACGGCGCCGGCCGGCACGCCCCGCTGCTGCAGCATCGCGAGCGCCGCGATGCCGGCATCGTCCTTGCCGACGCCTGCGTCGTTGAAGAACACGGCCGCCAGCGGCAGCGCGCAGGCGAACTCGCCCGACGAGGTGCCGCCGTGCGAGCCGGCGACCACGATCGCGCCGGCATCGTCGTCCTCGAGCTGCGTGATCGAGTCGATCAGCAGCACTCGGCCCTTCGCACGCCGCTCGACCACCTGCTTGAGCATCTTGCCGACCCTCCGGTGGCGGCCACTATGGCATGCCGGCCGTGGCGCGGGCATGATGGCCGCCGCCACCGGAGCTTGCACGACCATGAGCGACACCGTCACCTTCACTCGACAGCGCATCCGCAGCAACGGTGTGACGATCCAGTGCGCGGTCGCGGGCGACGGACCGCCGATCCTGCTGCTGCACGGCTACCCGCAGACGCACGTGATGTGGCATCGCGTGGCGCCGGCGCTGGCAAGGACGCACACGGTGGTCTGCGCCGACCTGCGCGGTTATGGCGACTCGTCCAAGCCGCCCGGCGGCCCGCAGCACGTCAACTACAGCAAACGCACGATGGCCGCCGACATGGTCGGCGTGATGCGCGCGCTCGGCCATGAGCGCTTCCACGCCGTCGGCCACGACCGCGGCGCGCGCGTCGCGCACCGGATGGCACGCGACCACGGCGAACGCGTGCGGTCGCTGACGGTGCTCGACATCTCGCCGACGCTAAAGATGTACGACAGCACGTCGATGGCGTTCGCCCGCGCCTATTACCACTGGTTCCTGTTCATCCAGCCCGAGCCCGTGCCCGAGAAGATGGTGGCCGCCGTCGGGCTGGCTGGCATGTTCGGCCGCCAGGGCGTGATCCTCGGCAGCCCGAGCGACCTGTTCGCGCCGCACGCGCTGCAGGAGTACCTGCGCTGCTTCGACGCGCGCATGATCCACGCGAGCTGCGAGGACTATCGGGCGTCTGCCGGTATCGACCTCGAGCACGATCGCGCCGATCTCGATCGCAAGCTCGCCATGCCGGTGTTGGCGATCTGGGGCTCGCGCGGCGTGGTCGGCCGCCTGTTCGACTGCGCGGCCGACTGGCGCGAAGTAGCTGACGACGTCACCGGGCTGGCCGTCGACAGCGGCCACTTCGTCGCCGAGGAGCGGCCGGCCGAGGTGGCGCAGGCGATCCGGAACCTGGTCGAAGCGCGTGGCTAAGCTGCGCCTGCTACGCTCGCGGCCCCGCCGCTCAACACGCTGGAGATCAAGCCGGATGGCCTACTCGACACTTCGTCGCGCCTTGTTGTTGTCGGTGCTGTGCGCCGGCGCAGCCGCGATGGCGCAGACGCCGCCGGCGGCCGCGCCGATCCGCCTGATCGTGCCGTTCACGCCGGGAACTGGCATCGACCTGATCGCGCGCCAGATCGGCCCCAAGCTCAGCGAGCGCCTCGGCCGCCCGGTGGTGGTGGACAACCGCGCCGGCGCGTCGGGCAACGTCGGCACCGAGGCCGTCGTGCGGGCCGCACCCGACGGCAGCACGCTGCTGGTGACGGTGAACACGATGGTGATGAACCGGGCGCTGTACCCCAGGCTCGGCTTCGACCCGGTGAAGGACCTCGAGCCGGTGTCGCTCACCAGCTGGGGCCAGCTGCTGCTGGTGGCCAGCAAGGCCTCGGGCATCCAGAGCGCGCAGGATCTGGTCGCTCGCGCCAAGGCGAGGCCGGGCGCGCTGAACTACGGCTCGCCGGGCAACGGCACGCCACACCATCTGGCGATGGAACTGGTGAAGAACCAGACGCAGGTGTTCATCACCCACATCCCCTACCGCGGCACCGCGCCGGCCGTGACCGACCTGCTCGGTGGCCAGATCGACGTGATGTTCCTGCCGATCCACGTGGCACTGCAGCACGTGCGGGCCGGCAATCTGAAGGCGCTGGGCATCAGCAGCGACCGGCCGCACCCCTTGCTGCCCGACGTACCGCCGCTGCGCACGCTCAACCTGGGCGCACTCGACGTCGACATGTGGTACGGCGTGCTTGCACCGAACGGCACGCCGAAGGCCTTCATCGAGCGGCTGAACCAGGAGCTGAAGGACATCCTGGCGCAGCCCGACGTGAAGACCGCCTTCGAGACCCAGGGCATGACGCCGTCCCACAGCAGCGCCGACGAGTTCCGCGCGCTGATCGCAAAAGACGCCGTCCGCTGGGCGTTGGTGATCCAGGCCCAGGCCATCAAGCCCGACTGACGTGGCCCACCCCCGTAGCGCCTTCGGCGCCTCCCCCTCCAGGGGGCGCCGCCAGCGGACCGGCAAAGCCGGATCCGCGGCGGCCGCTTGGCCGCGCCGTTCGCGCGCGTGCAGCTTACGAATTCTGGCGCGGAGACGCTGAGTGGATGTTGCGATCGTCGGGGCGGGCCTGGGCGGCTTGACTGCGGCTGCGGTGCTGCTGCAACGCGGGCACCGCGTGCGCGTCTACGAGCAGGCCGCGCAGCTCGGCGAGGTGGGCGCCGGCATCCAGATGAGCGCCAACGCGATGAAGGTGCTCGATGCGCTCGGCCTGCGCGGGGCGATCGAGCGCGTCGGCGTGCGGCCGAAGGCGTTCGAGTTCCGGCGTTTCGACAGTGGCGAGATGCTGCACCGGCTTCCGCTCGGCGAGCAGCACGAGCAGCGCCACGGCGCGCCCTACTTCCAGATCCACCGCGGCGACCTGCACCTCGCGCTGCAACAGGCGGTGCACGCGCTCGATGCCGACGCGATCGTGCTGAACGCGCGTCTGACCACTCTCGACGAAGGCGACGCATCGGTGACGCTGCACTTCGACGGCGACACGCCGGCGGCACGGGCCGAGCTGGTGGTCGGCGCCGACGGCATCAGGTCGGTCGTGCGCCGCGCCATCGTCGGCGACGACGCGCCGGTGTTCACCGGCCAGGTGGCCTGGCGCTGCACCGTGCCGACCGCACGCATTGCGCCCGAGTTGCGCACCGACATCGTGTCCACCATCTGGTGCGGGCCACGCAACCACGCGGTGACCTACTACCTGCGCGGCGGCGAGCTCCTCAACTTCGTCGGCTGCGTCGAGCGGCCCTGGGAGGAGGAGTCGTGGACGGCGCGCCGCCCGTGGCAGGAGCTCGACGACGACTACCAGGGCTGGCACGCGATGGTGCGCGCGGTGATCGAATCGGTCGACCGCGACGCGTGCTTTCGCTGGGCGCTCAACAACCGCGCGGTGGCCACCCGATGGAGCAGCGCACGCTGCACGCTGCTGGGTGACGCGGTGCACGCCACGCTGCCCTACATGGCACAAGGCGCCGCGATGGCGATCGAGGACGCTGCGGTGCTGGCCCGCGCGCTGGAGCTGCCGACATCGCTGGCCGATCGGCTCGAGTGTTATGCGGTGCACCGCATGCCGCGCACCGCCCGCGTGGTGCGCGAGAGCACCGAGATGGGCGAGCTGTATCACATCCAGGACGCTGCCGCGATGCGCCAGGCCTTCGCCGAGCGCGACATCGCGCGCTCACGCAACGAGTGGCTGTATCCGTACGACCCTTGGCGTACCGCGATCACCTGACGAGCCGCACTCAAGATGCCGACGGCAGCGCCCGCGGCGTCGCGCGGGTCTTCCACAGAGAGACGATCACGCCGCCGGCGATGAGGCCGAAAGTGACCGACAGCGACACCGCGGCCGGGACCTTGCCGACGATGCCGACGAGGAAGATCTTGCTGCCGATGAACACCAGCACCAGCGCCAGCGCGTACTTCAGGTACTTGAACCGGTGGATCATCGCGGCCAGCGCGAAATACAGGGCGCGCAGTCCGAGGATGGCGAAGATGTTGCTCGTGTAGACGATGAACGGGTCGGTTGTGATCGCGAAGATCGCGGGCACCGAATCGACCGCGAAAACCAGGTCGATCGCCTCCACCAGGCAAAGCGCCAGGAACAGCGGCGTCGCATGGCGCACCAGGCGGCCGGTGCCGGGCTCGGGCTGGCGCACGAAGAACGCATTGCCGTGCAGACCCTGCGTCACGTTGAGCCGGCGCTGCAGGAACTTCAGCAACGGGTTGTTCGCGATGTCGGGCATGTGGTCGGCGATCAGCCACATCTTGATGCCGGTGAGCACCAGGAACGCGCCGAACACGTACAGGATCCACGAGAACTGACTCACCAGCGTGGCGCCGAGGCCGATCATGATCGCGCGCAACACGATGACGCCGAGGACGCCCCAGAACAGCACGCGGTGCTGGTACTGCGACGGAATTCCGAAGTAGGTGAAGATCAGCGCGATCACGAACACGTTGTCCATCGACAGCGACTTCTCGATCATGAAGCCGGTGAAGTACTCCGTGCCGCTGGTGGCACCCTTCATCCACCACAGCCAGGCCCCGAAGGCCACTGCCGCGCCGATGTAGCCCGTCGACAGCATCAGACTCTCGCCCACGCCGATGGCGCGGTCGTCCTTGTGCAGCACGCCGAGGTCGAAGGCCAGCAGGCCGACCACGACGGCCACGAAGACCAGCCAGATCCAGGTGGCTGTGCCGAGAAATTCACCGGCGAGCCAGGTGCTTGTCCAATCCATGAGGTGTCGGTCTTGTTCGAACGGGTTCGGTGTCGGTCGTCAACTGCCGTGCAGACCTTGCGGCTCGATGCTGCGCGAAGGCGGCGGCTGCAGCATCTGGCTCTGCAGGCCCCAGTGCTCGACGGCGTGCGTCAGCATCAGCGACTCGCCGTCGCTCACCTGCGCGTCGGCCTCGGCCACCTGCACGCACAGCGCGAGCACGCGGCGGCGCAGTTCCGGGTCGTCGATCTCCTGCATCAACCGACCGAGGGCGTATGCGTCGATGCGGCAGGCGTCCGTCCAGGCCAGGTTCGCGCTGTGCAGCAGGTCCTCGCACAAGCCGAGCACCACGTCGTGCAGTTGCTCGGGCTCGAGCCCGAGCTGGCGGTAGCCGCCGTGGCGCTCCAGTGCATCGAGCTCGGCCTTGCTGAGGTGGCCGTCGGCGAGCATCGTGAGGGCCACGATGCGGGCGGCGGCCTGCGGGCTGTTGGCGGGGTAGTTGCGCATGATGTCTCCTCGGTTCGATGGGATGGGTCTCACTCGTCGCCGCCGCCGATGCCGAACAGCGCGAGCAGGCTCGAAAACAGGTTGAAGATCGACACGTACAGGCCCACGGCGGCCATCACGTAGTTGGTCTCGCCGCCGTGCACGATGCGACTGGTCTCCACCAGGATCATCCCGGCAGCCAGCAGTGCCACCATCGCGGCCACGGCCAGGCCGAGCGCGGGGATCTGCAGGAACACCGCCGCCAGGCCCGCCAGCAACGCCACCACCAGGCCCGCGAACAGCATGCCGCCCCAGGCGCTGAAGTTGCGCTTGCTGTTCAGCGCCCAGGCCGACAGCGCCAGCGTGGTGAGGCCGGTGACGCCGAGCGCCATCACCACCACCTGCGCACCGCCGGGCCACGACAGCGTCTTGGCCAGCACCGGGCCGAGCGTGTAGCCCATGAAGCCGGTGAAGGCGAACACGGCGGGCAACGCCCACCCCGAATGGCGCACCGCGTGCACGAGGAACAGCAGGCCCAGGCTGCCGGCCAGCGACAGCAGCAACCCCGGCGCCGGCCAGGCCCAGGCCACGCCGAGCCCGGCCACGCCGGCGCTGAACAGCAGCGTCATCGCCAGCAGCGCATAGGTGTTGCGCAGCACGCGGCTGGCCTCGGCGCTGCGCGCCGGGGCGGTGTCCCGCAGGCCAGCAGGCGTGCCGGCATGACCCGCGGGCAGCGCGATGGTGACGGCGGTGGGTTGGTTCGTGTTGGGACGATTCAGCGGTTCCATGGGTCAGGCTCCTTCTGCAATGGGTTGGCGATCGGACGGATGTGCGCCGCCGCGCGGCTCAGCGGG
>Ga0075356_1000083_pt1 | contig 18357 bp, 14 predicted proteins | sample WestPond_Cattail_FD_120073 | JGI IMG/M metagenome (GOLD analysis project Ga0075356, IMG submission 120073) | Natural and restored wetland microbial communities from the San Francisco Bay, California, USA, that impact long-term carbon... | ecosystem: Environmental > Terrestrial > Soil > Wetlands ... | reverse complement strand
GACTGCCACAAGGACCTCAAGCACTACCGCGACACGCCCGGGGACTGCCTGTCGTGCCACAAGAAGGACGACAAGCACGAAGGCCAGCTCGGCCTCAAGTGCGAGAGCTGCCACAGCGACCGCGACTGGAAGGTGCCACGCTTCGACCACGCCGCCACGCGCTTCCCGCTGGTCGGCAAGCACCTGCCGGTGAAGTGCGCCGACTGCCACAAGACCGCCCGCTACAAGGATGCGCCGCGTGACTGCTGGAGTTGCCACGAGAAGGACGACAAGCACAAGTTGAAGTTCGGCACTGCCTGCGAGAGCTGCCACAACGCACGCGCCTGGGGCATCTGGGATTACGACCACGCCCGCCGCGCCAAGTACGTACTCGACGGCGCCCATCGCAAGGTGGCCTGCGAGGCCTGCCACACGCGCCCTGCCCCCAAGGGCAAGGCGGCCGCCGACACCGGCACGAACTGCGTTGCCTGCCACCGCCGCGACGACACGCACGACGGCGCCTTCGGCCCCGCGTGCGAGCAGTGCCACGTGACCGAGAACTGGAAGCGCGTGAAGACACGCGTCGGTACCAACGACGAATCCGGCACCGACCTCGGTCGATGGGCATTGGGTCATTCGAGCCGTCTTGCAGGCGGCCAGCCAACAGGGTGGGGACTATGAAGCAGCTGTCGCAAATGAGATGGATGTGGCGAGCCGCCTCGGCTCGATTCGGCGCGGCACTGTGGCTCGCCATGGCGCTGTTTTCCGCGCCCAGTCTGGCGCAGATGTCGGGCGGCAAGGACTTCGACCACCTGAAGACCGGCTTCGCGCTGACCGGCATGCACGTGCAGACGCGCTGCGAGTCCTGCCACCTGAACGGCATCTTCAAGGGCACGCCGAAGGACTGTGCCTCGTGCCACGTGTCGGGCATGCGGTTCTCGCGCGGCAACGTGGTGAAGCCGCAGAACCACGTGACCTTTCCGGCGCAGCTGACCTGCGATTCGTGCCACAACACGAAGACCTATGTCGGCGCCAGGTTCACGCATACCGGCGTGCTACCGGGCAGTTGCCAGAGCTGCCACAACGGTTCCACCGCCAGCGGCAAGTCGTCAAACCACATCCAGACCAGCTCGTCGTGCGATACGTGCCACCGCACCACCGCCTGGTCGCCCGCAGCCGGCTTCGACCATGCCGGCGTTGTCGCCGGCACCTGCACCACCTGCCACGGCTCCGGCCGTGCCACCGGCAAGCCGGCGCAGCACATGCCGACCAACGCCGGCCAGTCCTGCGACAGCTGCCACAAGACGTTCACCAGTTGGCGGCCTTCGGCCTGGAATCACACCCAGATGGTGGTGACGGCACAGTGCGCCACCTGCCACAGCGGCACGTATCCGCCGGCCGACGGCCGGCCGACCAACCATGTGCCGTACCAGACCGTGGCGGTGTCCGCGGCTGCCAATTGCGATGCCTGCCACAAAGGCAGCTTCAGCAGCTGGGCCAACGGGCGCTTCCACGCCAATTTCGCGGTGACCGCGGGCTGCGCCGCCTGCCATAGCGGTACGTTCCTGAACGCAGTCGGCAAGCCCAACAATGCCACGCACGCCACCGTGACGGGGAACTGCGAGAGCTGCCACAAGACCACCAGCACGTGGGGCGGTGCCAAGGTAGACCACAGCGCGTTCACCGCCGCAACCAACTGCACCACCTGCCACACGACGGGTGGCACCGCGACGCCGAAACCGGCGGCGCACTTTCCCACCGCGGCCAACTGCTTCGGCTGCCACAACGTGAGCCCGGCCGGCTGGACACCGACCAAGTGGAACCACACCCAGGTCACCGTCACGGCGGCCTGCGCCACCTGTCACACCGGCAGCTTCCCGCCAGCGGATGGTCGGCCGACCAACCACGTGCCGTACCAGACGGTGGCGGTGTCGGCGGCGGCCAACTGCGACTCCTGCCACAAGGGCAGCTTCACGACCTGGGCCAACGGGCGCTTCCACACCAACTACTCGGTCTCCACCGGTTGCGTCACCTGCCATAGCGGCGCGTACCTCAATGCCGTAGGCAAGCCGAACAATGCCACGCACGCCACCGTGACCGGCAACTGCGAGAGCTGCCACAAGAGCACGGCCACTTGGTCCGGTGCGCGCACCGACCACAGCACCTTCAATGCGGCGACCAATTGCACGTCGTGCCACGGCGCGGGTGGGGCGGCAACCCCGAAACCGGCGAACCATTTTCCCACGACGGTCAACTGCTTCAGCTGTCACAACGTGAGCCCGCAGCTGTGGACACCAACGAAGTGGAACCACACGCAGATGGTGGTCACCGCGGCCTGCGCCAGCTGCCACACCGGCAGCTATCCGCCGGCCGACGGCAGGCCGACGAATCACATTCCGTACCAGACCGTCGCACTCACGGCCGCGGCCAACTGCGACGCGTGCCACAAGGGGAGCTTCACGAGCTGGGCCAACGGCCGCCTGCACGCCAACTTCTCGCTCAGCACCAATTGCTCGAACTGTCACACCGGGGCCTACCTCAACGCCGTCGGCAAACCCAACAACGCGACGCACGCCACCATCACCGGCAACTGCGAGAGCTGCCACCGCTCGACCGCCAGTTGGGCGACGGTGACCTTCGCGCACTCGGCGGCCAACGCGGTCGGTACCGGCACCTGCGACACCTGCCACAACGGCACGACGGCCCGCGGCAAGCCGACCACCCACATTCCGGTGACGACCGGCGTGTCGAAGTGTGATTCGTGCCACCGCTCGCAAGCCAGCTTTGCGACCGCGGTGACGATGAACCACACGGTGGTGACGGCCACGCAATGCAAGCTCTGCCACAACGGCAGCTACGTGTCACAGGGCACCCAGGGCGCACTGGCCAAGCCGACCAACCACATCCCCGAGGTGCAGCTGCTCAACGGTGCCGCGATGGACTGCAACGCCTGCCACACCAACACCACATCGTGGAGCTCCATGACGATGAATCACAACAACAGCCAGGGCAATGGCGCCGGCTGGTGCAAGGCCTGCCACCAGAGCGGCACCAACTACCTCGGCTCGATGGACAAGAAGTCATTGACCCACCAGAAGTCCACCGGCGTCACCGACTGCTCGCAGTCCGGCTGCCACCGGCCGCTGGGCACCAAGGGCACTGCCTTCCGCAACTGGGACTGACGACGAACCAGACCCATCCGACAGCCGATAGAGACGATCACCACCACGATGACCTTTGCCTTGCGCCCCAGCCTCATTGCCACCGCGATCGCCACCCTCACCGTATCGATCCACGCCCAGACCATCGATCAGTTCGACGTCCGCCGCGAAGGCAACAACGCCGTCCTGCAATTGCGCTTCGCCACCGAGGTGCAGTTCCAGCGCGCGGTCTCCACCCGCTCGGGTGACCTGACCCTGATCTTCTATTCCCTGGTCACGCAGACCAACGCCGACATTCGCGCCACCCAGACGCTGCGCCTCGGAGCCCGGCAGGGCCTGCCGGAGCTGGTGATCGCCGACGAGATCGAGCGTGGCGAGCGAGCCCGCAAGATCGTGCTGCGCACCGCCGACCTGACCCGCCTGACGGTACGTGCGGGCTCCGGCAATCGCAGCATCGAAGTCGTCATCGAGGGCGTTGGCGCCGCGGTCACCGCGGCCCAAGGCGCACCGGTGCGACGTGCCCCGGCGCCGGCGGTGGCGGCCAGCGACGCGCCGACGCAGTCCACGCCCGCGACGCTGCCCGAGACCGACCGCCGGTTCGTCATCGTGCTGCAGTCGTCGAGCCAGCCAAACGTCCAATTGTCGACACTGATTCCGCGCGGACTGCAGAACTACGACGTGTTCACCGCCGAACGCGTCGTCGACGGTCGCCGCCGCTACGAGATCCAGCTCGGCCATTTCACCAACCGGACCCAGGCCGAAGCGGTGCTGCAGCAGTTGTCGGCGTTCCCGCAGGCGAGCATCGCGGCAGCGCCGCTGGCCGCACCGGCGGTGATGGCGGCAGCGCCGGCGCCGGCCCCCGCACCGGTACCCGCGCCGATGCCGGCACCTGAGTCACGCCCGGCACCTGCGCCTACACCCAGCCCCGTTCCAGTACCGACCCCTGTTCCGACACCTGTCCCGACGCCGCTGCCCGCACCGGCCCCGACGCCCGCCGCGCCCGCCGTCACAGCGCCGGCAGCGCCCGCGCCCGCCGCCCCTGCAGCGCCCGCTATCGCCGCGCCGGCGACCACCGAGGCGCCGGTACTGAGCGCAGCCCAGGCGGAGACGCGCTCGAATGCGCTGCTGGCCAGCGCGCAGGCGGCCATGGCGCAGCTGAACTACCCGGGTGCCGTGGAGGCGCTCAACGAGCTGCTCAACCTGCCGCCGAACCGCAACACCCGCGCCGCGCAGGAGATGGCCGGTTTGGCGCGCGCGCGATCGGGCGACGTGGCGCGGGCCCGCATCGAGTTCGAAACCTACCTGCAGCTCTATCCCCAGGGCGAAGGTACCGATCGCGTGCGACGCGAACTCGCTGCGCTGCCGGCCACGCCGGCGGCGGCCTCTGCGGGTCGCCCGCGCCCCGCGACCGAGACTACCGTGACGGGCTCGGTGTCGATGTACTACTTCGGCGGCAACGGTCAGATTCGCAGTCAGGACTTCAAGGACTCACCCGTCGCCGGCTTGCCGCAGGTCAGCGGTGACCCGCTGTTCACCGCCGACAAGAGCAGTCAGCTGCTCAATGACGTCGACCTCAACTGGCGACAGCGCGACGGCGACCGCGACATGCGCTTCGTGTTCCGCGATTCGTACACCAGCGACCTCGATCGTACCGACAAGAGCAAGAACCGCCTGTCGGCGCTCTACTTCGACTACAAGTCGCTCACTGGCGGGTACGGGGCGCGCCTGGGCCGACAGTCGCCCACTGGCGGCGGCGTGATGGGTCGCTTCGACGGCATCTCGGCGAACTATCTGCTGCAGCCGAAGATCAAGCTCGGCGCCGTGGCCGGTCAGCCGACCGACAAGTTCTTCGATTCGAAACGCCACTTCTACGGCGCCTCGGTCGATGCCGATGGTCTGCTGCCGAACTTCGGCGCCGCGCTGTACGGCATCCAGCAAAAGATCGACAGCCAGGTCGACCGGCGCGCGGTCGGTTTGGAGATGCGCTACTTCAAGGGCGGCGCATCGATCTTCTCGCAGTACGACTACGACATCGCGATCAAGGGCCTGAACATCGCCACCGTGCAGGCCACGATGATCATGGAGGACGCCACCGTCTTCAATGCGCTGTACGACAAGCGTGCGCTGAGCATGCTCGCGCTTGGCAACGGGCTCATCTTCGAGGATCCGGCCAACCCTGGTGTGCTGTTCACGCGCATCGCCGACAAGCTGGCCACGACCACGCTGCAGGCCCTGCGCGAACAGATCAAGCTGACCACGCCCTACATCACGCAGGGCCAGATCGGCATGACCAAGCCGGTGAACAAGACCTGGCAGGTCGGTGCCAGCCTCCAGCTGACAAGCACCGGCGCCATACCGCCGGTGCCCGGCGTCGTCGGCTTCGAGACCGGGCGCCCCGCCTCGGGCAACATCTACTCGCTTAGCGCCCAGCTGATCGGCCTGAACCTGTACTCGGCACGCGACACGCACGTGTTCTCGACCACAGCGATCTCGAGCATCAATCTGGACGGATTGCTGCTCTCTTACAATCTCTCGTCGGTGGTGGGTGAGGTGTGGCAACTCGAGCCGTCCTTGCAGTACTACCGGGATCGCACGCCCCAGGGCAGCACGAGCCAGCGTTGGACGCCCGGGCTGCGCCTGACCTATCGCGGCTGGCAGCGCTGGGCGCTGGAGTCCAGCGTCACGTACGAGCTGGGCAAGGCCTCGCGGGTCGGGCCGGACCCGAGCGATCCGGCACTGACCGTCACCACGAAGGAATCGTCCAACCGTGTCAACTACTCCCTCGGCGCGCGCTACGAGTTCTGACGCCGGGGAGCTGCCGACACTCACTGCCACCGATCTCGCCTGCCGCCGCGGCAACCGCGTGTTGTTCCGCGGCGTCAACCTGGCGGTGCGCCCGCGCGAAGCCACCTGGCTGCGCGGCCGCAACGGACGCGGCAAGACCAGTCTGTTGCGCCTGGCCGCCGGGCTGGCGGTTCCCGACTCCGGGAAGATTCTCTGGGGTGACAAGCCGGTGCGCGCGGCCGCCGACTATGCAGCGCAGCGCGTGTATGTCGGCCATGCCAACGCGTTGAAGGAGGACCTGAGCGTGACCGAGTCGCTCACTTTCCTGGCCCGCATGCACGGGCGCCCGAGCGACGCGCCGGCGATACGCGCTGCGCTCGAGCGCATCGGTATGGGCTCGCGCCGCGATGCGCTGGTGCGCACGTTGTCGCAGGGGCAGCGGCGTCGGGCCACGCTGGCGCGGCTGGCACTCGAGCAACGGACGTCGATCTGGATCCTCGACGAGCCCTACGACGCGCTCGACAGCGACGGCGTGCAGGCGGTGAACGAGCTGCTGCACGAGCATCTCAGACGCGGCGGCAGCGTGCTGCTGACCAGCCATCTGTCGCCCGGCGACGCGGCGCCGACACTGGCCGAATTTGACCTAGATCCATTTGCCTGATACTTGCTTGAGCGATCATTCATGGGAGCCGCCTTCAGTGCCGTCTACGTCCGCGATCTGCGATTGGCTTTGCGCCGTCGAGTCGAGGCGCTGCTGCCGGTGGTGTTCTTCATCGTCGCCGTCAGCCTGTTCCCGCTGGGGGTCGGGCCCGAGCCGCAGACGCTGCGCCAGATCGCCGCGGGCGTGGTCTGGGTGAGTGCGCTGCTGGCGTCGATGCTCTCGGTCACCAGCCTGTACGCAGGCGACCATGCGGACGGTTCACTGGAACAGATGATCTTGTCAGGACAATCGGGTTTCGTCGTGGCCAGCGCCAAGGCAGCCGCGCACTGGACAGTGACCGGCGCGCCGCTGGTGCTGGCAGCGCCGCTGATCGGCCTTCTGCTCGACATGAGCAACGCTGCCCTGGGCACGCTCGTTGCGTCGTTGCTGCTCGGCACGCCGATTCTCAGCCTGCTCGGCGGCATGGGCGCCGCGCTCACGCTCGGGCTGCGCAGCGCCGGCGTGCTGCTGATCCTGCTGATCCTGCCGCTGGCAGTGCCGGCCCTGATCTTCGGTGCGGGCGCGGTCAGTGCGGTCGACAGTGGCGTGTCGACCGCCGGGCATTTCTCGCTGCTGGGGGCGCTGCTGATCCTCACCGCGTTGACGGCGCCGCTCGCCACCTCGTTCGCGCTGAGCATTGCGCTGGAGTGAGACAGACGATGAAGCGCCCGATCCGCTGGTTCACTTTCGCCGCGCCCTCGCGCTTCTACTGGCTTGCCGGTCTGCTCAACCCGTGGCTGTGGCTCATCGCGGCCGGGCTCGCATTGGCCGGGCTATATGTAGGGTTTTTCGTGGCGCCGACCGATGCCACGCAGGGCGAGTCGTATCGCATCATCTTCATCCATGTGCCGGCGGCCTGGATGTCGATGGTGCTGTACCTCGCAATGGCTTTCTGGGCGGCGATCGGCTGGATGTTCAACGCCCGCATGGCCTCGATGCTGGCCCGCGCGATTGCCCCGACCGGCGCGATGTTCACCTTTCTCGCGCTGTGGACCGGCGCCTTCTGGGGCAAGCCCACCTGGGGCACCTGGTGGGTGTGGGATGCGCGGCTGACGTCGGAACTCATCCTGCTGTTCCTGTATCTGGGCTACATCGCGCTGGTGGCGTCGATCGACGACGTGGTACGCGGCGACAAGGCCGGCGCGCTGCTCGCCATCGTCGGCGCGGTGAACGTGCCGATCATTTACTTCTCGGTGCGCTGGTGGAACACCTTGCATCAAGGTGCCACCATCAGCATGACCGCTGCACCGAAAATGGCCCATACGATGCTGATCGCCATGATGCTGATGACCTTTGCCTTCTGGGCCTATGCCTTCGCGACGGTGTTCACCCGCGCGCAGGCACTCGCACTCGAGCGCGAACGCGACACCGACTGGGTTCGCGACCTGGCGCTCGCGCGCAAGGAGCGATGATGAACTGGTCGAGCTGGTCCGACTTCTTCTCGATGCGCGGCTACGGTCTGTACGTATGGGGCTCCTACGTCGTCACCGCCGCGCTGATGCTCGCCGAACCGTGGCTCGTCGGGCGCCACCGGCGCCAGGCCTTGCGCTCGGCCGCCGATCCCGCGTTGCAGGAGGCCTCGTCATGAAACCACGTCACAAGCGTCTGGCCATCATCGGCGGCATCGTCTGCGCCGTCGGCGTCGCGGTCGGTCTGGTGCTGAACGCGTTCCAGAGCAACCTGGTGTTCTTCTATTCGCCGTCGCAGATCGTGGCCAAGGAGGCGCCGGTGAGCCGGACCTTCCGCCTGGGTGGTCTGGTCAAGGAAGGCAGCGTCAAGCGCGACGGCACCGTGGTGCAGTTCGCCGTGACCGACACGGCGCAGACGATTCCGGTGCAGTACCAGGGCATCCTGCCCGACCTGTTCAAGGAAGGCAAAGGCGTCGTCGCCCAGGGCCAGTTGCGCGACGACGGTACCTTCGTCGCCCGGGAAGTGCTGGCCAAGCACGACGAGAACTACATGCCGCCCGAAGCCGGCGAGGCGCTCAAGCGCGCGCAGCAATCGGGCGGCAACATGACCTCCAACGCCGCCACCGGAGGCAAGCCATGATTCCCGAACTGGGCCAGGTCGCGCTGCTGCTGGCGCTCGCAATCGCCTGCGTGCAGGGCACGCTGCCGATCGCCGGCGCCGCACAGGGGCGCCATGACTGGATGTCGCTCGCGCGGCCGGCCGCGCAGACACAGTGTCTGCTGGTGGTGTTTGCCTTTGGCTGCCTGACCTACGCGTTCATCTACAACGACTTCTCGGTACTGTACGTCGCATCGAACTCCAACTCCGCACTGCCGCTGGCCTACCGCATCGCCGGCGTCTGGGGCGGCCACGAAGGATCGCTGCTGCTTTGGCTGCTGATGCTCAACCTGTGGATGCTGGCGGTCGCGCAGTTCAGCCGCCATCTGCCGGCCCCGGTGGTCGCACGCATCCTGGCGGTGATGGGCCTTGTCAGCGTGGGCTTCCTGCTCTTCATGCTGCTCACGTCGAACCCGTTCGAGCGGCTGCTGCCCGCCGCACCCGATGGGCGCGACCTGAACCCGCTGCTGCAGGACCCGGGCATGGTGATCCATCCGCCGATGCTCTACATGGGCTACGTCGGCTTCTCGGTGGCCTTCGCCTTCGCCATTGCCGCGCTGATCGGCGGCAACCTCGATGCCACCTGGGCACGCTGGACGCGGCCGTGGACCACCGCCGCGTGGATCTTCCTCACCGTGGGCATCGCGCTCGGCAGCTGGTGGGCCTACTACGAGCTCGGCTGGGGCGGCTGGTGGTTCTGGGACCCGGTGGAGAACGCCTCGTTCATGCCGTGGCTCGTCGGTACCGCGCTGATCCATTCGCTGGCCGTGACCGAGAAACGCGGTGCGTTCAAGTCGTGGACAGTACTCCTGGCGATCATGGCCTTCTCGTTGTCGCTGCTCGGCACTTTCCTGGTCCGCTCGGGCGTGCTGTCGTCGGTGCACGCGTTCGCCACCGACCCGCGGCGCGGACTGTTCATCCTCGCCTTCCTGGTGGTCGTGATCGGCGGCTCGCTGTCGCTGTATGCCTGGCGGGCACCCAAGGTCGGCCTCGGCGCGCGCTTCGAACTGGTGTCCCGCGAGTCGATGCTGCTGGGCAACAACGTGATGCTGGTGGTCGCGATGGCCACCGTGCTGCTCGGCACGCTGTACCCGCTGGTGCTTGACGCACTCGGCCTGGGCAAGATCTCCGTCGGCCCACCCTACTTCGAATCGGTGTTCGTGCCGATCATGGTGCCGGTGGTGTTCCTGATGGCGATCGGCCCGCTGGCGCGCTGGCGGCAGGCCGATCTGCCCGATTTGGCTTGCCGTCTGCGCTGGGCCGGAGTGATCGCGGTGATCGCCGCGCTCGGCACCGGCTGGGTGATGGGGCGCATCACTGCAATGGCCACGCTCGGCTTCCTGATGAGCTGGTGGATCGTGCTCGCGATCGCCACCGACGTGTGGGAGCGCATCAAGCCCACCGGCATCGCCGGTGGCACCGGTGTTCTGGCGCGTGCTCGGCTGCTGCCGCGCACGATGATCGGCATGATGGTCGCGCATCTGGGCGTCGCCGCTTTCGCCTTCGGCGTCAGCATGGTGAAGACCTACGAGATCGAGCGTGATCTAAAGATGGACGTCGGCGACACCACGGAAATCGCCGGCTACCTGTTCACCTATCGCGGCGTGCGCGAAATCCAGGGCCCCAACTACGGCGGCGCGCAGGGCCTGATCGAAGTCACCCGCAACGGCAAGGCTGTGGCGACGATGCGCCCCGAGAAGCGCGTCTACCGCGTGCAGCAGAACCCGATGACCGAAGCCGCCATCAACACCGGTTTCACACGCGACCTCTACGTGTCGCTCGGCGAACCGGTGAGCGGCAACGCCTGGATCGTGCGCGTGTACTACAAGCCGTTCGTCGACTGGATCTGGGGCGGCTGCCTGCTGATGGCGCTGGGCGGCGCACTGGCCGCGTCGGACCGCCGATACCGGGTGACCAGCCGCGAGCGTGCGGCCGCGCCGGTCACCACCGTGGGGGCTGCGTCATGAAAAGTCTCAAGTTCGTCCTGCCGCTGGTGGTGTTCGTCGTGTTGGTCGGCTTTCTGGCGGTAGGCCTGAAGCTCGACCCGCGCGAGGTGCCTTCGCCGCTGATCGGCAAGCCGGCACCCGGGTTCGCACTGGCCCGGCTGGACGATGCCGGCAGGACCATCCGCCGCGAGGACATGCTCGGCAAGGTCTGGATGCTCAACGTGTGGGCCTCGTGGTGCGTCGCCTGCCGCGACGAACATCCGCATCTGGTGGCGTTTGCCCGCACGAAGACACTGCCGATCATCGGCCTCAACTACAAGGACTCTCGTCCCGATGGCATGGGCTGGCTGTCGCGCTTTGGCGACCCGTACGACATGTCGCTGTTCGACCAGGACGGTCGCGTCGGCATCGACTTCGGCGTCTATGGCGTGCCCGAGACGTTCATCATCGATAAGCAGGGCGTGATCCGCTTCAAGCAGATCGGTCCGGTCACGCCGGCGATCATCGAGACACGCATCGTGCCTCTGCTGAAAGAACTCAATGGCTAGGTGGATCGCCCTGTTGCTGATGCCGCTGCTGTGCCTGGCAGCCGTCGCCAAGGAGGCCGAGCCCGCGTCTGCCGATCCGGTGCTGGAGGCGCGCATGCTGCGCGTTGCTGCCGAACTGCGCTGCCTGGTGTGCCAGAACCAGACCATCGCCGACTCGCATTCGGGCCTGGCGGAGGATCTGCGCCGCGAGGTACGCGATCAGCTCAAGCGCGGCGCCAGCGACGAGCAGGTGGTGCAGTACATGACCGACCGCTACGGCGACTTCGTGCGCTACCGCCCGCCGTTCAAGGGCACGACGGCAGTCTTGTGGATCGGCCCGATCGTGCTGCTGCTGATCGGCCTGACGGTGCTGGCCATCGTGCTGCGGCGGCGCACGCGCATGGCACCCGAGCTGTTCGAGCCCGACGAGGATGAGTTGCGCGACGGTGCGCCGGCCCCGGGTGGCGAGGTGTCGCGATGACGGGATTTCTGATCGGTTCGGTTTTGCTTGCGCTGGTGGCGCTCGCCATCATGACGCGGCCGCTATGGCGATCCGCCGCAGACCGTGCAGGCACCTCCGACGCGGCAGCGCAGGCACGCCAGCAGTTGCAGCAACTCGACGCGCTGCAGGCCAGCGGCGCGCTCAACGACAGCCAGCACGCCGAGGCACGGGCCAAGGTCGAGCGGCAGCTCGGCGCCGCGTTGTCGGCTGCGCCGGCGGCGACGGCGCAGGCCGGCGCACCGAAGGCCTTCGTCGGCGGCCTGGCAGCTTTTGTCTGCACCGTCGCGGCGGTCGGCTACATCACGCTCGGCACGCCCGTCGCGCTCGATCCGGCCGCGGTCGCCGCGGCTGGCGCCGAGCGAGCGGGCGGTGACGGCGCCGGTCACTCGGTAACGATGGAGCAGATCGAGGGCATGACCGAGAAGCTCGCGGCGCGATTGCAGGAGAAGCCCGACGACGCCGAGGGTTGGGGCATGCTCGGTCGCTCGTATGCCGTGCTCGGCAAGCACGACAAGGCTGTGCCCGCCTTCAAGCAGGCGATGGCCCTGCGCCCGAACGATGCGGTGCTGATCGCCGACTATGCCGATGCGCTGGCGGTCGTCAACGGCCGCAGCCTCGAGGGCGAGCCGAGCCGCCTGATCGACCAGGCGCTGCAGGTCGATCCCAACAACTTGAAGGCCTTGTCGCTGGCCGGCACCGCCGCCTTCTATCGCCGCGACTTCGCGGGCGCACTGCGCCATTGGGAGAAGATGAAGTCGGTCGACCCCAACAGCCCGTTCGTGCAGCAGATCCAGGGCGGCATCGACGAAGCGCGGCAGATGATGGCCGCGAACAAGACCGGCGGCGCAGCCGCGCCGCCTTCGCCTGCTGCGCCGCCCGCTCCCGCACCGGCGCAGGCCGAGCGGCCCGTCGCCGGCGGTGGTCCATCGGTCAGCGGCACGGTGACGCTGGCCGCCTCGATTGCCGGCAAGGCATCGCCGGAGGACACCGTGTTCATCTTCGCCCGCCCGGCCGAAGGCCCGCGCATGCCGCTGGCCATCCTGCGCAAGAAGGTCAAGGATCTGCCGCTGACTTTCTCGCTTGACGACAGCATGGCCATGTCGCCCGCGGCCAAACTGTCGTCGGCGCAGCGTGTCATCGTCGGCGCGCGCGTCAGCAAGCGCGGCGACGCGACCGCCCAACCCGGTGACCTGCAGGGCCTATCGGCGCCGGTGGCGCCCGGCGCGCGCGGCCTGAAGATCGAGATCGCCGAGGTCGTCGGCCCCTGAGCGGTCCGACGCGCCTCGCTCGTCGCAGCCCATGGAGTACCTGGCCCTCTATGCCGCCGTATTGATCGCACTATGGGCGCTGTACCTGCGCCGCCAGCGGCGCATCCAGCGCGAGCATGAGCAGCAGTTGAAGGAGGCGGTGCAGGCCGGCCTCGTCGAGCCGCCGTCGCTGCACCCCGTGATCGACCCGCTGCGCTGCCTGGGATCGAGTTCGTGCGTCACGGCCTGCCCGGAAGGCGCTCTGGGCATCGTCAAGGGCAAGGCCGTGCTGATCAACGGTGCGGCCTGTATCGGCCACGGCGCCTGCCACAACGCCTGCCCGGTCGACGCCATCAAGCTGGTCTTCGGCACCGAGACCCGCGGCATCGACATTCCGGACGTCTCGCCGCAGTTTGAGAGCAACGTGCCGGGCATCTTCATCGCTGGTGAGCTGGGCGGCATGGGGTTGATCCGCAAGGCAGCCGAACAGGGCCGGCAGGCGATCGAGGTCATCCGCAAACGCGGCCGCGGCCGGCACGACTACGATGTCGTCATCGTCGGTAGCGGCCCGGCCGGGCTGTCGGCGGGCCTGTCGTCGATCGAGCACAAGCTGCGCTACAAGCTGCTCGAGCAGGAACCGTCGCTCGGCGGCGCGGTGTTCCACTACCCGCGCAACAAGATCGCGATGACGGCGCCGGTGCGCTTCGCGCTGATCGGCAAGGTGCGCTTCGGCGAGGTGCGTAAGGAAAAGCTGCTCGACTTCTGGCTGAAGGTGGTCAAGCGGACGAACCTGCAGATTGCCTTTCGCGAGTGCATGGAAGCGGTCGAGCGCGACGGCGACGGCTTCGTTGTGCGCACCAACACGGGCACCTATCGGACCCGCAGCGTGCTGCTGACGATGGGCCGGCGCGGCAGCCCGCGCAAGCTCGAGGTTCCGGGCGAGGAGTCGCCGAAGGTGGTTTATCGGCTGATCGACGCGAACCAGTACAGCGGCAAGGCCGTGCTGGTGGTCGGTGGCGGCGACAGCGCGCTCGAGGCGGCGATCGCCCTCGGCGAGGAGCGCGACACCGAGGTCACGCTGTCGTACCGCAGCGAGGCCTTCTCGCGCGTCAAGCAGAAGAACCGCCAGTTGCTCGAGCAGGCTCAGCGCGATGGACGTGTCAAGGTGCTGCTGGAGTCGAACGTGACCTCGATCGAGCAGGACACGGTGACCTTGAAGACGAAGGCCGGCACGCAGAAGCTGCGCAACGATGCCGTCATCGTCTGTGCGGGCGGACTGCTGCCCACGCCGCTGCTCAAGAAGATCGGCATCACTTTCGAGACCAAGTACGGAAGCGCCTGATCGGCGTAGAATCGGCTACCGGGCCTGCGATCTGCAGGGCCCGGTTTTTTTTGGCCACAGGAATCAAGCCCGCAAGCTCACTTCGTTCGCGACCCTTCAGAGGGACGCATCAACGCCTTCGGGCGGCCGGGCGGCGCTGACATGGAAATCTTCGACTACGACAACATCCTGCTGCTGCCGCGCAAGTGCCGCGTCGACAGCCGCGCGGAGTGCGACGCCTCGGTCGAATTCGGTGGGCGCCGGTTCGTGCTGCCGGTGGTGCCGGCCAACATGCGCACCGTAGTCGACGAGAGCATCGCCCAGATGCTGGCCGGCAGCGGCCACTTCTACGTGATGCACCGCTTCGATCTCGACAGCGTGGTGTTCGCCCGCCGCATGCGCGAGCTGGGACTCTTCGTTTCGATCAGTGCCGGCATCAAGCCGGCCGACCATGCGGTGGTCGACCGGCTGGCGGCGGAGGGCATCGGCGCCGACTACATCACGATCGACATCGCGCACGGCCATGCCGACAGCGTGCGCAAGACCATCGAGCACATCAAGCAGCGGTTGCCCGATGCCTTCGTCATCGCCGGCAACGTTGGCACCCCTGAGGCGGTGATCGATCTGGAGAACTGGGGCGCCGACGCCACCAAGGTCGGCATCGGGCCAGGCAAGGTGTGCATCACCCGGCTGAAGACCGGCTTCGGCACCGGCGGCTGGCAGCTCAGCGCGTTGAAGTGGTGCGCCCGCGTCGCGACCAAGCCGATCGTCGCCGACGGCGGCATCCGTCACCACGGCGACATCGCCAAGAGCGTGCGTTTCGGCGCGGCCATGGTGATGGTCGGCTCGCTGTTCGCCGGCCACGAGGAGTCGCCTGGCCAGACGGTCGAGGTCGACGGCAAACTCTACAAGGAGTATTACGGCTCTGCGTCCGACTTCAACAAGGGCGAGTACAAGCATGTCGAGGGCAAACGCATCCTCGAGCCGATCAAGGGCCGCCTCGCCGACACGCTGCGCGAGATGCGCGAGGACGTGCAAAGCTCGATCTCGTACGCCGGCGGCCGTGCGCTGGCCGATCTGCGCAAGGTGAACTACGTGGTGCTCGGCGGAGAGAACGCCGGCGAGCACCTGTTCATGTAGGCGAAGACCGATCTAGCGCGGAATCATGCTGCCGCGCTCGCCCTCTGGGTTGCGGCCCCATCGCCTGACCTTGGCGGCCAACGACTGTTCGCGCTGCGGCGTTGCGGCCACCGCGCAGGTCACACCGTCCGCGTGGTTGCGCGCAGTCACCAGCAGCGGATCGCTGTCACCGCCCATTGGTTGCGAGAAATCCTCGGCCACCGCACAGACCGGCGCGAAGCCGTCGAAATAGCGCCCTTCGTTGCTGGCATTCACCGTCTCGAAATTGACGACGTTGTAGGTCTCGCCGCAGCCGTCGTCGGTAGGCAGGAAGCCGACCGGTTTGCCGCAGGTGATGTCGCCGACCGGCACCACGGTCACGAACGGCCGCAGCGCATTGATCACCTGCTCGCTCGCCGAGCAGGTGCGCGCGCCTTGCAGCACGTACACGCGGGTCAGCGCCAACGCGTTGGCCGGCGCACCGAAGCGGAAGGTCGAGTTGTTGGCCGCTGCGCGCTTCACGTTGTAGAGCAGACTGGCGTAGGTCTTGCCCGAGGTCTGCGCGGCATTGACGTACGACGCGACGTCGCGCCCGGTCGACACCAGCCCGCCGCCGTTGTAGCGCAGGTCGATCGCGAGTTCGGTGACGCCCTGTCCTGCAAAGGCCTGGAACGCCGCGGCCAGCGGCGCGGCGGCCTGGCTGATCATGTCCTTGACCGCCACGTAGCCCATCTTGCGGCCGCCGGTGGTCGTGACGACGCGCGTGGCCGGCACCGGCGTCAGCGGAAAGACCGACGCGTCGACGGTGACGCTGCGCTGCGCGGCGCCGTTTTGCAGCACCACGGTGATGCGCTGGCCCGCGGCGTCGGGCGACAACACCGAGAAGTCGTCGGCGGCGATCATGTCGGCGGCCGTGCGGCCGTTGATCGACACGATGCGGTCGCCGCGCGTGATGCCGGCGGCGGCCGCGGGCGACAGCGCCTCGACATAGCGCACGAACAGCGGCTGCGTGGGTGCGCCGGCGACCTCGAGCCCGGCGACGAAGATGCCGTAACCGAGCGACTGCCCGTCGCCGAAGAAGCGATTGAAGCTCTCGGTGCTCTGGTGGAAGCTCCAGCGGTCGGCCGGAAAGTTCGGATCGGTGCCGGCATAGAGCAAGGCGTTGAAGTACGCGTCGAGCGTCGGCAACGAACCCGGCGCCGGGTACGGGCTCAGCGCGTACCAGAAGTACCAGTCGTTGAAGTAGCCGCGCAGACCGGCCTGCCGCGACGGCACGTCACAGGTCAGGCCATCGCTGCCGCCGCCGCATGCCGACAGCAGCGCCAACAGCAGGCCACCGATCCACAGTTGGACTCGACCGCAAGCGCCGCGGCGGGATGACGGACGGTTGGTTAACGGCATGATCGGCTCCGGGTGGCGGCACATGGGGTGCCCGCGACGCGTCGATGGGCGACATCGCATGATCTTGAACCCTCGAGCGCCGCTCCACGTTGACAGGCCATGCCCACGCTCGCCGACCGACTCCGACGGCACGCCACCTAGAATCGCGCCACAGAGCTGGTGCCGGATCAGCCGACACACGAAGTTACTCCCGCGATGACGCAGCCGCTTGCCAAGTCCTTCGAACCCGCCGCCATCGAGGCACGCTGGGCACCGCTGTGGGAGAAGAGCGGTGTCTACGCGCCGTCGCTCGACCCGGCCCGGCCGTCGTTCTGCATCCAGCTGCCGCCGCCCAACGTGACTGGCACGCTGCACATGGGCCACGCGTTCAATCAGACCATCATGGACTCGTTGACGCGCTACCACCGCATGCGCGGCTTCAACACGCTGTGGGTGCCGGGCACCGACCATGCCGGCATCGCGACGCAAATCGTCGTCGAGCGCCAGTTGCAGGAAACCGGCCTGTCACGCCACGACCTCGGCCGCAAGAACTTCGTCGCCCAGGTGTGGGACTGGAAGGCCACGTCGGGCGCAACCATCACGCAGCAGATGCGCCGCATGGGCGACAGCGTGAGCTGGTCGCACGAGTACTTCACGATGGACGACAAGCTATCGACCATCGTCACCGAGACCTTCGTGCGGCTGTACGACGAAGGTCTCATCTATCGCGGCAAGCGGCTGGTCAACTGGGACCCGGTGCTCAAGTCGGCGGTGTCGGACCTCGAGGTCGAGAGCGAGGAGGAGGACGGCTTCCTCTGGCACATCCGCTATCCGTTGGCCGACGGTTCGGGCCATCTCACGGTGGCCACCACGCGGCCGGAGACGATGCTCGGCGACACCGCGGTGATGGTGCATCCCGATGACGATCGTTATGCGGCGCTGGTCGGCAGGCAGGTCAGGCTGCCGCTCACCGGTCGCCAGATCCCGGTGATCGCAGACGCGTATGTCGACCGCGAGTTCGGCACCGGCGTCGTGAAGGTCACGCCGGCGCACGACACCAACGACTATGCGGTGGGCCAGCGCCACCAGCTGCCGATCATCGGCGTGCTGGCGCTCGATGCCACGATCAACGAGCTGGCGCCCGCTGTCTATCGCGGGCTCGATCGGTTCGAGGCGCGCAAGCGCGTCGTCGCCGACCTCGACGCGCAGGGCCTGCTGGTCGAAACGCGCAAGCACCGGCTGATGGTGCCGCGCTGCGCACGCACCGGCCAGATCGTGGAGCCGATGCTCACCGACCAATGGTTCGTCGCCATGGGCAAGCCGGGCCGCGACGGCAAGAGCATCGCGGCCAAGGCGATCGATGCGGTCGAATCCGGCGCCGTGCGCTTCGTGCCCGAGCAATGGGTCAACACCTACAACCAGTGGATGCACAACATCCAGGACTGGTGCATCTCGCGTCAACTGTGGTGGGGCCACCAGATCCCGGCCTGGTACGGCACGGGCGGCGAGCTGTTCGTCGCGCGCGACGAGGTCGAGGCGCGCAGCCGCGCGGCCGCGGCGGGCTACACCGGCGCGCTGACGCGCGACGAGGACGTGCTCGACACCTGGTACTCGTCGGCGCTGG
>Ga0075356_1000082_pt1 | contig 18389 bp, 17 predicted proteins | sample WestPond_Cattail_FD_120073 | JGI IMG/M metagenome (GOLD analysis project Ga0075356, IMG submission 120073) | Natural and restored wetland microbial communities from the San Francisco Bay, California, USA, that impact long-term carbon... | ecosystem: Environmental > Terrestrial > Soil > Wetlands ... | reverse complement strand
CACCTGCGCGCCCTTGCCGCGCGCATCAAAGACCACCTTCTGCAGGTTTTCGTCCTGGATCCCGAACGTCCAGTCAGCCACGAAATAGCGCGGGTTGGCGATCGGCGTGTACGGGAACGCCTGGCCGACGATCGCCACCGGTACGCCGTTGATCGGACGGATCACGTAGGGCGCGAACACCGGGTCGCCGAAGTCGAGCGTCTTCACGTTCTGTGCGACGAAGTCGACCTTGCCCTTGAAGTCGCCCTCGACGATCTGCTTGACCCGCTGCATGCCGTAGGTGAACTCCCAGTGCCCTGTCATCACGTCCACGCCGAGCAGCTTGCAGGCGTCGACCATGTCCTGTGCGTTCGTCCACAACGACAGCGCCGAACCCTGCCAGGTGTCGCCACCGTCGAGCAAAAGCGCACCCGGTCGGCCAGCCTTGAGTTGCTTGACCAGCGTGGCCAGCTGCGCGAAACCACCGACACGGCCGAAGCGGCGCGACGCGGCCTCGAAGTCGAGGCAGGTGTAGGCATGCGCGACGTCGGAACCGGCGCTCACGCCGGCTGCCTTGAGCAGCCGCTCGCCCACCAGATGCGGCCACTGTCCCTGCATGCTGGCAACGCCGAGATTGACGCTCGGCTCGCGAAAGCGGATCGGGTTCAACTGCGCGTGGCAGTCGGTGAAATGCAGCAGCGACACCGCACCCGTACCTTTGAAGGGCGGCGGCGGGTCGTACAGCGCGGCCTGAGCAGTGGCGGCGTCGGCCTCGGCCACACGCGCCAGCGGCAGCCCGGCCGCCGCGGCCGCGCCCAGCACCTGCAGGAACTCGCGTTTGCTCAGATTCATGATAAGCGTCGACTTATGTTTACAGGCCGAAAAAGCCCGCGGCGGCGGGCTTCGTCGGCATCACTGGTTGACCGGCGATCGGGGGTCGAGCAGCAGCGCCATCACGTCGCGCAGTTGCTGCTCGTTGAGCAAGCCCAGGTGGCCGAAGCGCGGCATGTTCGAACAGGCCGCGTAGGCCTTGCTGTTCCACAGCTTGCCCCAGGTGTACTGCACCATTGCAGCGGATGCGGGATCGGCCGGGTTCCTCACGCCGCGCAGCTTGCCGTAGTTCCACAGGCTCGGGCCGATGGTGCCGAACGAGATCTCCTTCTTGTCGATCTGGTGGCAGTTGTAGCAGTTGGCGCCGTTGTCCTTCGGTTCGGCCGACGGGTCGGTCCAGGTCATGCCGCGACCGTTCTGCGCGAGCTTCTCGCCCTCGCGCCAGTCACCGATGTACTGGCCGCTTGCCGGCGGCTTCACGCTGGCCAGCGAGGCAGCCTCGATCTGTTTGGCCACCTCGGCGCTCGGCGGGGTGGGCGCCGAGCAGGCCTGCTGCCCGGCATCCTGGTTCAGGCGGTCGACCTTGGCGATGCCCTGGTCGCGAAACGACGACTTCATCACCGCCACCGCCTGGCGGTCGAGTTCGGCCGGTGACGGCGTCGTGGCGCAGCCGGCCACGGCGAGCGCAGCGGCGACGGCGGGAAGGAGATACAGCTTCATCGAGTGGACTCCACAGCAGGTCAGCGCTTGATCGCCGGGGCGATCGACTCGGCACCCTTGGCATTGACGCCCATGTAGGTGCTGACGGCGATGGTCGCCTCCGAGCCGAAGCCCGGATACGGAAAGCGCTGCTGCCGATAGCAGTCGTTCAGCCGCAATTGCATGCTCCACATCTGCCCGTTGCTGACGCGGTAGGCCGGCCAGGCGGCGAAGCCGACGCCGTCACCGGGGTTCTTGGTCAGATTGGGCAGATCCTGCAGGCGGATGCGCTTGCCGTCCTCGCCGTGGCACGAGGCGCAGGAGAAGTCGTACGGCCCGCCGCGAAAGAAGAACACCCGCTTGCCGATCTCGTAGCTGCGCCGCTCCTCGGCATGGGCTTGCGGCAGGTTGAAGCGCAGCCCGCGCGAGGCGGCTGCGACGTAGGTGGCCAGCGCGGTGACATTGGCCTGCTCGCCGCGGCCGAACGCCGTCTTGGCGATCTCGGCGCCATTGAAGCCCTGCAGCGCCTCCATGCAGGTGACCAGGCGTGACTCGAGGTCCTGCACACGGCCGGTGTCGGCAAAGTAGCGCGGCAGTTCGACGAAGGCGCCTTTCACCACGCCCGGACCCTTGCCGAGATCACACGCCTGCAGCGACGCGCCCTTCGGCCCGCGCTTTTGCGTCCACAACTCTTCGCCCTTGGCCTCGAACAGGTCGGCCGGGTTGCCGTCCTCGAGCATCTTGCGGTACTCGGCAATGCCGTCGGCAGCCGACTTCTGCTGCGCGAAAGCAGCACCGGCCGTCAACGCGACAGCCACGCTCACAACGATCGTTCTCATGCCAGCTGGGTCTCCTGCAAAGCGTGTCGTGTACCGTGCCGCCGCGCTGGCGGCCTGCCGGGCTGGGGCGCCTCGGCGGACGCCGCAAGTGATTCAGGACACCGTGGCTTCGTCGGTGCGCTTGTCGCCCTTGTTGTCGATCCAGTTGACCGCGACCTTGTCGCCGGCCTTGGCACCCTTGATCGTGAACTGCAGGAACGGGTTCTTCGAGACGGCCGGTCCCCACTGCGCGCTCAGCACGGGCTTGCCATTGTGCGTGGCGGTGACCTCCTGGATGAACCAGGCCGGGATCGTCTTGCCGGCGCTGTCCTTGCGCTGGCCTGTTTCCATCTCGTGACTCATCAGCACCCGGACGGTGGTCTTGTCACCGGCGGCCTGGGCCCGTATGCGCATCGGATCTGCCATGTCTGTTCTCCTGGTCCTGTCTTCAACCGCCGCAGCCACCCAGGGTGACCTTGACTTCCTTTTGCGCGTACAGCACCTTGCCGTCGCCCATCATCGCCACCGCATAGACGTTGGACGACTGCCCCATCTTGACGCGGGTGGAAAAGTTCGCCTCCACCGCGTCGCTGACGTCGAACGCCGCCGACAGCGCATTGGGGTTCTTCTCGACCAGCAGCAGCAGGCGCTTCACGCCAGGCAGCGCGCAGGCACAGCCGAGCGGCACGACGGCGCCGTTTTCCGCGATGTCGGGACCGGTGAGGGTGACGTCCTTGCTTTCGGCCGGCGCTCCGCCGCCGAGCGCCTTGACTGCATCGGCCATCGTCTTGGCCTCGAACGCTGCCTGCGCCCAGGCGGCCTGCGCCGCCTGCGGCAGCAGGCCGGCACCGGCCAGCAAGCCGGTCAATGCGGCGCTGCGGGATAGCACCTCGCGTCTCGTCTGCATCGAATGCTCCTTGTGGAATCGAATCATAGGGTCGGAATATCGGCCACTGCTCAGGGATGGCCCGCATCGGCCATGGCGCCGGCTGCGTGGATTACGCGCAGGCAGGTCATCGTCGTCCATCACCGTGATGGGTGATGGGCCATAACCCTTGTGGGTAATGAGGATGTGGGGGCTCATCGCAGACCACTTCCGTCACGGTTTGGCACCGTCGAGGATCCACTGCGCGATGCGACGCGCATCGGCCTCGGGCAGCGTCTGCGGCGGCATCGGCACGTCGCCCCAGACGCCACTGCCACCGGAGCGGATCTTGCCCGTCAGGTACTCGAGCGCATCGGCTCGTGCGCGATGGCGTTTGCCCGCGTCGCCGAGGCCCGGGCCGACCAGCTTGCCCTCTGCACGGTGGCAGGCCGTGCAGGCGTACTGGCCGAGCAGCGCCGACACGTTGGCCCGCGCAGGCGACGCGGCCGAGACGGCAGCCGCCACGGCCGTGTTCGCGCCGTGCTGCGCGCCGACCGGCCGGTTCTGATCAGCCAGATTGCCGTGGGCCCCGCGTGCGTGGTCGGGCAGCAGCGAGGCGTGCAAGGGCTCGGCCTCGCAGTCGACCCTGCAGGCCGTGGCTCGCACGTCGGGCACGGCCTTCGGCGCCGTTCGCCCCGGCCACAAGGCGTGCCGTGTCGTCATGCCGTTGCGGTTGGGCAGGCGCGCCTGCGTCTGCGCCATGTTGGCGTCCGACAGCACGTAGTCGTCACCCACCACGCCGCCGAGGTTGAGCAGGAACGCGGTGACGGCGTAGACCTCGTCGGTCGTCAGCGACTTCGGCGCATTCCACGGCATCGCGCGATGGATGTAGTCCCACAGTGTCGACAGCGTCGGCACCTTCATCAGCGTGGTGCGGCCGGGGAACGACGGGTCGAGCAGGCGCGCCACGCGGCCGGTCTTCACGTCTTCCGCCGTGGTGCCCCCGACCAGCGGCGAGAACACCTCGTTGGACTCGCCGAACACGCCGTGGCAGCTGGCGCACTTGGCTTCCCAGATGTCCTGTCCCTGCGCCACCGAGCCGCGCCCCTTCGGCAGGCCCTTGAAGTCAGGCCGCACGTCGATGTCCCAGGCGGCGATCTCGCTGGCCGTGGCCGCACGACCGATGCCCGCAAACTCGCGCGGCTGCGCCCCGGCGCACGAAGTGCCGAGCGCCAGCACGACAGCCCACGCGGCGAACACCTTACGAGAGCTGCACATTGCGCACCTCGCCGCTCTCGGTGACCAGCCAGGACTGGATCGCGTTGTTGTGATAGATCGATCGCCTGCCGCGTACCGCGCGCAGCTGCTTGTAGGTGGGCTGCACGTAGCCGGTTTCATCGATCGCGCGGCTCTGCACGATCGCGGGCTTGCCGTCCCACACCCAGTCGAGGTTGAAGCGCGCCAGGCACTTGCTCATCACCGGCGCTTCCAGCCGCGCGCTGCGCCAATTGCGGCCGCCGTCGGTGGACACGTCGACGCGCTTGATCCTGCCGCGGCCCGACCAGGCGAGCCCGGAGACGTTGTAGAAGCCCTTGTCGAGCAGCACCTGGCCTCCCGAGGGCGTGGTGACCACGCTCTTGCACTCCTGGATGCTCGAGTACTGGCGATGCCTGCCGTCGGGCATCAGGTCGACGTAGTGGATCGCCTCGTCCTTGGTCGCATACGGCTGGTCGCCGACCTCGATGCGGCGCAGGTACTTCACCCAGCTCACGCCCTGCACGCCGGGCACCACCAGGCGCAGCGGGTAGCCGTTCTCGGGGCGCAGCATCTCGCCGTTGCAGCCGTAGGCCAGCAGCACCTCGCCGCGCTCGATCAGCTCCATCGGGATCGTGCGCGTCATCGACGAGCCGTCGGCGCCCTCGGCGAGCACGTAGCGACCGCGCTTGAAGTCGGCGCCGCACATCTCGAGCACGAGGTTCAGCGGCACGCCGGTGAACTCGGCGCAGCTCAACATGCCGTGTGTGTACTGCACGGTGGGCACCGCGACGTTGCCCCACTCCATGCCGGTGTTGGCTCCGCACTCGATGAAGTGGAAGCGCGACACCGCGGGCAGCCGCATCAGCTCATCCATCGTGAAGACCTTCGGCGACTTCAGCAGCGCGCCATCCGAGCCGTTGACCATCAGCCGGTGCTTCGACGGATCGACGTCCCACCAGCCCTGGTGGTGGCGCTCGAAGTGCAGGCCATTGGGTGTGACGATGCCGAACAGCGATTGCAGCGGTGCGAACGACACCGACGACTGCGCCGTCTGGGTGAGCCCCGGGCTCTGCCGGCGCTGCACGTTGGCCTCGTAGGTCGACGGCTTGCCGTAGCCGTCGGTGGCCACCGGCTGGCCAAGGCCCAGGGTGTGCGGCGGCGCCTGCAGGATGTGTGGGTCGCCGCCGGCGCTCGGCACCGGATTGGATTGCGCGGCGGCGCCACCCGCTGCACCGGCGAGCGCCGTCGCGAACGCCTGCCGGATGAAGTCGCGACGGCCTTGCCGGGCCTCGCGGAAGACGACGCCGGCATCGGCGCCACGGACGAAGCCTTCGGGAGCCCGGCGCAAGCGCCCGGCACTGGCGGTGACCGGCGCGCTGCTGGAATCGTTGTCAGACGACATCGCTTGTAAATCTGAATATAAGCAACTACAAATGTAATGGATGCCCAAAGAGGTCGAGCTCCTGGATTACCCCAGCCGGTAAGGCGTGCGCAGGCCGGCGCTCAGCCGTTGCCGTCGCACTCGACGAAGCAGCTCGCCAGCGCCGGTGGCAGCGGGCAGTCGAGCAGCTTGGCCGCGATGCGCAGCGCCTCGGCCGCCGGCTCGCCCAGCCGGCCGGCGGGTGACAGCTCGACTGCCGCGTCGACCCAGCGACGCACCAGCACCGGCCGCAGCATCCAGGGCAGCGACTGCACCTGGTGCAACGCGGCCACCAGCGCATCGGTATCGGGCAGCTTGCGCGTGGCGCCCACGTCGGGCCAGGGCTGCATGACGGCGGCCCACCAGCGCTCGCCGCTGGCCTGCGCCCCGGAGATGACGTCGAGGTCGATCTCCGGCGTCGGCACGATGCGTGACAGGAACGCGCTGAAGCGACCGATGTTGCGTGCGGTCGCGGTGTCGAGGCCTTCGAGGTCGAAATCGGCCGCCGCCGGCTGCGCCAGCGCACGCGCGTCGCCCAGCGCGTGGCGGATCGCCAGCCAGCGCAACCGGTCCAGCGCATGGGTGCGGCCATCGGCCGCCATCAGCCGCCGCGTGGCCTTGAGCAACTGCTGGCGTTGCGCCATCGGACCCTGCGCGATGCGCCGGGTGAACCACTCGATCCACGGCAGACGTTCACGCGCGTCGATGGCCAGCGCTTCGGTGCGGATCGCGTCGGCGCCCGGTGTGGTGCTGCACTCGTCGTCCCACACCGCCTGTTCGCGCACGCGGCGCGGCGACAGCAGCAGCGCCAGCACCGCCGCATGCAGCTGGCCCGGCCCGGCAATCTGCATCCAGCGCGCGCGGCGCTGCGCGTCGGCGACCGGATCCGCCGCCGTCGGCGCCTCGGGGATCGCGGCCACCGGCACCGCTGGCGGCTCGGGTGGCGATATCGGCTTGCCGGTTTCAGCCATCAGAACGACCCTGCCGGTTCGAAGCGGAACACTGGCGCGAGCAGGTTGGTGGGGAATTGGTGGATCGCGCCGTTGTAGGCGGTCGACGACTGGTTGAAGCGTTGACGGGCCTCGAGCAGCTGCGGGCCCAGCTCGAACAGTGCCAGCAGGTGGGCCGCCACCTCATCGCGCGTGCTCAGGTCGGGCTCACCCTCGACCTGGTTGAGCAGTCGCGCGATGGTCGCACCGAGCGCGTTCTCGGCGGCCGCCAGGCTCGCCACCAGCGCAGCGCGGGTCGGCCGCTGGCGCACCGCCTGCGCGCTGGTCTGCACCTGCTGGCGGGCTGCCGCCAGCGCATCGAGCATCGGACGGCCGGCGGGCCATGGCTCCCACAGCAGCTGCATCAGCGCCGCCAACGCCGCCTCGCGACGTGCCAGCAACGCGTCGACCTGAGACCATGCATCGGCAATCGCGGCGCGCAGGCCGACGATGCGGTTGTAGGCGCCGACCATCCAGAAGCCGCAGACCGCGAGCCCGAGCGCGAGCATCCAGCGCCCACTGGTCACGCGCGTGCTCCGCGTCGCCGGCGCGGCGTCATTGGCGCAGCTCGCCGTCACCGAGCACCACCCACTTCAGCGAGGTCAGGCCCTCCAGGCCGACCGGGCCGCGCGCGTGCAGCTTGTCGGTGGAGATGCCGATCTCGGCGCCGAGGCCGTACTCGAAGCCGTCGGCGAATCGCGTGCTGGCATTGACCATCACGCTGGCCGAATCGACCTCGCGCAGAAAGCGCATCGCGTGACCATGGTCGCGCGTGAGGATCGCGTCGGTGTGGTGCGAGCCGTGCTGGTTGATGTGGTTGATCGCCTCGTCGAGGCTGGCCACGACCTTGACGCTGATGATCGGCGCCAGGTACTCCTCGGCCCAATCCGACGGCTGCGCGGCAATCGCATCGGCACCGGGCACGCCGGCCAGCAGCGCCAGCGCGGCGGCGTCGCAGCGCATCTGCACGCCCTTGGCCGCGAAGATGGCGCCGATGCGCGGCAGGAATGCCGCCGCCTGGCCGGCATGCACCAGCAGCGACTCTGCGGCATTGCAAGGGCTGTACTTCTGCGTCTTCGCGTTGTCGGTGACGGCCACCGCCATCTCGAGATCCACCCCGGCATCGACGTAGACGTGGCAGTTGCCGTCGAGGTGCTTGATCACCGGCATCCTGGCCTCGGCGGCCACGCGCTCGATCAGGCTCTTGCCGCCGCGCGGGATCATCACGTCGACGTACTCGGGCATCGCCAGCAGCCGGCCGACCGCCGCGCGGTCGGTGGTCGCGACGAGCTGCACCGCCTCCTCCGGCAGGCCGGCCTCGCGCAGCGCGCGCTGCACCAGCGCGGTCAGCGCCAGGTTGGATTGCAGCGCCTCCGAGCCGCCACGCAGGATCACCGCATTGCCACTCTTGATGGCGAGCGACGCGGCCTCGATGGTCACGTTGGGCCGGCTCTCGTAGATCATGCCGAAGACGCCGATCGGCACCCGCATGCGGCCGACCTGGATGCCGCTCGGCTGGCGCTTCAACTCGACGATCTCGCCCACCGGGTCGGCCATCGCGGCGATCTGCTCGCAGCCGGTGGCCACGGTGGCGAGGCTCTTTCCGTCCAGCCGCAGACGGTCGCGCAGCGGCACGGCGAGCGCGCCGGAGGCGTCGAGGTCGCGCGTGTTGGCCTGCAGCAGCGAGGCCTGCTCCGCACGCAGCAACTGCGCCAGCCGCACGAGCGCGCCGTTGCGCGCCGCCAGCGACGCGCGCGCCATCGCGCGCGAGGCCTCGCGGGCCGCCGCGCCCACATGCGCCATGTAGGCAGGAATATCGTTGGGCGTCATCGCGCGCGCATTCTCGCACCGAGCGCCTCGGTCCGCGAGGGCGCCGGGCGCTTGACGCAGCGGTCCGGCTACAGCGCGGCCAGCAGCAGCAGCCACAGCGGCGCGGTGGCCGCAAACGCAAGCGTCGACACCACGATCGCCGCGGTGGCCTCGGCCTCGCCGGTTCGGTAACGCTGCGCGAAGATCAGCGCGTTGCTGCCCACCGGCATCGCGGCCATCAGCACCACCACGGCCAGCGGCTGGCCGGCCAGGCCGAAGACCCAGTGCGCGCTGACCAGCACCATGGCCGGCATGACGACGAGCTTGAGCAGCGACAGGCCGCTCGCGGCGCGCGACGGCCCGCGCAGTCCGTAGTGCTCGAGCGACAGGCCGATCAAGACCAGGCATACCGGCACCACCGCGGTGCCCAGCACCTGCAGCAGTTCGTCGATCAGCTGCGGCAGGCGCAGGCCGACCGCATTGCAGGCCAGGCCCGCCACCAGCGGCAGTACCACCGGATGCACCACCGTGTTGCGCACCGCGGTGCGCAGCGTCTGCATCATCGCCACCCCGCCCTGCTTGCGGGCCAGATCGTGCTCGACCAGCGCGGTCAGCAGCGTCAGCAACACCAGACCGTGCAGGCTGACGAGTGTGAGATGCAGGCCGAGACCACTCTCGCCGAACAGGGCGGCCGCCAGCGGAATGCCGACCTGGACCGCATTGCCGTAGACCGCCGTGATGGCCTGCACGCTGGCCCGCGCCGGCGCCGGCTGGGCTGCCACGTGACGGCGGCCGGCCAAGTAGACGCCCAGCAGCAGCAGCACCGTCGGCACGAAGAAGGCCGCCAGCGTGCGCCACGGCATCGTGGACAGATCGAGCCTCGCCGCCGTGCGAAACAGCAGCGCCGGCACGAAGATCGCGAACGCCACGTTGCCGAGCAGGCGCGCCGCGTCGCCCTCGCCCAGCCAACGCCGCCGGCCGGCCACCCAGCCGATGCCGACGACGATGAACATCGCCAGCAGCTTCTGGAAGATCAGCGCGGTCATGGCAATACCCTTCGCGCTGCGCGTTCATGCCGGACGCCGGCGTCCGCGCCACGGGGCCGCTGGCGGTGAGCCGTGCGCCTACTTGCGGCCGTAGTACGCGGTGAAGCTGGCCTGGCCGATCTTGTTGGCGTTGACCATGAAACCCACCAGCGCGGCGGTGCCATCGGCCGGCGCCTCGATCTTGTCGGTCTTCAGCGCGAACACCGTGAAGACGTAGCGGTGCGGCTTATCGCCCTTGGGCGGGCACGCGCCGCCGAAGCCCGCCGCGCCGAAGTCGGTGCGGCCCTGCACGGCCCCGTTGGGCAGGGCCTTGCCGTCGGCCGTGCCGGCGTTCTCGGCCAGCATCGTCGACGCGGCCGGGATGTTGTAGACCACCCAGTGCCACCAGCCGCTGCCGGTCGGTGCGTCGGGGTCGTACACCGTGACGGCGAAACTCTTGGTGCCGGCGGGTGCGTTCTTCCACTCGAGCGCCGGCGAGATGTTCTTGCCGCTGCAGCCGAAGCCGCTGAACACCTGCGCCTCGGTGAGCTGGCTGCCCGGCTTGATGGTGGGGCTGCTCAGCGTGAAGCCGGCCGCCTGGGCGAGCGGGGCCGACAGGCCTGCCATGGTGGCGCCCGCCACCAGCACTGATTGCCAACGCAGGATCATCACGGTCTCCGGATTCGTTCTCGATGGCTCGGATGATGCCGCAAAAACGCAGTCGCTCATGGCGACGACGGCCACGGCGCCACACGCCGCAGCCACGCCGCCACGTCCGGCCAGGGCGCGTCGAGCCGCAGCTGCTTGTGCCGCGCCGCCGCGCCGCGCTGCAACTGCACGGCACGACGCGGCAGCTGCAGCTCACCCGCCAGCCAGGCGATCAGCGCCTCGTTGGCCTTGCCGTCGACCGGCGGCGCCGCCAGGCGCACGCGCAGCGCACCGTCGTGCCAGCCGTCGGCCGCCGTGCGGCGCGCCTGCGGCACCACGTGCACTGTCAGCCGGCAGCCGTTGCCGTCCGGTCGCAGGCCGGGGCACGGCGGCTCGACCATCACTCGCTCAAGCCTTGCCCTTGCGCGCGGTCGTCTTCTTGGCCGGTGCGGCTGCCGTCTTGGTGCGGGCCGCCTTCGCCGGTGCGGCCGTCACCGGTGCCGCCGCCTTCGCCGCGGCGGCCTTGGCGGCGGCCGTCTTGCCCGCCGCGCCCTTGCCGCCGCGCTCGGGTCGTGGCTCGAACGCGAACATCACCTTGCCTTCCTTGGCGTCGTAGGTCAGGAAGGCCTTGAACTTGCGCCGGGTCTTGTTGGAGACGAAGTTCTCCATCAGGTCGGTGCGCCCGCTGGCCAGCAGCTTGCTCATCTGCTCGCGCGCGATCGGCTGCTGCAGGATGATCTTGCCGCTCTTGAAGTCGCAAGTCACGTGTGCGCCGACGGCGTGCTCGCAGACGTAGCTGGTGCCGTGTTCGTAGACCTTGCCCTTGCACTTGGGGCAGCTGCCGAGCGACTCCTGGCCCGTGAAGTCGACCGGCTCGCCGTCTTCCTGCGCGCGCCTGGCGTCCTCGCCGAAGTCGAATTCGAGCTTCCAGTTCCTGATCTCGTCGTCGAACACCAGCCGCAGCTCGGCCGCGAACGGCCAGCCGGCCTTGGAGCGAAAGCCCTCGAGCGGGCCGATCTTCTTGTCGCGCACGAAGGCCTCGGCCTCGGCGATCTCGAAGCTGCGCCCGCCCGGGATCTTGGTGATCGAGAACTCGCAGGCGTCGCAGGCAAAGCGCCGGTAGTTTTCCTTGACCACGCCACCGCAATTGGGGCACGGCGTCTTCAGCGTCGCATAGTCGCCTGGAATCGTGTCGCGGTCGTACTCCTTGGCCTTGCGCACGATGCGCTCGGCCATCGCGGCCACGTCGCGCATGAACATGTCGCGGCTCAGCCGGCCATGCTCCATCTCGGCCAGCCGGTACTCCCAGTCGCCGGTCAGCTCGGGTTTGGTGAGGTCTTCCACGTCGAGGCCGCGCAGCAGCGTCATCAGCTGGAAGGCCTTGGCCGTGGGCACCAGCTCGCGGCCGTCGCGGTGCATGTACTTCTCGAATATCAGGCCTTCGATGATGGCCGCGCGCGTGGCCGGCGTGCCCAGGCCCTTTTCGTGCATCGCGGCGCGCAGCTCCTCGTCCTCGATCAGCTTGCCGGCGCCTTCCATCGCGCTCAGCAGCGTGGCCTCGGTGTAGCGCGCCGGCGGCCGCGTCTTCAGCGCAACCACGTCGGCGGCCTCGGTGCGCACCAGCTCGCCCGCGGCCACCGGCACCAGGTTGGCGTCCTCCTCCTGCGCCTCCTTGCCGTAGACGGCGAGCCAGCCCGGATTGACCAGCACCTTGCCATTGGTCTGGAACGGGTACTCCTGCCCACCCGCCTTGACGGTGGAGATGCGCGTCGTGACCATGAACTCGGCCGGCGGGAAGAACACCGCCAGGAAGCGCTTGACCACCATGTCGTACAGCTTGGCCTCGGCCTCGGTGAGCGACTTGGGCGCCTGCAGCGTCGGGATGATCGCGAAGTGGTCCGACACCTTGGTGTTGTCGAACACCCGCTTGACCGGCTTGACGTAGCCCTCCTTGATCGCCTTCTTCGCGTGCACGGCGAGCTCGCGCAACGGCCCCGGCAGGTCTTCCTTGGCGATCATCGCGAAGGTGTTCTTGACCACCGGCACGTAGTCCTCCGGCAACGCACGCGAGTCGGTGCGTGGGTAGGTCAGCGCCTTGTGCTTCTCGTACAGCGCCTGCGCCAGCGACAGCGTGGTCTTGGCCGAGAAACCGAAGCGGCCGTTGGCCTCGCGCTGCAGCGTGGTCAGGTCGTACAGCAGCGGGCTGCTCTGGTTGCTCGGCTTGGCCTCCTCGGTCACCGCGGCCGGCTGGCCGCGCACCGCGGCGGCGATGGCCTCGGCCGACTTGCCGTCCCACAGGCGGTCGGCCCGGGCGTCCGGATCGTCGCCCTTCTTCCACTTCGGGTCGAACCACTTGCCGTCGTATTGCCCCGCCTTGGCGTCGAAGGTGGCGCGCACCTCCCAGTAGTCGCGCGCGATGTGCTTGCGGATCTTCTCCTCGCGCTCGACCACGATCGACAGCGTCGGCGTCTGCACCCGCCCGACCGTCGTGAGGAAGAAGCCGCCGTCGCGCGAGTTGAAGGCCGTCATCGCGCGGGTGCCGTTGATGCCGACCAGCCAGTCGGCCTCGCTGCGGCTGCGCGCCGCATCGGCCAGGCCGTGCATCTCCTTCTCGCCACGCAGCGCCTCGAAGCCGTCGCGGATGGCCTGCGGCGTCATGCTCTGCAGCCACAGGCGCCGGATCGGCCGCGCCGGCAGCTTCTTGCCGTCCTCGGCGTATTGCACGATCAGCCGGAAGATCAGCTCGCCCTCGCGCCCGGCGTCGCAGGCGTTGATCAGCTCGGTCACGTCCTTGCGGCGCACCAGCTTGACCACCGCGTTGAGCCGCGTCTTGGCCTTGTCGATCGGCGCCAGGTCGAAGTGCGGCGGAACCACCGGCAGGTGCGCGAAGCTCCACTTGCCGCGCTTGACGTCGTAGGCCTCCGGCGCCTTGATCTCCACCAGATGGCCGACCGCAGAGGTGACCACGTAGTGCTCGTTCTCGAAGTGGTCGGCCTGCTTGTCGAACTTGCCGGCCGACGGCGTGAGCGCACGCACGATGTCCTGCGCCACGCTGGGCTTCTCCGCAATGATGAGTGACTTGCTCATGACTCCTGTGTGCCCACGTTTTCCATATCCACAACAGTGCGTGCGCGACCCATGCCTACAATCGGCGCACTTCTCGCGCGCGCACGCACACGCGCGCGCGCCCAAATTCAATGTACCGAATGAACTCAGACAAGCAAGTCTCCACGACGTTCGAAGGCCCGGCCGACTCTTCGGCCCCGCGCGGCGGCAGCGGCCGGCGCATCCAGGTGCGGCGCTCCGGCGTGCACGGCAAGGGCGTCTACGCGCTGCAGCCGATCCGCAAGGGCGAGGTCATCATCGAATACACGGGCGAGATGATCACCTGGAAGCAGGCGCTCAAGCGGCACCCGCACGACCCCAAGGACCCCGACCACACCTTCTACTTCCACATCGACGACAAACATGTCATCGACGCCAAGTTCGGCGGCAACGCGGCGCGCTGGATCAACCACGCCTGCAAGCCCAACTGCGAGTCCGACATCGTCGGCGAGCGGGTGTTCATCAAGGCGCTGCGCAAGATCGAGCCGGGCGAAGAGCTGTTCTACGACTACGGTCTGGTCATCGACGAGCGCTACACCCCCAAGGTGAAGAAGCAGTTCGAGTGCCGCTGCGGCGCCAAGCGCTGCCGCGGCACCATGCTGGCCCCCAAGGACTGATGCCGATCGGTCCGTCCATCGCCGACGACACCATGCGAACGCCCGCTGCCGTGAAGTGGGGCGCCGAGAGCCTGTGGCGTGAGCTCAACACACTGCTGCCGGGCCTGGCCGTCGAGGTGGTCGAGAGCTGCGAGTCGACCAACACCGAGCTGGTCGAACGCGCCCGGCGCATGAGCGGCCTGGCCGACCAGCAGCTCACCCGCCCCGGCGAGCTGGAGCCGCCGATCAGCGGCCCGATCCCGCTGGCCGAGAACACGCCGCTGGGGCGCCGCGCCAACGACACGCAGCCCTGCCTGCTGGTGGCCGAGATGCAGACGCGGGGCCGCGGGCGCCTCGGGCGCAGCTGGCAGTCGGCCGAGAACACCTCGCTCACCTTCTCGCTCGCGCTGCGCTTCGAGCCGCCCGACTGGTCGGGCCTGTCGCTGGCGGTCGGCGTGGCGCTGGCCGAGGCGCTCGATACGCGCACCGATCGCGCCGGCCCGCGCGTCGCGCTCAAGTGGCCCAACGACCTGATGTGGTCCGACAGCCAGGGCCCGTCGCGCAAGCTCGGCGGCATCCTGATCGAGACGGTGCCGGTCGGCCGCCGCCGCATGGCGGTGATCGGCGTCGGGCTCAACGTGGCGCCGATGACCGCCGCCGACCTGAGCCACGGCTACGCGCACCTGCAGGAGTTCATCCCCGGCATCGATCCGCCCGCCGCACTGCGCCGCGTCGCGCGCCCGCTGGTGGCCGCGGTGCTGCAGTTCCAGCGCAGCGGCTTCGCCCCGTTCAAGGCCCGCTTCGAGCAACGCGACGACCTCGCTGGTCGGCCGGTGCACGGCGGCGCCGCCGAGCAGCCGATCGACGGCGTGGCGCTCGGCATCGACGACCTCGGTGCGCTGCGCGTGCAGGTCGGCGAGACGGTGCAGACGCTGAGCGCCGGCGACGTGAGCGTGCGCGCCGCGGCCGACGGCGACGAGGGCCGACGGTGCTGAGAGCATTGGTGGCGGTGCTCGTCATCGCCAACCTGCTCGCGCTCGGCTGGTCGATGGGCTGGCTCGACCGTTTCGGCTCGGAGCGCGAGCCGGAACGGCTGCACCATCAGGTCAATCCGAAGGCGATCGAACTGATCGCACCCGGCGCCGCCAGCGCCGCATTGCCGGCCGCAACGCCGGTGGCCGACACGCCGCGTGTCGCGGCGCAGACCAGCCCGGCGCCGACGCCGACGCAGCCGAGTGCATCGGCAGCCGAGCCGGTGGTCGCCGCCGCCACTGCCGAGCCGTCGCGCGCGACGTGCCTGGAGGCCGGCCCGTTCGTGCCGGCCGAGGTGACCGCGGCCGAACGCGGCCTGCGCGAGCTGCAGGCCACCGGCCTGGCATGGACGCAGGTGAAGTCCGAGCGCGGCGGCAGCTTCATCGTCTACCAAGGCAAGTTCGCCGACGAAGCGGCGCTGGCGCGCCGACGCGACGAACTGCGGCGTGCGCAGATTCCGTTCGACGAGTTGCGCAACGCGCCCGACCTGCAGCCGGGCCTGTCGTTCGGCCGTTACGACAGCCGCGCCGCCGCCGACACCGCTCTCGAAGAGCTGCGCCAGCGCGGCGCCAAGGTCACGCGCGTGGTCACCCTCACGCCACCGGTGACGGTGACGCTGCTGCGCGTGGAGCGCGCCGAGCCGGCGCTGGCCAGCCGACTGACGCAGCTGTCGCTGCCGCCCGCGGGCGCGAGCTTCAGGCCCTGCGCGACCCCGCCTTGACCGGCTCCTGGCCGGCCTCGGCCGGACGTGCCGCACCGGCATCAGGCGCGGTGGCGGAGCCACATTTCCTCGAGAGGCCGGCCAACGCCGCCAGCAGCACGAGCAGCGCGCCGGTATCGACCGCGCCACCGCCGCTCGCCGGCTCGGGCACCACGGCGTCCTGCGCCGGGCGGTCGGCGCCGAGCGCGGCGGCAGCGCGCACCTCGGCGTTGTCGATCACCTCGGCCTGCCGCGCCGGCACCGCATAGGCCTGCGGATCGCTGGCGTAGATGAGCGCCTGCTCGGCGTCGAGCATGCCAGCGCCGCAGGTGGCGGTGGTGCATAGGCAGCGCCCCGGGTTGGCGAACGAGCACTCGCCGATCCACGGTGAGCGCACGTGCGGTCGTGCGCTCACCGTCACGCCTGCCACCAGGTGGTCGACGTCGAGCGACGGGTTCACGCTCAACATCAGGCTCAACGTACCCGCCACCAGCGGAGCGGCGAAGCTGGTGCCGGCATGGCGCGCATAACCCGGTTGACCCGGCTCGGTGCGGCCCTGGTTGGCGACGGTGAGCAGGCCGTGGTCGGTGAGCAGGCCGCCCCAGGTGCCGCCGCTGTCGTCGCCCCCGACGGTGGCCAGCGTGACCTGCGGGCCGAAGCTGGAGTAATGCGTCTTGAAGCCGTCGCGGTTGAGCGCCGCCACCGCGACCACGCCGCGACAGCTGGCCGGCCGCAGCACGGCACCGTGCTCGTTGCCGGCAGCGGCGACCACCACCACGCCGAGCGTGCGCAGCTCGTCGATTGCGCTCTGGTAGGCCGCGTTGCACGGCGCCCTGCCGCCGAAGCTGATGTTGATCACGCGCACCGGGTGGGCATTGCGCGGCAGCAAGCCGCCACGGCCGTCGGGCACGTCCAGACCGGCGGCCCAGCGCATGCCGTCGACGATGTCGGATACCGCGGCGCCGCACTTGCCGGCCACGCGGACCGGCACCACGCGGCCGTGCCAGTTGATCGCCGCGACGCCGGCGCCGTCGTCGGTGCGCGCCGCGATCAGCCCGGCCACCACCGTGCCGTGCCACGAGCTGTCGCCCATCGAGCACTCGGCGAACGAGGCGCTCGCATGATCGCCCGCGCTGACCCAGTCGCCCGGGTCCGACGGATCCGGGTCGCGGCCGTCGCCGTCGTTGGCCATGTCGGCGCGGCTGACCAGGTCGTAGCCCGGCAGCAGGTGGTCCTGCAGCTCGCCGTGGGCAGTGGTGCCGGTGTCGAGCACCGCCACCGGTGCCGCGGCGTGGCCGTTGTTGCGCGACCAGGCGCGCTGCACGTCGGGCACGCCGCGCCGGCGCGACTCGATGGTGTTGCCGTCGCTGCCGCCGGCCATCTGCAGCCACCACTGGCCGTTCATGCCGCCGAACATCGGATCACTCGGCGTCGTGCTCTGCAGGCGCTGCTCGCGCTCGTCGACCACCGCCCACTCCACCTCCGGCAGCGCGCGCAGCCGCTCGGCCAGCGCCTCGGCCTCGTGCGCCGGCATCGGCCGCGCGAACGCGAGCAGCTGCGCCGAGCGGCCGACGCTGCGTGGCACCAAGCCGTTGATGGACGGCGCCAAGACCGCGGCCACGCGTTGCCAGCGCCGCGATTCGGCAGCGGCACGGGTCTGGCTGCCCGCCGCGGCGCCAAGCGCCGCCTCGCGCGCCAGCAGTTCGTGGCCGGGTGCGTCGCGAAACTGCACGATCAGGCCCAGCGCGGCGGACGACGCTGCCAGCGCAGCCGGCCCAGCCAGCATGAGCACCAGCAGCAGCAGCACCGCGGTCAAACGCCGCGCCGCGCCACCTTCTGCACAGCCAACGAACAAGCAAGACCTCCCGCGCCCCCAGGCACGGTGAGGATTATCGAAGCGCGTTGCCGCGCGCGAAGCTGCTCAGTCGCGGGAGTGCAGACGCCACGCCACAGCGGCGAGCAGGAGCACCCAGATGAGGGGGAGGGCGCCGCCACCGCCACCGCTCGGCGGTGGTGGCTCGGACACCACGACCACCTTGTCGACGCTGGACGTGGCGCCCGAGCTGTCGGTGATCGTCAGGCGCGCGGTGAAGCTGCCCGAACCCGAGGTGGTGACGGTGACGGTGCTGGCGTTGGTGGGCGCGACCAGTTGCGCGATCGATGCACCGCTGACCAGCGTCCAGGCATAGGTGCTGACGGTCTGGTTGGGCGCGATGACCGATGATGAGCCGTCGAGCACCGTGTTGCTGCCGACCAGCGGGTTGGCCGGCGTCGCGAAGGCCAGCGCCCGCGTCACGCGTGTGCTGGCTGCCTGAGCCACGGCGCCGGCTGCGTTGAGCATGCCTTCGCCGCAGGTGCTCTTAGTGCAGTAGCACTCGAGCTGCTCAGTCTGATCGGGCGCACGACAAGCCACCGTTCCGGCCTCGCCGCCGGTGGTGGAGAAGGGGCGCGCCGTCGACATGATCAGCGAGCGCACCTGCGTCGCATTGAGCGCCGGGTTGATCGACAGCATCAACGCCGCGGTGCCGGCGACCACCGGCGACGAGAAGCTGGTGCCGACGGACTCGTTGATGCCATCGCTGTAGGTGTTGGTGCCCGGCGTGGTGGTGCCGCTAT
>Ga0075356_1000081_pt1 | contig 18690 bp, 17 predicted proteins | sample WestPond_Cattail_FD_120073 | JGI IMG/M metagenome (GOLD analysis project Ga0075356, IMG submission 120073) | Natural and restored wetland microbial communities from the San Francisco Bay, California, USA, that impact long-term carbon... | ecosystem: Environmental > Terrestrial > Soil > Wetlands ... | reverse complement strand
GAGCCCGCCCGGACGCTACCTGCTCGCCTGGGAGCAGGACCAGATGGACCGCATGGTCAGTGACGTCTTTGGCTACCACGCCATGCAGCTCGGCCTGCCTCAGCTCGGCGCATTGCGCGCCAACCGGATGCCGCATCGCTGGGTGGCGCACGATTCGCTGTTGGTGCCGCAGCCGCTCGAGTTGCCGCCCCCGCCGGGATCGATCACGACGCAGTCGCCCGACATGCCGGTCGCGCTGCACTGCGACTTCGACGCACTGCCGTTTCCGAATCAGAGCATCGACCTCGTCGTTCTGCCGCACGGCCTGGAACTCTCACGCGACCCGCACGAGACGTTGCGCGAGGTCGAGCGCGTGCTGGTGCCTGAGGGTCGCGTCGTGATCGTCGGTTTCAACCCGGCCAGCCTGTGGGGCCTTCGCCAGCAGGCGGGCCATGTGCGCCAACGCCTGCATGTCTCGGCGCGGCCCCGGTTCCTGCCGGCTTCGGGCGAGTTCGTCGGCTATTGGCGTTTGCGCGACTGGCTGCGCCTGCTGAGTTTCGAGGTCGAGCATGGCCGCTTCGGCTGCTGGCGGCCGCCGTTGCGGTCGCAGCGCTGGCTCGACCGTTTCCAGTGGGTCGAGTCGGTCGGCGAACGTTGGTGGCCCGTGCTCGGTGCGCTGTACTTCGTGGTCGCGGTGAAGCGTGTGCGCGGCATGCGTCTGGTCGGACTGGCACGTCGCGAGAAGCTCAAGCCGCAGACGGCGCCCGCTGTGGTGGCGCACCGGCGACGTGAGCCGGCGGAGGTCGAATGAGCGAGACAGTGATCGTCTACACCGATGGCGCATGCAAGGGAAACCCCGGCCCGGGCGGGTGGGGGGCCTGGCTGCGCTGGGGCAGCCACGAACGCGAGATGTTCGGCGGCGAGGCCATGACCACTAACAACCGAATGGAGCTCACCGCGGTGATCGAGGCGCTGGGCGCGCTCAAGCGCGGCTGCCGCGTCGATATCTACACCGACAGCGAATACGTGCGCAACGGCATCACCAGCTGGATCCACAACTGGAAAGTGCGCGGCTGGCGCACAGCCGACAAGAAGCCGGTGAAGAACGTCGAGCTGTGGCAGCGACTCGATGCCCTGTCGGCGCAGCACGAGGTCAAGTGGCATTGGGTGCGTGGGCATGATGGCGACCCGGGCAACGAGCGCGCCGACGAACTGGCCAACCGGGGCGTCGAGACGGTACGCGCGCCGCGCACCACCTAGAAGACCTCGTCGTCAGCCGCCGATGTAGTGCATCTCGACGCGGCGCGCGCCGGCCGGCGATTCACCCTGCTGTGCGCGCAGTTCCGAGTAGCGGTCGGCGCGGTCGGCCCACAGCAGCCCCAACGCGCCGGAGATCTCGGCATCGCCGCGGTCCGAGCGCAGCAACGCGCGAAGGTCGTGTCCGCGTGTGGCGAACAGGCAGGTGAACAGCTTGCCCTCGGTGGACAGGCGTGCACGATTGCAGTCGCTGCAGAAAGCCTGAGTGACACTCGAGATCAGACCGATCTCGCCCGCACCGTCGGCATACTGCCAGCGCGCGGCGGTCTCGCCGGCAGCACTGGCTTCGAGCGGCAGCAGGGGCCACTGGTGTTGCAGCAATTGGAGCACCGACGCCGAGGGCAGCACCTCGTCCATGCACCACCCGTTGGTAGCGCCGACATCCATATACTCGATGAAGCGCAGCACGACGCCGGTGCCACGGAAGTGACGCGCCATCGCGATGATCTCGTGGTCGTTGGTGCCGCGCTTGACCACCATGTTGACCTTGATCGGACCGAAGCCGGCGATTCGGGCCGCATCGATGCCGGCCAGCACGTCCGCCACCGGAAAATCGACGTCGTTCATGCGACGGAACACCGTGTCGTCGAGCGCATCCAGGCTCACCGTCAGGCGCGACAGCCCGGCGTCGCGCAGCGGCCGGGCCTTGCGCGCCAGCAATGAGCCATTGGTCGTCAATGTCAGGTCGAGGGGCTTGCCCTCGGTCGTGCGCAGCCCTGCCAGCATGCCGACCAGCCGATCGAGTCCCTTTCGCAGGAGCGGCTCGCCGCCGGTGAGGCGCAGCTTGGTGACGCCATGGGCGACGAAGATGCCGGCCAGCCTGGTGATCTCCTCGAAGCTCAGCAACGATGCGTGCGGCAGGAAGCGGTAGTCGCGGTCGAACACTTCCTTCGGCATGCAGTAGCTGCAGCGGAAGTTGCAGCGATCGGTCACGGAGATGCGCAGATCACGCAACGGCCGGCCGCGCCGGTCGAGCAGAAGGCCGGTCGGATCGGTCAGTCGGTCGGGCACCTGCGGCACCGGCGCTGCATACCGCAGGTCCGCCAAGGGGATGATGGTTTCACCCATTGGGTGATTGTGCCGCCACGCTGTTTGCCGCGCAGGCCGACAACCCCTTGGAGTCGAGGGGCCAAGGCCGGTGCCGGGCGACGAATCAAAGAGAGTCGGCTCGGCGGGCGCCGGTGTAGCGCCGGGTCCAGTACGACGCGCCCAAGCTTTCGATTCGCACCTGTGCACCGGTGCGCGGCGCGTGGATGAACCGGCCGTCGCCAACGTAGATGCCCACGTGCGAGTAGGTGCGCCTCAGGGTGTTGAAGAACACCAGATCGCCGGGTTGCAGGTGCTCGCGGCGCACCTGCTGAAGGCCGGCGGACTGCGCCTGGTCATCAGCCTGCCGCGGAAGGGTGATGCCGAGGGTTTGTGAGTAGACGTGGCGGGTGAATCCGCTGCAGTCGAAGCCGACATCCTGGCTCAACCCGCCAGCACGATAGGGAAGATCGAGGTACTGCAAGGCGGTCAGCACGACTTCGGCACCGCGCGAGCGAACGCCGGAACTCACCGGTTCGGGCGGCGAGGTGCCGCTGGCGCTGGGAAGCCCTGTCGTGAACTGCGGGCCTGCCGCGCATCCCAGCAGGACCACCATGACGGCGCCGAGCAGCCATCTGGACCACGATCGGTGCATGCACGCAGCCTACCAGCAATCAAGACAAAGTCAATAAATTGCTTATAGATGAATGACTTGGACTCTGATCTTGAAGTGATCTCGAGGCGGGTTCCTGCCCCCGTCGCGTGGCGCACCGCCTGCATCCTGTCAGGGTGTTGCAAGTGCCAGGGCGAGAATCGCGAACCAGGCGCACGCGCGATCTATCGACGAACCGTCGCACGACGACCGGACGCCCAGGAGACAGCATGAGCTACGCCGATTTTCACCGCCAATCCATCGAACGGCCCGAGGCCTTCTGGGGCGAACAGGCGAAGTTGATTGACTGGCAGCGGCCGTTCGACAAGGTCTGCGAGTACGACAACCCACCGTTCGCCAACTGGTTCGTCGGCGGTCGCACGAACTTGTGCCACAACGCAGTCGACCGGCACCTGTCGACGCGGGCGAATCAGAACGCGCTGATCTTCGTCTCCACCGAGGTCGACCGCGAGCAGGTCTACACCTTCGCGCAGTTGCACGCCGAGGTGCAGCGCATGGCGGCCAGCCTGCAGGCGCTGGGCGTCAAGCAGGGCGATCGCGTGCTGGTGTACATGCCGATGATCCCGGAGGCCGCGTTCGCCATGCTGGCGTGCACGCGCCTGGGCGCGCTGCACTCGGTGGTGTTCGGCGGCTTTGCCAGCGTGAGTCTGGCCACTCGCATCGAGGACGCGGAGCCCACCGTGATCGTCAGCGCCGATGCCGGCAGCCGCGGCGGCAAGGTGGTGCCGTACAAAGGTCTGCTCGACGAGGCGATTCGGCTGTCGAGCCACAAACCAGCCAAGGTGCTGATGGTGAATCGCGGCCTGGCCGACATGCCGATGACCCCCGACCGCGACGTGGACTACGCCGACCTGCGCGAACGGCACCTGAACACGGCCGTGCCTTGCGTGTGGGTCGACTCCACGCACCCAAGCTACACGCTCTACACGAGCGGCACCACCGGCAAGCCCAAAGGCGTGCAGCGCGACACCGGTGGCTACGCCGTGGCGCTGGCTGCGAGCATGAAGCACATCTTTCTCGGCAACCCTGGCGAGACCTACTTCTCCACCAGCGACATCGGCTGGGTGGTCGGCCACAGCTACATCGTCTACGGCCCGCTGATTGCGGGGATGGCGACGATCATGTACGAAGGCCTGCCGATCCGCCCCGACGCGGCCATCTGGTGGAGCCTGGTTGAGAAATACAAGGTGACCTCGATGTTCAGTGCTCCCACCGCGGTGCGCGTGCTGAAGAAGCAGGACCCGGCCGCTCTGAAGAAGCACGACCTGTCGAGCCTGCGCGCGCTGTTCCTGGCGGGGGAACCGCTCGACGAGCCCACGGCCAAGTGGATCGCCGACGCATTGGGCCGCCCGATCATCGACAACTACTGGCAGACCGAGACCGGCTGGCCCATCCTCAGCATCTGCAACGGCATTGAGAAGGCACCCAGCAAGTTCGGCTCGCCGGGCAAGGCGGTGTACGGCTACGACGTGAAACTGCTCGACGAGAGCACCGGCGAAGAGCTCAAGGCGAGCAACCAGAAGGGTGTGGTGGCCATCGAAGGCCCGCTGCCGCCGGGTTGCATGCAGACGGTGTGGCGCGATGACGAACGCTTCGTCAAGACCTACTGGAAGAGCATCCCGGGCCGGCTGATCTACAGCACCTTCGACTGGGGCATCCGCGACGCAGACGGCTATTACTTCATTCTCGGCCGTACCGACGACGTGATCAACGTGGCCGGCCATCGCCTGGGCACTCGTGAGATCGAGGAGAGCATCTCCAGCCACGCCAACGTGGCCGAGGTGGCGGTCGTCGGCGTCGCCGATCAGCTGAAGGGCCAGGTGGCGATGGCCTTCGCGGTGCTGAAGGATCCGTCGAGGGCGGCCACGCCGGAGCTGGCGCTCAAGCTGGAAGGCGAGATCATGAAGGTCGTCGACGAGCAACTGGGTGCCGTGGCACGTCCGTCGCGCGTTCGCTTCGTTTCCGTGCTGCCGAAGACACGCTCGGGGAAGCTGCTGCGCCGCGCGATACAGGCGGTTTGTGAAGGTCGCGACCCCGGCGACCTGACGACGATCGAAGACCCGACGGCGTTGCAGCAGGTCAAGGATCTCGTGACGACGCGCTGAGGCGTCGCTCCCGATCCGTCACTCGACCGCGCCGGGCCGCGGTCCATCGCAAACCGCCGGCGCTCCGGGGGAGCCGAAGGCAGAATGTCCGGCTTCGGACTTCTCACCGCCGGACCATGCGTCGTGCTTTGTTGTTGTGGGCTGTGCTTGTTTGCGGCGCTTGTTCCTCGCTCGCCGCCAGCGCGGCGTCGGGGCTGCCCGGCCCCGCGTTTCCGCGCTACGAGTCTGCGGCTGGGCTCGAGGCCGCTTGCGGGCGGCACCTCGCCACCGTCAAGGCTGCGATCGGCAAGCTCGAACGTCGGGCGGGAGGTCCTGGCTGGCTGGCCGCCTATGACGACCTGAACGCGCTGGGAGAGGACCTCGCCAGTCCGGTCTTCCTGCTGTCGAACGTGCACCCCGATCCGGCGCTGCGCGCAGCCAGCGAGGCCTGCGAACTGCGCTGGCAGGATCTGTTTTCGACCCTCGGTCAGAACGAGAAGCTCTACCGTGCGGCCCGTGCAACCCGGCCGCGCGACGATATCGACCGTGAACTGCTGAAGACCACGCTCGAATCCTTCGAGGACTCGGGCGTCAGCCTGAGTCCCGAGCCGCGGGCCCGGGCGAAGGCCATCGTCGATCGCATCACCGAGCTTGACCAGGCCTTCAACAAGAACATCCGGAACGAGACGACCCGCCTGGCCTTCAGCGAAGCGGAGCTGAAAGGTGTGCCCGAATCGGTCTGGAAGTCAGCGGCCCGCGACGACCAGGGGCGCGTGCTGCTGGGGCTGGACTACCCGAGTTCGGTGCCGGTGCTGCAAAGCGCCGAGAACCCGGCCACCCGCGAGCGCATGTGGCGGGCCAAGAACAACGAAGGCGGGCCCGCCAACCTGAAGCTGCTGGCCGAGATCGGCCAATTGCGGCGTGAGTATGCTCAGTTGTTCGGCTTTTCCAGCTATGCCGACTTCACGTTGCGCCGGCGCATGGCCGAGACCACGGCGAACGCGAAGCGATTCCTCGAGGAAGTGCGCGTCGCGGTCACGGCGCGCGAGGGACGCGAGCTCGACGAGCTGCGTGAAGCCAAGGCACGCGACACTGGCGTGGCGCTGGCGCAGACGAAACTGGAGCGCTGGGACGTCAGCTACTACACCGAGCGGGTCAAGCGCGAGCGCTACAGCGTCGACCAGGAACAGTTCCGGGCCTACTTCCCGGCGCAGGAGAGCCTGGCGCTGGTGATGCGGGTGATCGAGAAGGTGATGGGGGTTCGCTATACACGGGTGCCGAACGTTGCCTTGTGGCATCCGGATGCGCAGGCCTACGTCGCCACCGACGTGAAGACCGGGAAGGCGCTGGCGACCCTGTACGTGGATGCCTATCCGCGCGACGGCAAGTACAACCACGCCGCGGTATGGCCGATCCGCAGCGGCTCGACGCGGCTGCAGCGGGCTCCGCAGGCTGCGCTGGTGGTCAACTTCGACCGCAAGGGGCTGAGCCTCGACGAGATGGAGACCTTGTTGCACGAGTTCGGTCACGCCGTCCACAACAACCTGTCGGCCACCCGGCACTCGTCGAGCAGCAGCGTGCTGCGCGACTTTGTCGAAGCCCCGTCCCAGATGCTCGAGGAGTGGGTCTACGATCCACGCGTGCTGGCGCTGATGAGCGAGGTGTGTCCCGCCTGCCGACGCGTGCCAGACGAACTGCTGGCCAAGGCCAGGATCGCCGAGCGCTACGGCAAGGGCACGCAGTACGCGCGCCAGCGCCTGTTCGCCAGCTTCGACCTTGCCCTGCACGACGCCGATGCGCCCGAGCCGATGGCGCTGTGGAGCCGCATGGAGTCGCAGACTCTGCTTGGCCACGTGCCAGGCTCGATCTTCCCGGCGAGCTTCACGCATGTGGCCGGCGGCTACGCGGCCGGCTACTACGGCTACCTGTGGAGCGAGGTCGTGGCTGCGGATCTGCGCACAGCCTTCGGCAGTGACAAGCTCGATGCCCGGGTCGGTCGGCGCTACCGCGACGTGGTGCTGGCCAACGGCAGCCAGTGGCCGCCGCAAGTGCTCGTGCAGCGCTTTCTCGGCCGCCCGACCAACTCGGAGGCGTTCTTCAAGGACCTGCAGCGCTGATCAGTCAGCGTGGACGCTAGAGCACGTCGCTGGCGAAGTCGGCAAGGCGCGAGCGTTCGCCGCGTGCCAAGGTCACATGCCCCGAGTGCGGCCAGCCCTTGAAACGGTCGACTGCAAAGGTCAGGCCCGAGCTGCCCTCGCTGAGGTAGGGCGTGTCGATCTGCGCCAGGTTGCCCAGGCAGACAATCTTGGTGCCGGGGCCGGCACGGGTGATCAAGGTCTTCATCTGCTTGGGTGTGAGGTTCTGCGCCTCGTCGATCAGGACGTACTTGTTGAGGAAGGTGCGACCGCGCATGAAGTTCAGGCTCTTGATGCGGATCTTGCTGCGCACGAGATCCTGCGTGGCGGCGCGACCCCAATCGCCGGCCGAGCCGTCGCCGCGCGCCAGCACCTCGAGGTTGTCGTCGAGCGCGCCCATCCACGGCCCCATCTTTTCTTCCTCGGTGCCGGGCAGGAATCCAATGTCCTCGCCAAGGGGCACGGTGACTCGGGTGACGATGATCTCGGTGTAGCGGCGGTCGTCCAGCACCTGGCTCAGTCCGGCAGCGAGCGTCATCAGCGTCTTGCCGGTGCCGGCGGTGCCGGTGAGGGTGATGAAGTCGACCTCGGGATCCATCAGCAGATTGAGCGCGAAGTTCTGCTCGCGGTTGCGCGCCATCACGCCCCAAACAGCGTTCTTGGCGTGGGTGTAGTCCTTCAGCGTCTTCAGCACGGCGGTCTTGCCGGTGATCTCGCTGACGCGGGCGTACAACGGCGTGGCGCCCGGGGACTCCAGGTAGACGAACTGGTTGATCATCAGCGCGGGCACCAACGGGCCGGCGATGCGGTAGTAGGTGTGGCCGCCCTGGCTCCAGCTCTCCATGGTCTTGCCATGGCGCTCCCAAAAGTCGGCCGGCAGCGGCAGGACGCCGGTGTAGAGCAGGTCGCCGTCGTCGAGCGTCTTGTCGTTGAAATAATCCTCGGCCGGCAGGCCGAGCGCGCGTGCCTTGACACGCATGTTGATGTCCTTGGACACCAGCACGACATCGCGCTCGGGATGCTGTTCGCGCAGCGACTTGACCACCCCCAGGATCTGGTTGTCGGCCTTGCCTTGCGGCAGTCCCTCGGGCAGCTTGATGTCGTATAGCGTGGTCTGAAAGAACAGGCGCCCAAGCGCCTCGCGCTTGCCGGTCTTGGCCAGCGGAATGCCGTCCTTGGGGTCCAGCTTGGTGTCGGACGCCAGCGCATCAAGCTCACGGCTGGCCTGCCGCGCGTTGCGCGCCACCTCGCTCATGCCGCGCTTGTGTGTGTCGAGCTCCTCGAGCGTGATCATCGGCAGAAAGATGTCGTGCTCGTCGAAACGGAACAGGCTCATCGGATCGTGCATCAGCACGTTGGTGTCGAGCACGAACAGCCGCGCCGGGCCGGTGCCGCGCGGCGTGCGCACACGCGCCTTCGGGCTGGCCGATTCGGCCGGCGCCCGCGCGGGTGCCTCGACACGAGGCCCCGCGACGGTGGCCGTGGCATCCAGGAGGTCGAGCGGCGCCTTGGCCGACTCCACGTTGCCGTGGGAGGCGCGTTTGGCCGCGCGAGCCGCCGCCTGGCTTTCGTAGTCAGTAGCCGCGAGCAGCGCGGCCTTGGTTGCGGGGGGCTTGGGCAGTGGCATGTGGGCGGGTTGTCGTGGACAAACAAAAAAGCCGCACAGTCGTCTGTGCGGCTTCGGATCAACGAGTGAAACGCGGTTCGCGACTCACGGGCATGCGCCCGATTATGCAGCAGTGCATCCGCCGGGCGTCAGGCGGCCTTCTTCAAATCCTTCACGGCCTTGAGTACGTCGTCCACGTGCCCAGCAACCTTGATGCCGCGCCATTCGGCCCGCAACACGCCCTTGGCGTCGATCAGAAAGGTGCTGCGTTCGATGCCCTTGACCTTCTTGCCATACATGATCTTGTTCTTGACGACCCCGAACATGTGGCAGAGCTTCTCCTCTGTGTCGGCGATCAGGTCGAACGGCAATTCCAGGTTCTGGCGAAACTTCTCGTGCGAGGCCATGTTGTCACGCGACACGCCGAACACCACGGCGCCGGCCTTCACGAAGTCCTTGTGGCGGTCGCGGAACTGCATCGCCTCGGTGGTGCAGCCGGGGGTGTGGTCTTTCGGATAGAAGTACAAGACCACCACCTTGCCCGCGAATGCCTGCGGGGTGAACTTCACGCCACTGGTCGCGGCGGCTTCGAACTCAGGCAGAGACTTGTTGAGGACGGGCGTCATGACAGCGGCTTTGTCGTTGGCGTAGGTGCCCGGTCAGGCACAGCCAGCCATTATAAAGTTTCGCCGGCGGGTCCTCTGGCGGGGGGTCATCCGGCCGGTCAGGCCGGTGTGGGATCGAACAACAGCGCGGCGACGACAGAGCGCCTTTCGCTGACCAGCACATTGAAGGTACGGCAGGCTGCCGCGCTGTCCATCACCTCGAAACCGATCGACCGCTCGACCAGGCCACGGATCAGCGGAGCGGCCACAAATCGCAGGCGCGCGCCGCTGCCGAAGATCACCAGTTCGGGTTGCAGATCGAGCAACTGATCGAAGTGCGCCTGCGTGAGCGCATCGAACCGCTGCGGCGGCCAGGGCTGGATCGTGCCGACCCACGGCACGACGACGCTGCCTCGGTGCGTCTGCCCTGCCACCCAGACGCCCGAGGCGTCGTGGCGGGCAATTGTGTTCACGCCGTCGAGATGGTCGGGCTGGAATTTCACGGTTGGATTGCGCGGCGGGCCCGGTGGCCGCGGGCTGCCATGACGAGGCGCTATGGTTAAATTATAAGTTTTGCGGCGCAGCATGCGTCCCGACATCCCGATTGGCCAGGAGCGCGCGTGGTGAAGCCGATTGCCAAGTCCAGCAAGCTGGCCAACGTGGCCTACGACATCCGCGGACCCGTGCTCGACAAGGCGCGGCAGATGGAGGAAGAAGGCCACAAGATCATCAAGCTGAACATCGGCAATCTGGCGGTGTTCGGCCTCGATCCGCCCGACGAGATCGTGCAGGACATGATCCGCAATCTGCCGTCGAGCGCCGGCTATACCGACAGCAAGGGCCTCTTCGCGCCGCGCAAGGCGGTCGTGCACTACACGCAGGAGAAGGGCATCGCCGGAGTCGGGGTCGACGACGTCTACCTGGGCAACGGCGCCTCGGAGCTGATCGCGCTCAGCCTGAACGCGCTGCTCGACGATGGCGACGAGGTGCTGGTGCCGGCGCCTGACTATCCGCTGTGGACGGCTGTGGTCGGGCTGTCGAGCGGCCGGCCGGTGCACTACCTGTGCGACGAGGCCAGCGGCTGGCTGCCCGACCTGGACGACCTGAGGCGCAAGATCACGCCGCGCACCCGCGCCGTGGTGGTGATCAACCCGAACAACCCGACCGGGGCCTTGTATCCAGAGAGCCTGCTGCGCGAGCTGGTGGAAATCGCACGGGTCAACCAGCTGATCGTCTTTGCAGACGAGATCTACGACAAGACGCTCTATGACGGCAACACGCACACGAGCATCGCCTCGCTGGCCGACGACGTGCTGTTCGTCACCTTCAACGGCCTGTCGAAGAACTACCGCTCGTGCGGCTACCGGGCCGGCTGGATGGTCGTCTCGGGCAACAAACGCGACGCGCGCGACTACATCGAGGGCCTGAACATGCTGGCCTCGCTGCGCCTGTGCTCCAACACGCCGGGGCAGCTGGCGATCCAGACGGCGCTCGGCGGCTACCAGAGCATCAAGGACCTCGTCGCGCCGACGGGGCGGCTGTGCAAGCAGCGCGACCTGGCCTACGAGCTTCTGAGCCGCATCCCGGGCGTCAGCGTGGTCAAGCCGAAGGCGGCGCTCTACATGTTCCCGCGGCTGGACCCGTCGGTCTACCCGATCACGGACGACCAGCAGTTCGCCTACGACCTGCTGGCCGAGGAGAAGGTGCTGATCGTGCAGGGCACTGGTTTCAACTGGCCGACGCCGGATCACTTCCGACTCGTCTTCCTGCCCAACGTGGATGACCTGACAGAGGCGATCGGCCGCATCGACCGGTTCCTCGGCCACTTGCGCAAGCGCCACACGCGTTGACCCTAACCTCGATAACCAAACCATGAAGCCCATCCAAGTCGGCCTGCTCGGCATCGGCACTGTCGGCAGCGGCACCTTCAAGGTGCTGCAGCGCAACCAGCAGGAGATCCGCCGCCGCGCCGGCCGCGGCATCGAGATCGCCGTCGTGGCCGACCTCGACGTCGCCCGGGCGCGCAGCATCGTCGGTGAAGGTGTGCGCGTGGTCGACGATGCTCGCCGGGTGATTGCCGACCCGGCCATTGATATCGTGGTCGAACTGATCGGGGGTTACGGCATCGCCCGCACGCTGGTGATGGAGGCCATCGCCGCCGGAAAGCACGTGGTGACGGCCAACAAGGCACTGCTGGCCGTGCACGGCAACGAGATCTTTGCCGCGGCGCACGCCAAGGGCGTGATCGTCGCCTTCGAGGCGGCCGTCGCAGGCGGCATCCCGATCATCAAGGCACTGCGCGAGGGTCTTACCGCCAATCGCATCGAGTGGGTCGCCGGCATCATCAACGGCACGACCAACTTCATCCTCAGTGAGATGCGCGACAAGGGGCACGACTTCCAGACCGTGCTGAAGGAGGCCCAGCGGCTGGGTTACGCCGAGGTCGACCCGAAGTTCGACATCGAGGGCGTTGACGCCGCGCACAAGGCGACGATCATGTGCGCGATCGCCTTCGGCGTGCCGATGCAGTTCGACCGCGCCTATGTGGAAGGCATCACCGCGCTGCAAGCGGCCGATATCCGTTATGCCGAGCAACTGGGCTATCGCATCAAGCTGCTGGGTATCACCAAGCGCACGCCGGAGGGCATCGAGCTGCGCGTGCACCCGACGTTGATCCCGGCCAGGCGGCTGATCGCCAATGTGGAGGGCGCGATGAACGCGGTGGTGGTGCAGGGTGATGCCGTGGGTACCACGCTCTACTACGGCAAGGGCGCCGGCTCGGAGCCCACGGCATCGGCGGTGGTGGCCGATCTGGTGGACATCACGCGGTTGCACACCGCCGACCCTGACCACCGCGTGCCGCACCTGGCGTTCCAGCCCGACGCCCTGGACGACACGCCGATCCTGCCGGTGGCGCAGGTGGTGACCTCGTTCTACCTGAGATTGCAGGTGGCCGACCAGACCGGCGTCCTGTCGCGCATCACCACCATCCTGGCCGAACACGACATCTCGATCGACGCGGTGCTGCAACGCGAGTCCGCCGAAGGCGAGCGCCAGACCGATCTGATCATCCTGACGCACGACACGCCCGAGGGCCGCATGAACCAGGCGCTTGCGAAGAGGCAGCCGCTGCCGACCGTGCTGCAACCGATCGTGCGCATCCGCAAGGAAGAGCTCAACTGATCATGCGTTACGTCAGCACGCGTGGCGATGCCACGCCACGCCGGTTCTGCGAGATTCTGCTGGAGGGCCTGGCGCCCGACGGCGGGTTGTACCTGCCCGAGCGTTATCCGCAGGTCGATGTCGGCACACTGGCCCGCTGGCGCCGTCTGCCGTATGCGGAGCTCGCGTCCGAGATCCTGTCGTTGTTCATCGACGATATTCCGGCGGCCGATCTGCGCGCGTTGTGCGAGCGTACCTACACGCGTGAGCGCTTCGGCACCGACGCGATCGTGCCGCTGCGCCCACTCGAGCCAGGCCTGTGGATCGAGGCCTTGTCCAACGGCCCGACATTGGCCTTCAAGGACATGGCCATGCAGCTGCTCGGCGGCCTGTTCGAGTACGAGCTCGGGCGCCGCGGCGAGCGGCTGAACATCCTCGGCGCGACCTCGGGCGACACCGGCAGCGCCGCCGAGTACGCCATGCGCGGGAAGGCCGGCGTGCAGGTCTTCATGCTGTCGCCGCATGGCCGCATGAGCCCGTTCCAGCAGGCGCAGATGTACAGCCTGCCCGATGCCAACATCCACAACATCGCGATCGAAGGGGTCTTCGACGACTGCCAGGACATCGTCAAGGCTGTCAGCAGCGATCTCGACTTCAAGCGCCGGTACCGCATCGGCAGCGTCAATTCGATCAACTGGGCGCGGCTGCTGGCGCAGGTGGTGTACTACTTTGCCGGCTGGTTCCAGGCCACCAGCGCGAACGACGAACGGGTGAGCTTTGCCGTGCCGTCGGGCAACTTCGGCAACGTGTGCGCCGGGCACATCGCGCGCATGATGGGTCTGCCGATCGGCCGTCTGCTGCTGGCGACCAACGAGAACGACGTGCTCGACGAATTCTTTCGCACCGGCCGCTACCGCGTGCGGGCAGCGGCCGAGACCCACGAGACGTCCAGCCCGTCGATGGACATCAGCAAGGCCTCCAACTTCGAGCGCTTCGTGTTCGACCTGCTCGGCCGCGACGGCACTCGCACCCGCGAGCTGTTCGGGACCGGCCTGTCCCGTGAAGGCGGCTTCGTGCTCGATGCCGCGGCTCATGCGCGCTGCAGGGGCTTCGGCTTCGTCTCCGGGCGCAGTACCCACGCCGACCGCCTGGCGACGATTCGCGACACCTGGCAGCGATTCGGCACGATGATCGACCCGCACACGGCCGACGGGCTCAAAGTCGCGCGCGAGCGGCGCCTGGTGGACGAACGGGTCGTCGTGCTCGAGACGGCGTTGCCGGTGAAGTTCTCGTCGACCCTTGTCGAGGCGCTCGGCCAGGAGCCGCCGCGGCCCGCGGCTCTGGCGGGCATCGAGAGCCTGCCGCGTCGCTGCGAGGTGCTGCCGCCCGATGTGGCGCGCGTCAAGGCGCTGATCGCGGCGCACGATCGGCGCTGATGCAGGCGGCCATGCACGTCGTCGGCTTCTGCGGATCGTCCGGGTCCGGCAAGACCACGTTGATCGAGCGGTTGCTGCCATTGCTGCGTGAAAGGGGCTTGCGCGTCTCGGTGATCAAGCATGCCCACGCCGGATTCGACATCGACACACCCGGCAAGGACAGCTTCCGCCATCGCCAGGCCGGCGCGTTCGAAGTGCTCGTGGCCTCCGGACAACGGCTGGCCAAGCTGCGCGAGTACGAGGTGGCGGGCGCTCCTACCGTGCATCAGTTGATCGCCGAGCTGATCGACTGCGACTGGGTGCTTGTCGAGGGCTTCAAGCACGCCGACATCCCGAAGGTCGAGGTGATCGATCCTGCGCGCGATGGCACGCCGCTCTATCCCGACGATCCCTTCGTCGTTGCGCTGGTCACCGATGCGCCCGAGGCGCTGCCAGTGCCGACCCAGCGCCCGGTATTCGCGCGCGCCGACGCACCGGCATTGGCACAATTCCTCCTGGCCAGCGCCAAGCGCCATGAGTACAGCCCCGAATAACCTGCCACGGCCGCCGATGATCAGCCTTGACGAGGCGGTGCAACGTCTCGTCGCCGGCGCAGCGGCGCACGTGATCGCCGAACGCGACACCGTGTCGACATTCGACGCACTGAATCGTGTGCTGGCCGACGACGTGCGATCGAACTTGGACGTGCCGCCAGCCGACAACAGCGAGATGGACGGCTATGCGCTGCGTGCGGCCGACGTGGCTGCCGAGGGCGCGGTGCTGCCAGTGTCGCAGCGCATCCCGGCCGGCTTCGTCGGCCAGCCTCTGCGGCCCGGCACGGCGGCACGCATCTTCACCGGCGCGCAGATCCCGGTCGGAGCCGACGCGGTGGTCATGCAGGAGCTTTGCGAGGCGCTGCCGTCGACCGACGGCGGGACCGGCAGCGTGCGTGTTCGCGCTCCAGCAACCGCCGGATCGGCCATCCGGCGGCGCGGTGAAGACGTGCAGCGCGGAGCGGTCGTGTTGCGCGCTGGCACCCGGCTAACAGCGCAGGCGATGGGCCTCGCCGCTTCGGTCGGTGCCGGCCAGCTGCTGGTCCGGCGACAGCCACGGGTCGCGCTGTTCTCGACCGGCGACGAGCTTGCAATGCCCGGCGAGGTGTTGAAGCCTGGTGCGATCTACAACTCCAACCGATTCACCCTGCGCGGGCTGCTGCAGTCTGCCGGTTGCACGGTCGTGGACCTCGGCATCGTGGTGGATCGGCTCGACGCCACCCGCGAAGCCCTGCGTCTGGCCGCGTCGCAGGCCGATCTCGTGCTCACCTGCGGCGGCGTGTCGGTCGGCGAGGAAGACCACCTGAAGCCTGCGCTGCAGGCCGAAGGGCGGCTCGACATGTGGCAGGTTGCCATCAAGCCGGGCAAGCCGCTGGCGTTCGGCGCCGTGCGTCGGCCCGCCGGTGGTGAATCGCTGTTCGTCGGACTGCCGGGCAACCCGGTGTCGGCCGCGGTGACGTTCCTCGTCGCAGTGGTGCCGCTGCTGCGGGCGCTGTCAGGCGATCTGTCGCCGCCGCCTCGTGCCGTGCCGATGACCGCTGCGTTCGACTGGCCACGGGCCGACCGGCGACGCGAGTTCCTGAGGGCCCGCGTCAACGGCGAGGGTCAGCTCGAGATCTATCCGAACCAGAGTTCAGGCGTGTTGACCTCCCTGGTCTGGGCCGATGGCCTGATCGACAACCCACCTGGCCAGGTCATTGCCCGCGGTGACCTCGTGCGCTTTCTGCCGCTGCCGCTGCTGCTGCCATGAACGCGCCCGCGATCTGGCGACTGCGCGTGCGGTACTTCGCCTCGTTGCGCGAGGTGCTCGGTGCGGAGGAGACCGTCGAGCTGCCGGTCGGCACCACTCTCGGCACGCTGCGCGACCGGCTGATGCTGCTCGACGCCGACCACGCGCAATGGTTGTCGCGACAGCGCGCAGTGCGCTGCGCTGTCGACCAGGTGATGGCCGATGAGAGCGCGCCGTTGCGTGACGGCGCCGAGGTGGCCTTCTTTCCCCCCGTCACCGGCGGGTAGCACGCGCAAGCCGGCCGCGAGCGGGGCAGCGTGACAGAATCGCGCTCATCATGGTGTGCCCGACCGTGTCGATCCAGCTGGCCGACTTCGACGTCGACGTCGAGGTCCGTGCGCTGCGCGCTGGCGACGCGGGCGTCGGTGCGGTGGCCACCTTCATCGGCACGGTTCGCGATCGCGGTGACGGCGGTGCGGTGCAGGCGATGGAGCTCGAACACTACCCCGGCATGACCGAGCGTGCGATCGAGTCGATGGTCGAGCAGGCTCGCTCGCGCTTCGAGATCCGCGGCGTGCGCGTGATCCATCGCGTCGGGCCGCTGGCCCTGCAGGACCAGATCGTGCTCGTGGCGGTCAGCTCCGCGCACCGACGCGACGCCTTCCTGGCCTGCGAATTCCTGATGGACTACCTGAAGACACAGGCGCCCTTCTGGAAGAAGGAAACCACGGCCGATGGCGCTCGGTGGGTGGATGCACGCCAGGCCGACGACGCCGCGCTCGCCCGCTGGGGCGTGAGCGCGGGCAACGCTGCGTGACCGGCGCCGGCCTGTTTTCCGCCGGCTCGGCCGTCGCGGTCGGCGCCGCGCTCGGTGCGCTGCTGCGCTGGGCCGCAGGGCTGTGGCTCAACCCGCGCTGGCACGGATTCCCGCTCGGCACACTGGTGGTCAACGCGGTCGGCGGCCTGTTGATCGGCGCCGCATTGGTCTGGTTGCAGGCGCGGCCGAACGAATACGTGCGACTATTCGCGCTCACAGGGGTGCTTGGCGGCTTCACCACCTTTTCGGCGTTCTCGGGCGAGTCGCTGGCGCTGCTGCAGCGCGAGCAGTACGCATTGGCGCTGCTGCACACGCTGGCTCATGTGGGCGGTTCGCTGGCTTGCGCGGCGTTGGGTTTTTCGTTGGCGCGTCTGGTGTGGCGGGCATGAGCCGCGGCCCGTTCGACGGTACCGCGGCGCCGCCGACGCTGAGGTCGGCGCTCGGGCGTTTTGCCACTGGGGTGACGATCGTGACCTGCCGCGATGCAGTCGGTGACTCGGTCGGCCTGACGGTCAACTCGTTCACCGCGCTGTCGCTCGAGCCGCCGTTGGTGCTCTGGGCGCTGCGCGTCGAGAGCCCGAGCTTGGCGAGCTTCGAGTCGGCCGGGCACTTTGCCGTCAACGTGCTCGGCGAGCAGCAGGTCGAACTGTCGCGGCGCTTCGCGTCGACGGCGCCGCACAAGTTTGCTGCCGGCCGCTGGTCTGCCGGGCGCCTGGGGTCACCGGTGCTCGCCGGCGCACTGGCCGTTTTCGAATGCAGCACGACCTCGGCGCAGCGCCTGGGCGACCATGTGCTGTTCGTCGGCGAGGTGCTGCACAGCACCGCCCACGCCGGGCCGCCGCTCGTCTTCCAGAGTGGACGCTACCGCAGCCTTGGCGAGCCGCTCTAACCCGAGCGCGCGCCTTGATGTCGCGCAAACGCAGTCGTCCGGCTCTTGAAATCGGCGCTGCAAGCCCCTAACTCGCTGTCAATCGAAAGGATTTTCCGATGCGATTCGACAAGCTCACGACCGCCTTTCAGCAGGCCTTGGCCGATGCGCAGAGCCAAGCGGTCGCCCACGACAACCCGTACATCGAGCCCGCCCATCTACTGGCCGCGATGCTGACGCAGGACGACGGGCCGAAGGCGCTGCTCGATCGCGCAGGCGCCAACACGGCGGCCTTGCGCACGGCCATGGAGACTGCCATCAAGGCGTTGCCGCAGGTGCAGGGCGGCGGCCAGCCGGTCCAGCCCGGCCGTGACTTGATGATGCTGCTGCAAGCCGCCGACAAGGAGGCCGGCAAGCGTGGCGACCAGTTCATCGCCAGCGAGATGTTCCTGCTGGCACTGGCCGACAGCAAGACCGACCTTGGCGGCATCGTGCGCGGCCACGGTCTGTCGCGCAAGTCGCTGGAGGCCGCTTTGGAGGCGGTGCGCGGCAAGTCGACCGTCGACTCGGCCGAGGCCGAGGGGCAGCGCGAAGCACTCAAGAAATACACGCTCGATCTGACCGAGCGGGCGCGCCAGGGCAAGCTCGATCCGGTGATCGGCCGCGACGACGAGATCCGCCGTGCGATTCAGGTGCTGCAGCGGCGCAGCAAGAACAATCCCGTGCTGATCGGCGAGCCCGGCGTCGGCAAGACGGCGATCGTGGAAGGTCTCGCGCAGCGCATCGTCAACGGCGAAGTGCCGGAGACGCTGAAGGACAAGCGCGTGCTGGTGCTCGACATGGCCGGCCTGCTGGCGGGCGCCAAGTACCGCGGCGAGTTCGAGGAGCGGCTGAAGGCCGTGCTCAAGGAAATCGCCCAGGAAGAAGGGCGCATCATCGTGTTCATTGACGAGCTGCACACCATGGTCGGCGCGGGCAAGACCGAAGGTTCGATGGATGCAGGCAACATGCTCAAACCTGCGCTGGCGCGCGGCGAGCTGCATTGCGTAGGCGCGACCACGTTAGACGAATACCGCAAGTACATCGAGAAGGATGCCGCGCTGGAACGCCGCTTCCAGAAAGTGCTGGTGGACGAGCCTAGCGTGGAATCCACGATCGCCATCCTGCGTGGCTTGCAGGAAAGATATGAGCTGCATCACGGCGTGGACATCACTGACCCTG
>Ga0075356_1000080_pt1 | contig 19018 bp, 18 predicted proteins | sample WestPond_Cattail_FD_120073 | JGI IMG/M metagenome (GOLD analysis project Ga0075356, IMG submission 120073) | Natural and restored wetland microbial communities from the San Francisco Bay, California, USA, that impact long-term carbon... | ecosystem: Environmental > Terrestrial > Soil > Wetlands ... | reverse complement strand
GGCGGTCGTGCCGGGGTGGTGCGCGTCGGCGATGCGGTGGCTGTGGCGCTGCGGCACCTCGCAGCCGGCGACGAACATGCTGCGCAAAGCATCGATCAGCGCGTGAAACGGCAGGCGGTCACGCGTGGTGTCGGCGTCGAAGTGCTGCACGCCGCGCAGTATCGCGGCGGGAGCCACCGATAAATGGCTCCGTCCCCAAAAAATGGCCACCGGCCGTAGTCGGACACCATCAACGCTGCCGGTGCGGAGGTCCGTCGTCAGCGCGGCCGCGATCCGCGCGTCCGCCGGATGCATCGCCCTCGTCGGCGTCGATCAACGGGGCCGACACGGCTCGTCCGAGCGACTCAAGCGCACCTTCGTCCGGACTCTCGCGCCGGTCGCGATCGGGATCCATCGAATCGGTCGGGCTGGGCCCGGTGCCGTCGGGCTCGATGCTGACCACCTTGTCGGTCAATGCATCGTCCTTGAAGTTGCGCGGCTGATCGCGGTTGGCGGCGCGCTCGTTGTCGAGCAAGCGGTCGCGTTGGTCATCGGGAGCAGCGGGTTTGCGCGTGGGCTTTTCAGTCGGCTTGTCAGTGGGTAAATGGTCGGGCATCGTGCACTCCCGGCCCGGCAGGGGCCGTTGTGCCTGTCAGCAAGCGGCATTCCCGGCGTGACCTCAATCGTCGCGTGGCGCTCCGGCGGCGTCGAGGCACCGCTGCACGAACACCAGGTCGAGCCAGCGGCCGAACTTGCGGCCCACCTCGCGAAAGTGCGCGACGCGCTCGAAGCCGAGCGCCTGGTGCAAGCGCAGCGACGCCGCGTTGTCGGCATCGATGCCGCCGACCATCACGTGCTTGCCCATCGCCAGCGCGGGCGCAAAGAGCGACTGCAGCAGCAAGCGGCCGACGCCGCGGCCGCGGCAGTCGGCCGCCACGTGCACCGAATGCTCCACCGTATAGCGATAACCCGGCCATGTGCCGCGGAAGTCACCAAACGACGCGAAGCCGCACACGGCGTTGCCCTCCTGTGCCACCAACACCGGGAATCCCGCCGCGCGGCGGGCCTCGAACCAGGTCCGGCGCTCCTCCAGCGTCGTGGGCTGCAGCGAATAGACGGCGGTCGAGGTGGCGATCACGTCATTGAAGATGCAGAGGATCCCGCCCAGGTCGTCGGGCGTCGCATCGCGTATTTGCGCGTCAGGCATCGGCACTTTTTCGCTCGTGTCGTTCGTGGCCTCCACTATAGTGGACATATGAACACTAAGGAAGACGATCCGACGCCCCGAATTGCCGGTCGTCTGCGTGCGCTGCGGGCGGAGCGCGGCTGGTCGCTCGACACGCTGGCCGAACGCACAGCGGTCTCCAAAGCCATGCTGAGCAAGATCGAGCGTGGCCAGTCGAGCCCGACGGCCATGCTGCTCGGCCGCATCAGCGGTGCGCTCGGGCTGCCTTTGTCCAGCCTGCTGGCCGACCCGTCGCCCGCCGGCGCCCGGCTGTTCCGCGCGGCCGAGCAGCCGTGGTGGCGCGACCCGGAGACCGGCTACGAGCGCCGGCAGCTGTCGCCCCTGTCGCAATTGCCGATGCAGCTGGTCGAGGTGCGACTGCCGCCCGGTGCCACGGTGCACTACCCGGCGGCTGCCTACACGTTCATCCGCCAGCTGATCTGGGTGCTCTCGGGCGTGCTGCATTTCGACGAGGGCGCACAGACGCATCGCCTGGCGGCCGGCGATTGCCTGGAGCTCGGCGCGCCGGCGGATTGCAGCTTCGGCAATCGCGGCCGCAGCGAATGCCGCTACCTGGTGGCGATCACCCGCCGCTAACGCCCGCCGGCCGCTCGGGGCTCCGCGGGCCAGCGCGGCTTTGTCGCCCCGGGCCCGCCAGCCCGTTGGCGGCTTGATTTCCCTTGAACCGACCGGGCGCCGGCCGCAACCCACTGCCAACCCCGCCGCCCGCGCGCACCGACGCCGCCGCGGCCCCGCCCCCCTTCTTCGAGGAGTCACCATGAGCGTAGCGAACTGGACGACGCGGTTCCTGGCCGCGGGTGCGACGGGCGGCAAGCTGCAAGACGATCTGCCCGCCACCCGAATCCACGGCGCCGCCTTGAACGCGGGCGCTGCAGCACAGGCCGCGCCGCAGGCGATGGTCGGCAGTCGAGTCGGCGCCTACTTGATCACCAAGCGGCTCGGCGCCGGTGGCGTCGGCGAGGTGTTCAAGGGCGTCGACGTGATGCTCAAGCGCGACGTGGCGATCAAGGTGCTGCGCGACGACCTGGCCGGTGATCCGCTGTTCCTCAAGCGCTTCAGCAATGAAGCGCAGTTGCAGGCCAAGCTCAGTCACCCCAACGTCGCGGCGCTGCATGCGTTCGTCCAGGAAGGCGACAAGCCCTTGATGGTCATGGAGTTCGTGGCCGGCGTCGCCCTCGACGAGTTCGTGCGTGCCGGCGGCCCGGTGCCCATCGAACGCGCGCTGAGCATCTTCCGGCGCGTGCTCGATGGCATCGAGCATGCGCACGGCTGCGGCATCGTGCACCGCGACATCAAGCCGGCCAACATCATGCTGGCCGACAACGGCCAGGTGAAGGTGATGGACTTCGGCATCGCCAGGGCCATGGACAGCCAGGAGCACCTGACACGCATCGGACAGGTGGCCGGCACGGCCAAGGCCATGTCGCCCGAGCAGATCCGTGGCGGCCAGGCCGACGCACGCTCGGACATCTATTCGCTCGGCATCGTGCTGTACACGCTGCTGGCCGGTCGCGCACCCTTCGAGAACGACGACGACCACGCACTGATGATGGCGCAGCTGCAGCACGCGCCCCCACCGCTGCGCGACCTGGTCGACGGCTTGCCGCCGGCGCTGGAGAACGCCGTGATGCGCGCGCTGGAGAAGGACCCGGCCGCACGCTTCCAGACGGTACGCGAGTTCGCGCGGGCGATCGATGCCTGCATCGATCAAGGACCGAAGGCGCATTCGTCCGCCGACGTGTGCCAGCCCGAAACCTTGACTGATGCGCGAACGGTCATCAATCCCGTCCTGCGAGGCCTTCAGCGGCTGCCCGCAAGCAACCAGGACGAGGCGACAAAAGGTCCGGTGAAGGCTGCTCGTCCGTGGCCGCCGCTGAACAAGCGCGTGATCGCCGCCACGCTGACCCTCCCCGCGCTCGTCACCGGCGCGGCATTGTCGTGGCCGCTGCTGTGGGCGCCCGAGGCACCACCTGCTGCCATGCCGACCGCGGCAGCGCCAGGCTCGGTGCCCGCCTTGCTCCCGACGCTGCCCGAGCCATCTGCCATCGACGTGGGGACGGTCGCCGTACGACCCGACATACCGGCCTGGGCCAGCCCGACGAACCCGGCTACCCCTGCCATCGCGACTGCAGCCCGCACCTTGGCGATCCTGCGTCTGCCCGCCGAAGGCCGCGTGACGGCCGGCGGCGCAAACCCGGCGGTTGCTGAAGCGGACGTGCACCGCTTCGAGCCGGGTGAGCAAATCAAGCTGCTGGTCACGCCGGGCAACGACGCCCATGTCTACTGCTATCTGCAGGACGAGACCCGGCGCATCCTTCGCTTCTTTCCCAACCGCTTCCACAAGAGTGCGCTGGTGAAGGCGGGATCGGCACAGGCGATCCCGGGCAAGATGCGCTTCGAGCTGGTGGCCAACAGCCTGCGCGTGACCGAGACGATCGCCTGCTTCGCCAGCGCGCGCGACGTGATGGACGAATTGCCGCCCGCAGTGGTGGGCACCGACCTCACGCCGCTGCCGGTGGCATCGCTCGACGACGTGAGGGGCGCGTTCGCGCGCTTGGCCGGCGACACGCTGGCCGAGGCACGCATGCCCGTGCAATTCAAGTGATCCGGCGGTCGGCGCCTCAACTTCTTTGAACGCCTGGCGCGACCCGCGCAACTCAATGATCGAGCAGCAAGCTCAAGCCCCAGTCCCCAAACCCTTCCTTTCCCCTTCTGGAGAACCTCATGCAGATCAAAGACCTCGACCTGTCCCGTGAACTGAGCGCCGAAGAGCAAGGCGCTGTGCATGGCGGCGACGCCACGAACAACGCCCTGCTGGTCGGCAACGGCTCGCAGTTCGTCGGCGGCCCCAGCCTGTTCGCCATCAACGCGTCGCCGACGACCGTGGCGCAACAAGCCAACGACAACGACAGCTACACCGTGGTCGGCATCGAGACGATCACGAAGAGCAACGTCGCCAATGTGTCCGGCTCGCTGCTGACCGGCATCTTCCAGGGCTGAACACCTGCGATGCCCCGGCGCGGCCTCGGCCGCGCCGGTCGCCTGCGCAACGGCCCCCACCCTTTCCTGCCCATCCCGCACCTGACCCATCCCTTCTGGAGAAACTCATGCAGATCAAAGACCTCGACCTGGCCCGTGAAATGAGCGTCGAAGAGCAAGGCGCCGTGCACGGCGGCACCTTCGGCGGCGCCACCAACAACGCGTTCCTGGTCGGCAACGGCTCGCAAGTCGTCGGCGGACCCAGCCTGTTCGCGATCAACGCGTCGCCCACCACGGTGGTGCAAGTCGCCAACGACAACGACACGTTCACCGCGGTCGACATCGACAGCACGGTCAAGAACTCCGTCGCCAACGTGACGGGTTCGCTCGGCACGCTGATCGCCCAGCCGTAAGCGTCGAGCGACACCCAAGCCGCACCGGGACATGGCCTGCCATGCCGGTGCGGCCCCTTGCAGAAGGTCTCTTGCCACCCTCCTTCATCACGGAGATACCGACATGGCCACGATCACCATCACCGACCTGCCCCTCAGCCGCGCCCTGGATGTCCATGCGATGACGTCGTTGCGCGGCGGAGCCGGTGCCCCCTGGGTCTTCGGCGTGGCCCGGCCGTTCGCACCGCCGGTCTCGAGCATCGTGCCGTCGGTGAACTACTACAACATCACCAACAACTTCACCTTCATCGACAAGATGGTCAATCAGTTCACCACGCTCGACATCGACGCGGGCGACAACTCGCCCGTCACCGCGGTGGTGATCAACTCGCTCAACAGCTGAGCGCCGGGACCGATCCGTCCCGAGCCTTCGAAGGGCGGCGTCCGTGAAGGCCGAGGAGCTCGACCGAGGCGACACGCGAGAAGCGGGCGCCTTCCACTGGGCCTCGGCCTCGCGCTCACACGCCGGCCGCGTGCGCGAAGTCAACGAGGACGCCTGCCTCGACCAGTCCAAGCGCGGCGTCTGGGCCGTCGCCGACGGCATGGGCGGCCACTCGTTGGGTGAATTTGCCAGCCGCCTGGCCATCCGCAGCCTGATGGATCTACCGTGCGACGGCGCGCTGGAGCAGCGCGCCGCCGCAGCAGAAACGCGATTGCTGGAAGCCAACCGTCGTCTGCGCGCCGAAGCGGCGCGGCGCGACGTGCCGGTGATCGGCACCACGATTGCGGCCCTGCTGGTGGCGCAGGGCCGCTTCGCCTGCGTCTGGGCCGGCGACAGCCGCGTCTACCTCTACCGCGAAGGACGGCTGTGGCAGCTGACGCGCGACCACAGCCAACTCGAAGCGGTGCGGTCGGTGCACGGAGCATCGTCCGACGACACGCTCGACCGGCCCGCGGCCAACGTGATCACACGCGCCCTCGGTGGCGCCGACAGCCTGGAGCTCGACGCCGTCGGCGCCGACGTGGTCGACGGCGATGTCTTCCTGCTGTGCAGCGACGGCCTGACCAACGAGGTCGGCGAAGTGGCCATCATGCAGGCACTGATGCCCGGCAACTGCCGACTGGCGGCCGACTCACTGGTGGACCTGGCGCTCGAGCGTGGTGGCCACGACAACATCACCGCGGTGGTCGTGCGTGCGCAGGACCTGTCGAGCCCGGATCGGACCGTGCTGCACCCGGTGCTGCAGGCAGAGTGAGCCTCAGCATCACCTTCATTGAACGGCCGGCGCCGAAGACGCAACCCAAGAGTCGAGCCACAAGCGCTCATGTCCCAGTCCTCAGTCCCTTCCACTTCCTCCCTAGGAGAATTTCATGCAGATCAAAGACCTCGACCTGGCCCGTGAAATGAGCGCCGAAGAACAAGGCGCAGTGCATGGCGGCGACGCCACCAACAACGCCGCGCTGGTGGGCAATGGCTCCCAGCTGGTGGCCGGCCCCAGCCTGTTCGCCGTGAATGCGTCGCCGACGATCGTGGCGCAAGAAGCCAACGACAACGACACGCTGACCGCCGTTGGCATCAAGACCGTCGTCGACAACAAGGTTGCCAACGTGTCCCTGTCGGCACTGACCGGCATCTTCCAGGGCTGATCGGCCCCGATTACTCATCAACCCTTTTCAGGAGCATCACATGCAGATCAAGGACCTCGAGCAATCCCGTGAACTGTCGGCCGAAGAGCAAGGCGCCGTGCACGGCGGCGACGCCACGAACAACGCGCTGCTGGTCGGCAACGGCTCGCAGCTCGTCGCTGGCCCCAGCCTGTTCGCCATCAACGCGTCGCCCACCACGGTAGTGCAAGTCGCCGACGACAGCGACACGTTCACCGCTGTCGACATCGACAGCACCGTCAGCAGCGCCGTCGCCAACGTGACGGGTTCGCTCGGCACGCTGATCGCCCAGAAGTAAGCCGCCAGCCGCATCGCGGCACGGCACCACCGTGCTGCGGCGAACAGGCCGACCGACCACGCCGCACCGGACATGGGGAGCCATGTCGGTGCGGCTTCTTTCTTGGCGGAGATAGGCTGTGGGACGGCTGGATCAATCCGGCAATGGACGCCCGGTGATCCCCAGGAGATGAAGCGGGTGTAGTGATTCATTATTCAACCAAGTGGTTGACTGATGGTCGCTCCGCGTCTATATTCAACAACATGGTTGAATTACGGGAAGCCCAGCTCAATGCCGTGTTTCACGCACTGGGCGATCTCACCCGGCGCCGCATGCTCCGGCTGCTCGCAGACGGCGAGCGCTCGGTCGGCCAGTTGGCCGAGCCCTTCCATATGTCGCTGGCGGCCGCCTCCAAGCACATCAAGGCACTCGAGAGCGCGGGTCTGATCCGGCGCGAGGTTGAGGGCCGCACGCACCTGTGCCACCTGAATGCCGGCCCGCTGGCCGCGGCCGACGAATGGCTTTCCCACTACGAACAGTTCTGGCACGCGCGGTTAGACCGGCTCGAGGCGCTGCTGCGGCGCGACGGAGCTGCCGATGCCGCGGCCAAACGCGCCAAGGCCATCCCTGTCGAAGCGGGCGTGCGGCGCCCGAAGTCACCCCCCACGAAGAAGCGGAGCCAACGATGACAAACACGCAGTTCAACAACAGGCATGGCGTCCTGGCGCCAGACAAGTCCTTGCGTATTCAGCGCCGGCTGCCAGGCCCGATCGAGCGCGTCTGGGCTTACCTGACCGACAGCGACCTGCGGCGCCAGTGGCTGGCGAGCGGCACGATGCCGCTGCAGGCGGGCGCGTCCTTCGAGCTGGTGTGGCGCAACGACGAGTTGTCAATGTCCGCCGATGAGCGCCCCGACGGGTTTGCTGCCGAGTCCCGTGCGACTTGCCAGTTTATCGAGGTCGAGCCGCTTCGGCGCATGCGCTACATCTGGCCTGGCGTGGGCGAAGTGAGCATGGAACTCGAAGCGGCGGGCAGCGACGTGCTCCTCACAGTGACCCACCGCCAACTCGTCGGAGAACGACTGATCCTCAACGTCAGCGCCGGCTGGCATGCGCACCTGGCCCTGTTGGTCGCGCGCCTGGACAACACCGTGGCACCTTCACTGTGGGCCACCTGGAAGAAGGTGCGCGCCGAGTACGAAGACCTGTCATGCGCCAGCTGATCGCCGCGATGCGACTTTCGCTGGACGGCCGCAGCGAGGGTCCGGATGGGGTCGGCTCCGTGGTCCGATTGATCTCGGCGCGTCGCCAGATCACTGACGCATGGTCGAACTGCACGCCTGTCCGGCGCGAACGCGCCGAAATCAGGCCGCACTCAGCTGCTTCTGCACCAGCTCGTAGTACATGCCGCGCCGCTGCACCAGCTCGTCGTGCTTGCCCTGCTCGACGATCTTGCCTTCGTAGAGCACGAGGATCTTGTCGGCCCGCATGATGGTGCTCAGCCGGTGCGCGATGATCACCGCGGTACGTCCCTGCAGGATGTCGCTCATGCTGGCGATGATGTTGCTCTCCGACTGGGTGTCGAGCGCCGAGGTGGCTTCGTCGAACACCAGCAGCTTCGGGTCGTGGTACAGCGCGCGGGCGATGCACAGGCGTTGGATCTGCCCGCCCGACAGGCCGGTGCCGCGCTCGCCCACCGTCTGCTCGTAGCCGCGCGGCATCTTGCTGATGAAGCCGTGCGCGTCGGCGCGGCGCGCCACCTCCTCAATGCGGCGCCGGTCGGGGCTCTCGTCGCCGCAGGCGATGTTCTCGGCGATGCTGCCCGAGAACAGCAGGTTGGTCTGCATCACGTAGCCCACCTGCGCGCGGTAGTACTCCTTGTCGATCACATTGATGTCGTAGCCATCGACCATGAGCTTGCCTTCGGTGGGCGTGTAGAAGCCCACCAGTAGCTTGGCCAGCGTGGTCTTGCCCGAGCCGCTGCGGCCGACGATGGCCACCAGCTCGCCGGGCTTGATGTCGAGGTTGATGTTCTCCAGCACATAGCTGGTGTCGGCGCCGCCGTAGCGGAAGTACACGCCGTCGAACTTGATCTCGCCGCGCAGGTCGGGCAGCGCAACGCGGTTGGCCAGGTCCTCGGGTTTCTGCTCGGGTTCGAGGTCGAGCACGTCGCCCAGGCGTTCCATCGCTACCGCAGCGTCGTTGAGGCGACTCCACAGGCCCACCAGGCCCATCAGCGGCGCCAGCACGCTGCCCATCAGCGCGTTGAAGGCGATCAGCTGGCCGATCGTGAGCTCACGCGCCAGCACCAGGCTGGCGCCGGCCCACAGGATGGCGATCGTGGTGGCGGCGTTGAGCAGCTGGCCGGCCAGGCCGACCCAGTTGTTGAACGCCTGAGCGCGGTACTGCACCTCAAGCGACTTGGCGTACTTGTTCTCCCACTTCAGCCGCACCGGCCGCTCGATGCCCATGCCCTTGACCGTCTCGGCGCCGCCGAGCGCCTCCATCAGGTACGACTTGGCGTCTGTGGAGGCGCTGAACACCTCGCGCGCGTAGGTCTTGATCTTCGGCGTCACCAGCACCGTCAGCGCCAGGATCGGGATCACGAAGGCGATCAGCAGCAACGTGAGCTTCACGTTGTAGAGGAACATCACCGAGAAGTAGATGAAGACCATCAGCAGGTTCAGCACCGTGGTCACCGTCGACTCGGTGAGGAAGGCGCGGATGGTCTGGTTCTCCTGGAAGCGCGCGAAGATGTCGCCCGTCTTGCGCTTGGCGAAGAACGAATACGGCAGCGACAGCGTGTGCCGGAAGAACTGCGACATCATGGTGAAGTCGAGCTTGCGCACCATGAAGTTCGACAGCGCGGCGCGGATCGCAGCCATCACCTGCGTGAACACGCTGGAGATCACCAGCCCGGCGATCAGCAGGTGCAGCAGGTTGACGTTCTGGTGCACGATCACGCCGTCGAGCACGTTTTGGATGATCATCGGCGGCACGATGCCGAGCACCTGGATCACGAACGTCGCCAGAATCAGATGCAACAGGATCTTGCGGTGCGGCACCAGGTAGCGCGCGAAGCGCACCCACGGCGAGCGCGAGGCCGTCTCCTCGGCCAGGTTGGTGCGTGGCGTGAAGGTCAGGCAGGTGCCACTCCAGCCGCGCTCGAACTCCTCGACGCTCAGCTCCTTGAAGCCGGTGGCCGGATCGGCCAACCACACGTAGCGCGACGAGACACCGTACACCACCACGTAGTGGTAGCCCTCCCAGTGGATGATGAACGGCAGGTCGAAGCCGCGCAGCGCGTCGAAGGTGCACTGAACGCCGCGCGTGGTGAAGCCGAGTGACTCGCCGGTGCGCGCCAGGCTGTCGAGCGTGGCGCCTGTCGTCGTCACGTTGGCCAGCTCGCGCAGCTTGCCCAACGTCATGTTGATGCCGTAGTGCTTGCAGATCATCGCCAGGCAGGCCGCGCCGCAGTCCATCTGCTCGGCCTGCTGGATCCACGCGAAGCGCTTGAGCACACGCTCGCCGAGCTCGGGCTTGCTCTTCAGGTCGAGCAGCGAGGGCAGCTTGCGCCGCTCGGCCAGGCGCTTCTGCCGTTGCAGCTCGCGGTCGAGCACGCGCACGCGTTCGGCCAGCACCTCGCGCAGTTTCGGGTTTCGCTCCAGGATGAATGCCACCGTCTTCTCGGGAATCACCAGCAGCGCGGTCTCGCTCTGCGCCACCGCCGAAGCCTCGTGATCCTGGCGCATCAGGCAGGCGCGCTCACCAAAGGTGTCGCCGTCGCGCAGCGTGGCCAGCGGGTAGTCGGTACCTTCCTCGTGGCGCACGAGCCGCACTTCGCCGTAGCGCACCACGTACAGGCGCCGGTCCTCGCGCGAGCCCTGCTTGACGATCTCCTTGCCGGCGTCGACCTGCTTGACGCCGACGCTGCGGATGATCTCCTCGAGTTCGTCCTTGTCGACCTTGCCGCGCAGGTCGAACAGCTGGCTGATCAAGCCGCCCGCCGATCCGATCGCCACTCGGCTGGCGACGAACGCGCGTGCCGCGGGGTTGGCGGTGATGATCGGTGCGACCACGGCGCGCGGGATGACCAGCAACTCGGTCTTCGCCGAGGCGCGCGCCGACACCTCGTGCCGATGCTCGCGCAACACCACCATCTCGCCGAACACCTCGCCGGCCTTGCGCACACCCTGGCTGATCTCCTTGCCGCCCTCCTCGGCGAAGATGCGCACGGTGCCGGACTTGATCACGTACAAGCCCTCGGCGGTATCACCCGCCTTGCAGGCGGTGTCGCCGAACGCCAGCCAGCGCGACTGGGCTGCCGCGGCGAGGCGGTCGATGTCCTTGCGCGTCAGCGCCGACAGCAGGTCCACCGTGGCCAGGAAATCGGCGCGCGACTTCAGCTCTTGCGTGTCCATGATGTGGATGCCAGGCGCCCTCAGCAGGCCTCGATCACGTGTTCCTGGGCCCGGGCACGCAGCCAGCCTTCGCGCAGTACCCGCTGAACCTCGGTGCGCGTGACATCGTCGAGCTGCGCCGGATTCCGTGCATCGACGCGGAAGATTTCGAACACGGATCGGTCGGCCGAGACGAAGGGGCCCAGCACTTCACCCACCGCGGCATTGAACACCTTGGCTTCGACATCGCTGCGCAGCGCACCGCGCAGCACCTTGCCGATACGACCACCGTTCTCGCGCGTGGCGCCGATCGAGTGCTCGCGCGCCATCTCCTCAAAGCAGCCCGGATCGTCGGCGAGCACCGAGAGCATCTCGCGGGCCTTCCCCTCGCTGTCGAGCACCATGTGGCTGACCTCGATGCCGTCGAACTTGGGCGAGTTGAGCTTGAAGTACGACTCGACCGCCTGCTCGCTGCACACCTGCTGCAGCATCCGCTCCTGGTACAGGCTGTCCGAGAGGAAAGCCTCGAACTCGTCGAGGCTGACATGCAGCGCGTCGAGATACTTGTTGGTGTCGGCGGCGCGGTGCAGGCCACGCGCGCGCCGGAACTGGTTGGCCCGCTCCTGGATGTCGGGCTCGGACACGGAGACGCCGGACTTCTTCGCCGCCTGCACGGTGAGGCGATCACGCACGATCTGCTCGATCAGCGCGTCGTACTGGCCGCTGAGCTTCAGGGTGCGGATGAAGTCGTCAGCGGTGATCGCCTGACCGTCGATCTTCACGAGAGGGTTCATCGCGGAAACTCCTGTGTCTCAATGTGGAATGTCTCAGCCGCCGATCTCGCGGAACGGATCGAGCGCAAGATCGATCAGCCGGCGCTCGCGCACCACCACCTCGGCGCTGGCCGTCATGCCGTAGCGCAGCGGCACCTTGGTGTCGGCCACCGTGTAGTGGTCGCGCTCCAGCGCCACGCGGCCCTCGTACACCGGCTGCTTGGTCTGCGCAGACGGCTTGGTGGCCGGCGAGATGTACTCCAGCGTGCCCTGGATGACGCCGTAGCGCTGGTAGGGAAACGCGGCGAACTTCAGCTTGGCGGTCTGGCCCTCGCGCAGGAAGGCGCGGTCGTGCTCGGCGATCTCGATCTTTACCACCGCCTTGGCGCCGGCCGGCGCGATGCCGCCGAGCGGCATGTTGGCCTGGATCTTGTCGCCGGGCTGGGTCGACGTCACATCGGTGACGATGCCCGACACCGGCGCCACGATCAGCAGGAAGTTGTCCTTGTCGATGTTCTCGAAGCGGATGCGCGCAGCGGCCTCGGCCGCTACACGGGCCGCGCTGAGCTGCAGACGCAGCTTCTCTTCGGCCGTGGTCAGTTCGTTGGTCGCCGCCTCGTACTCCAGGCGCAGGCGCTTGAGTTCCTCGCCGCTCGACTCGATGCGCGCCTGCGCCTGCGTGAGGTCCTGACTCTGCAGCGCTCCCAGTTCGCCGACCCGCGACTGCGCCACGCGCAATGCATTCTCGGCGGCCTGCAGAGCGCTGCGCTTGCTGTCGACCTGCTGCTGCGACACGCCGCCGCCGCCGGTGGCCGAGAACACGCGCTCGAAGCGCTCGAGCTCGGCGCGGGCGGCGTCGCGCGCGCGGCGCGCGTCTTCCACGTTGGCGCGGGCACCGGCCTCCTGGGCGCGTTGCGCCTCGACCAGCTTGGACGTGCCAAGCGACGTGCGCCTGGCATGCTGCTGCTCCTCCAGCTCCATGGCCTGGCGCAAGGTCGCCGCCTTGCGCTCGAGCAGCGCCTTCTTCTCGGGAAACTGACGCCACTCGCGCTCGGCGTTCTCGAGCCGGAGCTGCGCCTGCAGCGAGTTGGCCGCGGCCTCGACGGCGCCGCGCGCATTGAGCCGCGCCAGCACGTCGCCCTTGGACACCGGCTGGCCCTCGGCGATGTACAGGTTGGCCAGTTCACCATCGACCGGTGCGTAGAAGCGCCGCAGTTCGGAGTCCGGCATCAGCGTGCCTTGCGTCGTGACGATCACGTCGGCGCGCCCGATGATCGACCAACCCAGGCCTGCCAGCACGAGCGCGATCATCGTGTAGACCACCGCGTGCAGCACGCGCCAGGGCTCGGCGGTCAGGATCGCGATGCCTTCGGTGCTGTGGTCGCCGAGCGCCTCGGTCAGCGGCTTGAGGCGATAGATGGTGGTCATTCCTGTGGTTCCCCCAGCAGCGCGAGCTTTTCCTTCACGAGCTGCGGATCGAGCACGTTGCGCAGGTCCTGCAACGCGGTGCGTTGCGTCTGTGCTTCGGCCTGGATCTCGTCGCGCACCACGGCCGACGGATCGGCCGCCGCCGGGCCGAGCAGCGCATGCACCTGGGCCGCGCGCCGCGCGTTCTGGCGCGCATCGGCGAGCAGGCGGGCCTGCGTGCGAAAGGCGTTCGAGATCGTGGTCTCGATGCGTTGCGCCGCAGTGATGGCGCCGTTGCCGCGGTACTCCTGCCACAGCGCGCGCGCGCGGCTCATCAGGCCGTCGGCGCGCGCCGCCACCTTGTCCTTGTGTTGTTCCAGCTCGGCCTGGGTCGCGCGCAGGTAGAAGCCATCCTCGTCGACGTCGAGTGATTCCCGGAAAGCGATCAACGCATCGGCGTAGGCGTTGCCTGCGCGCGCCTGCTGCAGCGCTGCGTGCTGCACCAGCACTGCCTGCTTGCGCTTCAGCTCGGCGGCCGCGGCCTCGGCCCAAGGGCCCGTCACCATGGCCTGCAAGCCTGCCAGCGCCTGCGCGGTCTGGCCGTCCTGCCAGGCCTTGACCGTGGCGTCGTAGCCGCGCATCACGTCGGCCGGCGGCAGCTGCCCGCTGGCCGTCATGGTCTGGATGCTGTCGCGAAACGGCGGCGTCACGATGCGCGCCTTGCGCATCAGCGCCAGCAGGCGCGCGGGCTGGCGTGCGTTCGCCTCGCGCCGGATCTCTACATAGCGGGCCAGGTCCTGACGCACGCCGTCGAGGCCACCGAGGCCAGGGTACTTGTCCGCGGCTTCCTTGAGCACCGGTTGCAGTTCTTCAGCGCGGTCGCGCGCCACCTCGGCCACCAGGCTGGCCTTCAGCCGGTCGATCGCCGCCAGGTACACGGTGGCGTCGCTCTGCAGCTTGCGCAGGTGCGTCAGGGCCGAGGCATAGGGCGCATTGAACTCGGGCACGAACGACGCGATGCGCGCGAGCGACCGCTGGTGCTCGCGGGTGTCGCGGTTCCAGCGCTCGATCACCTCGGCAATGCGGTCCTCGTCGGCATAGATGCGGATCGGTGCGTCCGGCCCGCGGCTGCGCACCAGCTGCTCGAGCTGACCCAGCCACTGCAGTTCGCCGACCAGCGGAGCCAGCTCGGGGTTGCGCCGCGCCAGAGTGCCCATGTCGGCGAGCACGCCGCGCGCGCCGTCGAAGTCACGCGCGGCCACCTTGGCCAGCCACGCCGGTACCTTGGCCTTCAGCGCGGCCTCGGTGGCCAGTGTCTTGAGTTCGCCGTCGTCCGGGTTGCGCTGCAACGCCTGGTCGGCCTTGAGAGCAGCCTGTGCGTACTCGCCGCGCTCGATCAGGTCCTTCAGTTCACGCTCCGAGCGGACCCACCACGACAACCCGACCGCGGCCACCGTGAGCCCGGCGATCAGCGCCGCGATCGTCCACACCGTGCGCCGCGCGCGACCCCGCTCGCCGCTGGCGGCGACCGCGGCCAGCTCGGCGACCATCGCGGCGACACGGCCGCGGCCGCGCGCCTTCTGGGCCGGTTCGGCTTCGGCTTCCGCGACGGCAGGGACAGCGGCGGCAAGCTGCAGCGCCGCCGCGCTCTCGGACGGCGCGGTCTCGGGCGTTTCGGCGTCGGCGCAGAAGATCTCGAGGAACGAATCGGGCGCCGCGACGAAGGTGGTCTTGCCGGCGTTCACATTCGGCGTGGCAGCCGGCGTGGCGGCGCGGGTCTGGCCGGACTCGGGCGCAGCCTCGCCCTGGTCGAGGTTCACCCGGTAGACGAAATGGTCGCCAGCGAACGCCAGCAGCATGCCCTCACGCAGCGGCACCGCATGTTCCTGCAGTCGCTCGCCATCGAGGAAGGTGCCGTTGGCGCTGGCCAGGTCTTCGATGTGGGCGCTGCCGCCCTTGAGGAAGATGTGCGCCTGGCGCCGCGACAGGTAGTCGAGCTGCGAGGAATGGCTGGCACGGTAGCGCGCGAACGCTGCATCGGCCTTGCTGACCAGGAACGGAAACCGTGCGATGACCAGCGGCTCGAGCGTCGAGCCGGCGGCAGCGGGCGTCAAGGTCAGCGTGAGTCCCTGTGGTCGCGCCGCCGCGGCGCGCGAGATGACCTGGACACGAAACGACAGCACGCCGCCGAAGCAGATTTCGTCACCGTCGGCCAGGCGCACCGGCTTGTGTTGCACGCTGGCGCGATTGACCGTGGTGCCGTTGCGGCTCTCCAGATCGGCCAGGTAGGCCGCGCCGCCTTCGATGAAGATGCGCGCGTGGCGGCGAGACAGCATCACCTGGACGTCGGGGTCGCACGAGGCGAACGGCTGTTCGTTGCGGCCGATCGGGAACACACCCTCGCTGATGCGGATCTCGGCAAGCTCGGGCCGCGACAGCGGCACGAGCACGACTTCGATGTCCTGGTTGAGCGTCGCCGGCACGGCAGCAGCCAACATTGTGTCGCGCGCCGGCCCGGCGTGCCGGCTTTCAGCGACCTGCATTGGCGACTTCCACCGGAGCCCAGCCGCCGCCGAGTGCCTTGTAGAGGGTGACGGTGTCCGACAACACCTGCTGGTGGCTCGTCAGCAGTTCGAGCTGGGCCGCGAGCAGCGAGCGCTCGGTCTCGAACACCTCGAGCTGCGAGATGAGGCCGGCGGCGAGCTGCACCTGCGTCTGCGCCGCCACGCGCTCGAGGTGCTCGACCTGTTGGCGCAGCTCCTCGTTCTGCTGGCGGTGCGCGTCCAGGTTCACCAGCGCGTTCTCGACCTCTTCGTAGGCGGCGATCACCGTGCGCTTGTAGTCGTTCTCGAACACCTTCACCTGGGCTTCGCTGGTGGCCACTCGCGCCTTGATGCCCGGGTTGAACACCGGCAGGTTGATGCTCGGCAGCAAGCCGAAGGTGAACGACTTGAGCAGATCGCCCAGCGAGAAGGCCGCAGTGCCGCCGCGCCCGGTGAGGCCGATCGACGGCAGCTGCGCCAGCTTGGCCTGGCCGACGAGGTTGTGCGATTCGAGCACGCGGAACTCGGCGGCCACCACGTCGGGACGGCGCGCCAGCAGATCCAGCGGCAAGCCAGCCGGCACCACCGGCGCCTGCACGCGGCCCAGCAGCCGGCCGGGCTGCACCTTCAGGTCACCGGCGGGCACGCCCACGAGCGTCGCCAGCGCATTCTCGGACACCATGCGGGCACGGCGCAGCTCGAGCTCTTCCTTGGTCAGCCGGTTGATCTCCGCGCGCTGGCGCATCACCTGGGTGTCGGGCGCCAGGCCGTTGCGGTGCATCGTCTCGTAGATGGCGAGGATCTGCCGGTTCTTGGCCAGCGCACGCTGCTGCCGCTCGAGCTGCTCGTCGAGCTGCAGGATCTGGAAATAGGTGGTCGACACGCCGGCCACCAGCGTCAGATAGCCCGCGCGCCAGTCGGCTTCGCTGGCGCGGAACTCGGCTGTCTGCGCCTGCACGCCCTTGGCTGTCTGGCCCCAGACATCGAGATCCCAGCTGACCTGGGTGCCGAGGCTGTATTGCTTGGCAAAGCGTTGCCGGGTGGTTTTCTCGAAGCTGCCACCGGCGCCGACGTCCACCGTCGGCAACGCGCCGGCGCGCACCTCGGCGATCTGCGTGCTGGCCACGTCGATACGCGACGCCAGCACCTTGAGGTCGAAGTTGCCGGCGACGGCGCGCATCACGAGGGTGTCGAGCTGGGGATCGCGGAACTCCTGCCACCACCGCGGCGAGATCGTGCCGGCAGCCGAGACCGCCGACTCGGCGGGCCGCGACCAGGCAGCCTTGCTCGGCGAATCGGGTCGCTGATAGTCTTTGATCTGCACGTCTGCACAGCCGCACACCAGGGTCGCGAGCAGGCCGGTCAGGACAATCGGGTTCTTCATGACGCCCCCAGCTGAAGGAGAACTGACGCGCCGACGGCCGATTCTTGCGCGGGAACCCCGGGCTGTCCGCCCCTAGTTACGCCAACCCCGCCGCCGGGCTTGTCCAGGACCTGGGTTGCACGCGGAGGCGGATCGGTTCAAGCGTTCTGCCCGACCATGGCGGGCACCGCCCTGGCGGCCCACCGCGGCGTCTAACATGCCGGGCAGCCATGCGCCCAAAACCATCCAGACGAGCACTCGCCGGATTCACCCTGATCGAGGTGGCAGTCGTGCTGGCGGTCGTGGCCATTCTGGCCACCTTGGCCCTGCCGAGTGTTCAAGGACCCTATGTGCGGCAGCAGGTGGTCGACTCGGCGCCGCTGATCAACGTCGCCAAGACCGCCGTGAGCGGCAAGTGGGCCGCCAGCGGCACGCTACCGGCCGACAACGCCGAGGCCGCCTTGCCGCCGGCCGACAAGCTGGTGGGCAGCTACGTCACGTCGGTCACGGTCGAGGCGGGCGCGTTGCAGGTGGTGTTCGGCAACCAGGTCAACGGCGCGATCAAGGGCAAGACACTGAGCTTTCGCCCGGCCGTGGTCGACAGTGCGCCGGTGGTGCCGATCGCCTGGGTCTGCGGCCATGCCGCCACGCCGGACAAGATGAGCGTCAAGGGCGCGAACCGAACCGACATCGACGCGAAGTACCTGCCGCTGAACTGCCGCGGCAGCTGATTGCGCGACGTGCCGGTCAGCGGCGCAAACCGACGAGGCGCTGCGCGACCGCCTGGTCCCAGGCCGTGCCGGCCACAGGCTCGCCCCACAGGTCGATCGTCACCGGCGTGCCGCTGTGCGCGCGCTGAGCCGCTGCGCCGCGCACATAGGCCAGCGCGACGCAGGCACCGGCCAGCGGGCTCCAGCCCGCCGAACCGAGCTCACCCACGCTCTCGCCGTCGATCGTGATCGGCTCACCGCCCCAGATCCACACCGCGGGGTCATCGAGCACGATCGACACCAGCTTCTTGCGCAGCGGCTGGCCCTGCCCCTTGAGCAGCGCCTCGCGCCCGACGAAGGGCGCAGGCTTGTCGAGCTTGACCGCAAAGGCAAGGCCCGCGTCCCACGGCGTCTCGTCGGGGCCGAGCTCGGCGCCCCAGGCGCGCCGGCCAGCCTCGATGCGCAGCGCGTCGATCGCGTAGTAGCCGGCGTCGGTGAGTCCCAGGTCGGCGCCGGCCTCGTGCAGCGCCAGGTACACATGGCGCGCCATCTCGATCGGCACGTAGAGTTCGTAGCCCGGCCCGCCGACATAGCTCATGCGGGCGGCGCGCACGCGCGCCAGACCTAGGTCGATCTCGCGTGTCCAGCTGAAGGCCAGGCCCCGGGGCGTCAGATCGTCGGGCGACACGCGGCGCATCAGCTGGGCTGCGTGCGGTCCCATCACCGAGATCACCGACGTCATCGCGCTGACATCGGTGACCCCAACGTGCTCATGCGGCTCGACATGGCGTTCGATCCAGTCGCGGTCACGCTGCGGCTGCGCCGAGCCGGTGATGACCTGGAAGCGCTCGTCGGCCAGCCGCATCACCGTAAGGTCGCTCTCGAAGCCGCCGCGTTCATTGAGCATCGCGGTGTAGACCATCCGGCCCACCGATACGTCGATCTCGTTGGCGCACAACCGCTGCAGCAGCGCCAACGCATCGCGGCCCTGCACCAGCAGTTTGCCGAACGAGGTTTGGTCGTAGATCGCGACGCCTTCACGCGTGGCGCGCTGCTCGGCCTGCACCCAGGGCAGCCAGCCGGGCGTGCCGAGTCCGTATGCAGGCCTCGCACGCCCAGCCGGCTTGAAATAGTTCACCCGCTCCCAGCCGTTCTTGCTGCCCCACTCGGCACCCTTGGCGGCGAGCAGGTCATACAGCGGCGACGTGCGCAGCGGGCGCACCGACTCGAGCTCCTGCCGAGGCCAGCGCATCGCATAGTGCAGGCCCAACGTCTCGGCCGTGCG
>Ga0075356_1000079_pt1 | contig 19043 bp, 19 predicted proteins | sample WestPond_Cattail_FD_120073 | JGI IMG/M metagenome (GOLD analysis project Ga0075356, IMG submission 120073) | Natural and restored wetland microbial communities from the San Francisco Bay, California, USA, that impact long-term carbon... | ecosystem: Environmental > Terrestrial > Soil > Wetlands ... | reverse complement strand
TGGTCGCCGGCAAGGCCAACAAGTACCTCGGCCGCAACGTCACGCGCTGGCGCAACGACGAGTACGACAAGACCTTCCGTGCCGCCGAGAGCGAACTCGACCCGGTCAAGCGCGCCGCGCTGCTGATCAAGCTGAACGATCTGATCTGCAACGCGCACGTGGTGGTGCCGATCGTCGCGCGGCCCAAGCTGATGGCGCTGAGCAACAAGCTGCAGGCGCCGATCAGCGGCTGGACGGTCGAGAGCGGCCGTATCTTCGATTGGTACAGAAGTTGACCACCCCCGGAGCGCCTTCGGCGCTTCCCCCTGAAGGGGGCACTGTCGTCGGACCGGCGGAGCCGGATCCGCGGCAGTCACTTGGGCGTAGCGACTTGGGCAACGGTCGTGGCGCCTTGGAGGCGTTGGGTATGTCGGCGCGTGGCCGCGATGCCAGGCCTCACGCGACGCGTATGGGGATCGTCACCGGCCCGTCATTGATCAGTTCCACCTGCATGTCCGCACCGAATTCACCCGCGGCGACGTTCGCGTGGCGCTCGCGCGCCAGACGCAACAACGCTTCGTAGAGCGCACGCCCGAGCGCCGGCGGCGCCGCAGCGGTGAAGCTCGGCCGGTTGCCGCCCGAGGTGTCGGCAGCCAGCGTGAACTGGCTGACGATCAGCAGGCCGCCGGCCACGTCCTGCACGCTGCGGTTCATCTTGCCGGCGTCGTCGGCAAAGATACGCAGTTTCAGTAGCTTGTCGACGAGTCGGGACGCCTGCTCCTCGCCGTCCGTCGGCTCGGCACAGACGAAGACCAGCAACCCGGACTGAATGGCGCCGATCGTCGCGCCGGCCACCTGGACGCGGGCGCGCGACACGCGCTGCACCAGCGCGATCACTTCAGGTCTGCCTCGTCGCCGAAGTGGGCCTCGACGTCCATCGGCAGCAGCTGGATGCTGGCGCGCAGCCCCGGCACCGCGCTCATCAGCGCCTGCTCCACCGATGCGCGCAGCGCCGCTGCGCGGCCCAGCGTCCAGGCCGACGGCATGTGCATGTGCAGGTCGACGAAGCGGCGCTGCCCGGCGCGGCGCGTGACCACGTGGTCGAAGCGGATCGCGTGGTGCTCGAATTCCTTGAGCGTGCGGTCGATCAGCGTGCGCACGTCGGGCTCGAGCGCACGGTCCATCAGGCCGTCGGCCGAGCGCCAGACCAGCAGCACGCCCTCGCGCGCGATGTTGCCGGCCACCAGGATCGCGATCGTCGGGTCCAGCCACAACCAGCCGGTGAAATGCACCGCGATCAGCGCGCCGACCACGCCGATGGACGTCCACACGTCGGTGAACAGGTGGCGTGCGTCGCCCTCGAGCGCCATCGAGCGGTGTTCGCGCGCCTTGCGCAGCATGGCCCAGGCGAGCACGCCATTCATGATCGAGCTGATCACCGACAGCGCGATGCCCACGCCCAGCGACTGCAGCGGCTGCGGCGCAAAGAAGCGCTGCACGGCGGCCCAGATGATGGCCAGCGCCGCCACCAGGATCAGCACGCCCTCGAAACCGCTGGAAAAGTATTCGGCCTTGTGGTGTCCGTACGGGTGGTCCTCGTCGGGCGGCTGCGCTGCCACGGTGACCATCATCAGCGCGAACACCGCGCCGGCCAGGTTGACCAGCGACTCCAGCGCGTCCGACAGCAGGCCCACCGAGTCGGTGAGATACCAGGCACCGAACTTGAGCGCGATGGTGGCCAACGCCACCGCGATCGACAGCTTCAGATACGAGCCCACCTGCATGGCGGCATTGTGACGTGCGCACCGCGGCCGTTGCTGCGTGCGGACAACCCCTCGTTCCAGTGCGGTACTCGCTCGTCACACAATCGGCCGGCCCCGCAACCGCCTGAAGGAGTCATCGATGCCCCGTCTGAACGTCAACGGCAAGGAGCGCGACTTTGACGCCGAGCCGGAGACTCCGTTGTTGTGGGTACTGCGCGAGCAGCTCAACCTCACCGGCACCAAGTACGGCTGCGGCGTGGCGCAGTGCGGTGCCTGCACGGTGCATATCGACGGCGAGCCGGTGCGCAGCTGCGTGCGGCCGGTGTCGACGGTGAACGCGAACCAGAAGATCACCACCATCGAGGGCCTCGCGCCGAACGCGTCGCACGCGCTGCAGAAGGCCTGGGTCGAGCTCGACGTACCCCAATGCGGCTTCTGCCAGAGCGGCATGCTGATGGCCGCCGCCGCGCTGCTGAGGAAGAAGCCCTCGCCCACCGATGCCGACATCGACGAGGCAATGACCAACATCTGCCGCTGCGGCACCTACAACCGCGTGCGCGCGGCGATCAAGGTCGCCGCCAAGGCCCGGAGCGCGGCATGAGCGCGGCGGCTTCCCCTCGGGTCTCGCGCCGCCGCTTTCTCGGCGCCTCGGCCGCCACCACCGCCGGCGCGCTGGTCGTCGGCTTCCACATCCCCGATTCGCCGCTGGTCGCCAAGGCCGCTGCGCAGGGCAGTAGCCCCGCCGGCGAGATCAACGCCTGGGTGCTGATCAAGCCCGACGACACGGTCGTCGTGCGCATCGCGCGCAGCGAGATGGGCCAGGGCACGCTCACCGGCCTGGCCCAGCTGGTCGCCGAGGAGCTCGAGTGCGACTGGGCCAAGGTGACCACCGAGTACCCCACACCGGGCCAGAACGTCGCGCGCAACCGCGTGTGGCAAAACTTCTCTACCGGCGGTAGCCGTGGTGTGCGCGAGTCGCACGACTACGTGCGCAAGGGCGGCGCCGCCGCCCGCATGATGCTGGTGCAGGCGGCCGCCACCGGGTGGAGCGTGCCGGTGGCCGAATGCACGGCGAGCCAGAGCGTGATCACGCATGCGAAGTCCGGCCGCAGCGTGCGCTACGGCCAGGTCGCCGAGGCGGCGAGCAAGCTCACTGCACCGACCGACGTGCCGCTGAAGGACCCCAAGAACTGGAAGATCGCCGGCAAACCCGTCAAGCGGCTCGACACCAGCCACAAGGTCGACGGCTCGCAGATCTATGGCATGGACCTCACGATGCCCGGCCTGCTCAACGCCGCGATCAAGGACTGCCCGGTGTTCGGCGGCAAGATCAAGAGCTTCGACGCCGCCGCGGTAACGAGCCGCCCCGGCGTCAAGAAAGTCGTCAAGGTCGGCGACAGCGCGGTGGCGGTGGTGGCCGACACCTGGTGGCGCGCCAAGAGCGCGCTCGACGCGCTGCCGATCGAGTGGGACGAAGGCCCGAACGTCAACGTGTCGAGTGCCACGGTGGCCGCCACGTTGAAGGCCGGCCTCACCGCAGACGACGCCGTGGCTGGCGCCAAGATCGGCGACGCCAGGGCGGCGCTCGGCCAGGCCGCGCGCACGATCGAGGCGGTGTACTCGTACCCGCACCAGAACCATGCCTGCATGGAGGTGATGAACGCCACTGCGCGCTGGACGTCCGAGCGCTGCGAGGTGTGGTGTCCCACGCAGAACGGCGAGGCGGCGTTCGCCGCCACCGTCGAGGCCTCGGGCCTGCCGAGCGCCAAGTGCGAGGTCTACAAGATCCACCTCGGCGGCGGCTTCGGCCGGCGCGGCATGACCGACTACGTGCGCCAGGCCGTCGAGATCGCCAAGCAGCTGCCGGGCACGCCGATCAAGCTGATCTGGTCGCGCGAGGAGGACATGCTGCATGGCCGTTATCACCCGGTCACGCAGTGCCGCCTGGTCGCGGGCCTCGACAAGGACAACAACGTCAACGCGCTGCACATGCGCATCTCGGGCCAATCGATCCTGGCCGGCGTGTTCCCGCAGAACATCCGCAACGGCCTCGACCCGGTGGTGTTCCAGGGGCTCAATGCCAGCGGCGCCGAGGCCGCCATCGGCTACACGGTGCCGAACCTGCTGGTCGACCACGCGATGCGCAACCCGCCGGTACCACCCGGCTTCTGGCGCGGCGTGAACCTGAACCACAACGCCATCTACCTCGAGTGCTTCATCGACGAGATCGCCGCCGCGACGAAACAGGATCCGCTCGCGCTGCGCCGCAAGATGATGGCCAGCCACCCCAAGCACCTGGCCGTGCTCAACGAGGTGGCGGCCAAGGTCGGCTGGGACACGCCGCCGCCGCAGGGCGTGTACCGCGGCCTGGCGCAGACCATGGGATTCGGCAGCTACGTGGCTGCGTGCGCCGAGGTGTCGGTGAGCGACGCGGGGGAGTTGAAGATCCACCGCATCGTCGCGTCCACCGATTGCGGCCATGCGGTGAACCCGCAGCAGATCGAGGCGCAGGTCGAGGGCTCGTTCGTCTACGGCCTGTCGGCCATGCTGTACCAGGAGTGCACCGTCAAGGGCGGCCGCATCGAGCAGACCAACTTCGACACCTACCCGGTGCTGCTGATGAAGGACATGCCCAAGGTCGAGACGACGGTCAAGCCCTCGGGCGGCTTCTGGGGCGGCGTCGGCGAGCCGACCATCGCGGTGGCCGCACCGGCGGTGCTCAACGCCATCTTCGCCGCCACCGGCAAGCGCATCCGCGACCTGCCGCTCAAGCACCACAGCCTGAAGAAGGCGTGAGGTGCACGACGGTCGCGGCGCCGATGCGGTTGCTGCGCGCGAGTGCGGCGGCCGCGGTGCTGGCGCTGGGCGGCTGCACGTCGTCGCCACCGTCGCCGACGCCGCGCTTCGTGATCGTGGGCGATGCGATCGCCTCGCCACTCACTTCGCTGCCGGGCCGGCCCGACGAGGGGCGGCGCATCGTCGCCGACCGGCAGGTGGGCCTGTGCCTGCTGTGCCACAGCGGGCCTTTCCCCGAGGTGCGCTTCCAGGGCGATCTGGGAACCGATCTTGCCGGCACCGGCTCGCGCTGGAGCGAGGGGCAGCTGCGCCTGCGCCTCGTCGACCCGGCGAAACTCAATCCGCAGACCATCATGCCGGCCTACTACCGCGTCGACAGCTTCGCCCGCGTGGGCGAAGCCTGGCGCGACAAGCCGGTGCTGCAGGCGCAGCAGATCGAGGACGTGGTCGCCTTCCTCCGGACGCTGCGCTGACATGACCACCCCGGTGCCTGGCCGCGCCTTTTTCACGCGACGTTCGCTGCTGCTGGCTGGCGGCGCGCTTGCGTTCAGCGTGCGACCGGCGCACGCGATGGCCGACGAGCTGGTGGCCGCGATGCGCGCGTTCACCGGCGGTGCGGCCACGCGCGAGGGCCGCGTCAAGCTCGACATCGAGCCGCTGGTGGAAAACGGCAATGCGGTGCCGATCACCGTCACCGTCGACAGCCCGATGACAGGGGCCGACCACGTGAAGCAGATCGCGGTGTTCAACCAGAAGAACCCGCAGCACGACGTGATCGTCGCCACGCTGTCGCCGGCGCTGGCGCAGGCGCGGCTGGCCACGCGCATCCGCCTGGCCACCACGCAGCAGCTGGTCGCAGTGGCGCGCCTGAGCGACGGCAGCCTGTGGACGCACACCGTCGAGGTAGTCGTCACGCTCGCCGCTTGTCTGGAGTGAACGCATGGCGCGGACGTTGATCCAGGTCCCCCCCACGGCCAAGCGCGGCGACGTGGTCGAGGTGCGCACGCTGATCGCACACACCATGGAGACGGGTTACCGCGCCGGCTCCGACGGCCGCACGCTGCCGCGCGACATCATCCGGCGCTTCAGCTGCCGCTTCAATGACGAGCTGGTGTTCAGCGCCGAACTGCACCCCGCCATCGCGGCCAATCCGTACATCGCGTTCGCGTTGCGCGCCACGGCCAGCGGCAAGCTCACCTTCAGCTGGGAAGGCGACAACGGCCTGTCGCAGACCGAGTCGGCCACGCTCACGGTCACATGACGATGCGCGCCTCGCGCATGACGTTCGGCGGCCTGCTGGCCTGCGCCGTGCTGTCGGCCTTCGCGCAGCAGCCCGCTGGCGTGCCTGCGCGACGCTCCGGCTTCGACGGCATGAGCGCGAGCCTGCAGGCGATGCAACGCGACGACCTGCAGAACCCCGGCATGCTGTGGGTCGCCGACGGCGAGGCGTCGTGGAACCAGGCCGACGTCGGCGGTGCCGGCCGGTCCTGCGCGTCGTGCCACGGTGACGCGCGGCACAGCATGCGCGGCGTCGCCTCGCGCTATCCCGACTGGGACCCGGTCGACCGCCAGCCGGTGGACCTGGCGCAGCGCATCAATCGCTGCCGCGTGCGACACCAGGCGGCGGCGCCCTGGCCGAACGACGGCAAGGAACTGCTGAGCCTGGAGACCTTCGTCGCCCACCAGTCGCGCGGCCAGCCGCTGCAGCCGTCCGGCGCACCGGCGCTCGTCGAGACGCGCGCACACGGGCAGGCGCTGTACACGCAGCGCATCGGCCAGCTGAACCTGTCGTGCGCGACCTGCCATGACGCGCTGGCCGGCCGCAAGCTGGCCGGCAGCCCGATTCCGCAGGGACATGCCAACGGCTACCCGATCTATCGTCTCGAATGGCAGGCGGTCGGCTCGCTGCGCCGGCGCATCCGCAACTGCATGGTGGGCGTGCGCGCCGAGCCGTTCGCTCCCGACTCGGCCGAGATGGTCGCGCTCGAGCTGTATCTCGCGCAGCGCAGCGCCGGTCTGCCGGTGGAAACGCCGGCGGTGCGGCCCTAGCTCTTCTTCAAATCGGCCATCGGAGCCGGATCGAACTCGCGCCGGTTCAGTGCGCGCCACACGCGCTCGGCCGTCACCGGCATCTGGATGCGCTCGGCGTCGCGGCCGAGGCCCGCATGGTCGAGTGCATCGATCACCGCGTTCACCACCGCCGGCGTGGCACCGATGGTGCCGAGTTCGCCGACGCCCTTGACGCCGAGCGGATTGTTCGTGCTCGGCACCGACTGGTCGAACTCGGTCTTGAAGCCGCGAAATCCATCCACGCGCGGCATCGCATAGTCCATGAAGCTGGCCGACAGCGCCTGCCCGGTCTCACCGTCGTACACCATGTGCTCCATCAGCGCCTGGCCGATGCCCTGCACCGCGCCGCCCTCGACCTGCCCGCGTGCGATGGCCGGGCTGACCACGCGGCCGATGTCGCTCACCGACGCGTAGGCCGCGATCGCGACCGCCCCGGTGGCCGGGTCGATCTCCACCTCGCACACATGGCACGCGTTCGGCCAGGTCGGGCCGGCCACGGTGCTGGTCGAGTCGATATGGATGCGCGATTCGTCCTGACGGCCGGCGAGCTCGAACAGGTCGATGCCGAGGTCGGTGCCGGCGACGGCAAAGCGCCCGGCGCGGTATTCGATGTCGGAGGCCGGCGCCTCCAATGCGCTGGCGGCCAGCGCCTTGCCGTGCTCAATCGTGCGCAGCGACGCCACGCGCACCGACGAGCCGCCGGTGAAGATCGAGCGCGAGCCGGCGCTGCCGAAGCCGTTGTTGCGGTCGGTGTCGCCCATCACCACGCGGATGCGCTCGATCGGCACCTGGAACACATCGACCGCCAACTGCGCCAGACTGGTCGCGATGCCCTGGCCCATGCCCTGCACGGCCGACAGCACTTCGATGGTGCCATCGGGCGTGACGTCGATCGTCACGCGCTCCTCGAACACGTTGCCGCCGGTCCACTCGAGAAAGCTCGCGATGCCGCGGCCGCGCAGCTTGCCCGTCTTCTCGCTGGCCGCGCGCCGCGCGGCGAAGCCCTTCCAGTCGGCCAGCGCGAGGCCCTGGTCGAGCACCTGCTCAAAGTGGCCGACGTCGTACACCTGCGCCATCGGGTTGGTGTAGGGCATCTGCTCGGGGCGGATCATGTTGCGCCGGCGCAGCTCGGCAGGATCCAGCTTCATCTCGCGCGCCGCCGCATCGAACAGCCGCTCGGTGATGTAGATCGCCTCCGGCCGCCCCGCGCCGCGATAGGCACCGATCGGCCCGGTGTTGGTCATCACCGCGGTCAGGTCGAGGTCGATCACGCCGATGTCGTAGATGCTGGTCGTCACCCACGGCCCGATCAGCAGGCCGATCAGCACGGCCGTGCCGGTGGCGTAGCCGCCCACGTTGGCCAGCGCGCGCACACGCAGCGCCAGCACCTTGCCCTGGGCGTCGAGCGCCATTTCGGCGTGCGACACCACGTCGCGGCCGTGCGCCGCGGCCAGAAACTCCTCCAGCCGCTCGGCGCGCCACTTGATCGGCCGCTTCAGCGCACGGGCCGCGTAGGCGACCGTGATGTCCTCGGGATAGATGCCGGTCTTCATGCCGAAGCCGCCACCCACGTCGCCCACCACGACGCGCACCGCTTCTTCGGTCAGCCCAGGCAGCGTGGCCACCAGCCCGGCACGCACACCCGTGGGCATCTGGCTCGACAGGCGCACCGTGAGCCGCTGCGTGCCGGTGTCGAAGGCCGCCAGCACCGTGCGCGGCTCGATCGGCGCCGGCACCACGCGCTGGTTCGCGATGTCCACGCTGACACGATGCGCGGCCCCGTCGAAGGCTCGCGCCGCCGCCTTGGCATCGCCATGGCGCATCGCGGCGGCCACGTTGTCGGGCGCCGCATCGCACAGCACCGGCGCACCGCCCTGCATCGCGCGCACAGGGTCGACCACGGCGGGCAGCTCGTCGTAGTCGACGCTCACCGCGTCAGCGCCGGCGCGTGCCGCGTCGGGCGAGTCGGCCACCACGGCGGCCACCGCTTCGCCAACAAAGCGCACACGTTCGTGCGCGAGCGCGCGCCGCGGCGCGCTGGCAAAGGGGCTTCCGTCGGGCCGCCTGAACGGCACCTCCACCGGCAGCGGCTTCACGCCGGCAGCCGCCAGCTGCGCGCCGGTGTAGACCGCCGCCACGCCGGGCAGCGCGGTGGCCGCCGCGGTGTCGATCGCCACGATGCGCGCATGCGCGTAGGGCGAGCGCACGAACACCAGGTGCAGCTGGCCCTCGGGCGCCACGTCATCGGTGAAGCGGCCGGCGCCGGCCACCAGCGCCGGATCCTCGACGCGGCGCACCGCCTGCCCGCTGCCGAAGCGGCCGGGTTCCACGGCAGCGGCGCTCATGCCGCCTCCCCGCGCTGCAGCCGGGCGGCCTGCTGCACGGCGGCCACTATGTTCACGTAGCCGGTGCAGCGGCACAGGTTGCCCTCGAGCGCGTCGACGATGTCGGCCTCGCTCGGCGTCGGGTTCGACTGCAGCAGCGCCGCGGCCGACATCAGGAAGCCCGGGGTGCAGAAACCGCACTGCAGCCCGTGGCACTGCGTGAACGCCTCCTGCAGCGGATGCGGCCGGCCGTTCTGCGCGAGGCCTTCGACGGTGGTGATGCTCGCGCCCTGCGCCTGCAGCGCGAGCTGCGAGCAGGCGCGCACTGCAGCGCCGTCGACCACCACGGTGCAGGCTCCGCACTGGCCGGTGTCGCAACCGATGTGCGTGCCGGTCAGATTGAGCGTGCGGCGCAACAGGTCGACCAGCAGCAGGCCGGGTTCGACCTCGGCCTGTACCGGCCGTCCATTGACTGTCAAACGAAGTGTCGGCATCGGGTCCCCGCGCATCGGCAAGCGGGGAATCCTAGCCGGTCCCGGCCGGCGAGCGAACCGGCGGGGTGATGGCGCGCGTCTGAGGAGGTGGCGTGCCTCGGTGCGTTCCTGTCAGGCGGCCTGCACGGCGCTGCGGGTGCGCAGCATCAGGTCCTGCAGCCACAGCGCGGAGCTGGAGGTCATCTCGTAGTGGCGCGGCGCCTCGTGGCGCAGGCCGATCGCGACGCGGCCGGTCCACCACACCATGCGGCCGGTGCCCGGCAGCATGACCGGGCCCACGTGGCCTTGCGGCACGGGGATCGGTGGCGACGCATCGTTGAGGCGGATGAAGTCGCTGTTCTCTTCGAAGTCGGTGTGTTGCATCTCGGCGAGCATTCGTGCGCTCCTTGAATTCGATGGCCGCGATCATTGCGGCAAGCCGTGTAACCTGCACTGCCTTACCTCAGGGAACTCATCCCGGGGGGCCGGCGGTGTAACCGGCATGCGGCGTGCCGATAGCAGTGTGCTGAGAGCGGGTTACACGCGTCTGTCGAGCACGAGCGGCTCACATTACAAGTGTCACGGCGGCCAGCGGCGCCACACCAGCCACCAGATCGCGGGGATCAACACAGGCGTGATGTCGGCCAATCGCCCGGGCGACCAGCGCTGCGCGATCTCCAGCGCCAGCATCACGAGAGTGAGCCCGCCCGCCGCCAGGCCGCGGCCGGCGCCGAAAGCGGGCGCCGCCAACAGCAGCGCACCGAGCCAGAACGCGGCCCAGACCAGCTCGAGCGTGTGCGCCACGCGCGCCGACTGCAACGGCGCCTGCAGCGGAATCCAGTGGAACGCGCTGGCCTGCGCGCTCCACTGCCAGGGCAGCAGCATGTCGAGCAGCAGGCCAGTGAGCGCGAGCACGCCGACCATGCGCAGCGCCGTGGTGCGCGGCGCGTCGCGCAGCCACGCCAGGCCGAGCACGAGGCCGAGGCCCCAGCCGAGCAGGTGCGACGGCGTCACCTCGAGCTGGCGCACCAGCAGCTTGCCGCACAACGCCAGCGCCACCAGGCCGAGCGCGAAGGTCCAGCGGCGGCGCACGTCGTGCGCCAGCGCCAGCACCACGGCCAGGCTGAATGTCGTCTCGACCACGACAACTGCCCGCCCGTCCCAAACACGCCCCAGCGGCCGCAGCGCGGTGAACACATGACGCAGGCTGTGCGAGGGCATCAGCGGCCAGCATTGCGCGGCCAGCCACAGCGCGCCCATCGTGACGGCGACGCGGTGGCGCAGCACGTGCGCGCGCGCCAGGCGCTCGACGGCCGGACGCAACACAGCGGCCAGCGGTAGGCCGAGCGCCGTGCCCACCGCGTTCCACAACACGTCGGACAGTGCGGCCTCGCGCTCGGGAAGCCACAGCTGCAGCACCTGCAGCGCGAAGGCGAACACGGTCGAGCCGACCAACACGAGCGCCGCGCGCGCGGCCGGCGAGCGCGCCGAACCGTCGCCGGCCAGCCAGCCGAGCGCGCCCACCGGCAGGAACAGCAGCACGTTGCCGATCGCGTCGCCGCGGCCCGTCCACCACAGGCGCTCGACGGTCATGACGCGCCAGGCGTCGGCCAGCGAGGCCGGCGCGGCGAACATCCACGGGAACAGCGAGCCGTGCGTCACCAGCAGCAGGCACACTGCGAGCAACGCCCGGCGCGTGCGCGCCGACGTGGCCGGATCCGCGACACCCTCGCTCATCGGCTCGGTGCGTGCGCCTGCCGCGGCGGCACCGGCTGCTGCCCGGGCGCCGACGCGCCCCGCGCCTCGAGCAGCGGCACCGCCAGCCACCACAACAACGGCAGCACCGCCGGCGTGATGTCGGCCACGCGGCCTGGCAGCCAGGCCTGCTGCCACTCGAGTGCGAACGCCCAGCCGGCGAGCGCGCAGGCGAGCGGACCGGTGCGCGCGCCGAGCGCCCGGCCCGCGAGCAGCGCGCCGCCGAGCCAGAACAACTGCCAGCACAGTGCCAGCGTGTTGCTGATCAACGAGCCGCGCAGCGAAGCGACGAACGGAATCCAGCTGAAGCTCGACGCCTCGTCGCTCCAGGCGAACGGCCGCAGCTCGTCGAACGTGAACCAGCCGAGCGCCAACGCGAGCGACACCCACGTCGCCGCACGCGGCGGCAGCCGCCACAGCAGCGGGGCCATCAGCCAGCCGGCGCACCAGCCGGCCACGTGCGGCAGCGACAACACCTGGCCGTGCAGGAACAGCTTGCCGAACGCTGCGGCCGCGACCAGCGCGACGAGCAGCACGGCGCGAGCGCGCATTCCGCGCGCCAGCTGCGCCACCACGGCCAGGCTGACGGCGGCCTCGACGAACGAGCGCGGATTCCAGTGCGGCGTCAGCAGCAGCGGCTTGAGCGCGTCCTTCACGTGCTGGAAGTCGATGGTCGGCAGGAACGGCCACCACTCGATGGCGAGCCACAGCGCCGCCATCACCAGCACCGGCGACGCCAGCGACGAGCGGCCGCTGCCCGCCTGCGGCCGCCAGCGGGCGGCCAGCGCGGCCATGGCCTGGCCGAGAGCGAGACCGACGGAGTTCCACAACACGTCGGACCACGCCGGCGAGCGCTCGGGCACCCAGAACTGCAGCACCTGCAGCGCCAGCGCGAACAGCGCGCCGAGCACGAAGATCGGCATCGCCCGCGCACCGCGGCCGGGCCAGGCCCTGGCGGCGAGCAGACCCACCGGCACGAACAGCACCAGGTTGCCGACCACGTCGCCGAGACTGGTCCATACATCGGCCTCGGCCCACATCTCGGCCCAGGCGGCCGGGATCGACACGTTGCGCTCGAAATGCCACGGGTACAGCGAACCGTGGATCACCAGCAGCAGGCACACCGCGAGCAGCCAGCGCCAACGTCGCAACGGCGCGGACGCATGGTCCGGCGTGGAGCCCGATGTCGGGCGACCAGGCCCGGAGTCTTTGTGCATGGCAGCGCCGAAGGGCGCCGATGTTAGCAACGCGGCATCGACACGGCCCGGCGCGCCGCGCTCAGCCGAGGATCGCGCGGCGCACTGCCGCCAGCGGCGCGTCGTCGCGCAGGCGGTCGGCCTCGACGCCGAGTTCGCGCCACAACCGCTCCAGATCCACGCGCACCGGGCGGTCCTTCATCTCCTCGTACAGCGTACTCAGCGTGCTGCCGCCCACCGCCGCGTCGGCAGCGGCCAGCACGCGCGTGGCGACCCACCGCACCCGGTAGTCGCCGCCGGCGGCGAGCACGCCCTGCAACGCCTGCTGCAGCCCGGGCGCGCCGGCACCGCGCTGGCGCAGGCGCACGTCGGCGAGCAGGCAGAACATCGCGCCGCCCCAGTAGGTGCGGCCCCAGGTGGGCGTGAAGTCGAGGCCGCGGTCGTTCGCCTCGGGCAGGCCCTGCGCCATGGTGCGGAACCAGCCCTGCCACACCACCGCCGGCGCCACGCGGCCGGCCTGGGCGCGGGCCAGTGCCTCCACGTAGGTGGCGATGCCCTCGTGCAGCCAGCGCTGGCGCAGCGGCAGCTGCGGCACCGCGAGGTGCACCATCTCATGGGTGAGGATCCAGTCGTCGCGCAGCTGCGCGTCGCTCACGGCGCGGCCGATGCGGATGCGGATCATGGGCGACGGCACGCCGAAGCTGACGCCGCTGACGACACCGTCACCGTCCACCGGCAGCAGCAGCAGCTCGGCCTGCGGCACCGGAAAGCGCCCCAGGTAGCCCGCCACCGCCGCCGCGCCGTGGCGCACCCAGGGCAGCACGCGCTCGCGCAAGGGCGCGTCGAAGCCGGGGGCGAACTGCACCTCGAGCTCGCCACCGGGCACCGGCTGCATCACCACGATCGGCTGCTCGTCGTCGGCGCGCGCCAGGCGCCACGGCCACACGCAGGCGAGCGCAGCCGCGCAGCAGTCGCGACGACGCAGGCCGCGACGGGCTGGCGGCGGCCGCTTCGCGGCGGGTGGCGCAGACTCGGCCATGCTCACAGTGTGAGGCCTGCGGCGCCGGGCCGGGCGCGGCGGCCATGCAGCCCTGGGCGGCGGCGTGATTCCATCGCCATCGGTCGGCCGGCGTGCGCCGCCCTTACACCGATCGCCGCGCGCCGCACGAAAAGACCCTCGCTTGTGCAACCATCGCGGCCCCGTTTGCGTAAGGCAACGGTCAAAATGCGCGACCCATGACGATGAATCGAACGCCTCCTCGCTGCGCCGGCCTGTTGTTGATGGTGGCGGCCACGCTGCTGCTCGTGCTCGGCGGCTGCACCACGCTGCCGCAGGTGGACCGGCAGGCGATCGCCAGCGAGGCGATTCCGATCTCCACCACCACCACGCTCGGGCGCATCGCCTCGAGCTACCGGCCGGCGCCCGACCATTCGGGCTTCAGGCTGATGCCGCTGGGCAAGTTCTCGCTCGACACGCGCGTGCAGCTGGCGCGGCGCGCCGAGGTGTCGCTCGATGTCCAGTACTACCACTGGGAAATCGACGCCACCGGCCGCTGGCTGCTGCGTGCGCTGCGCGACGCGGCCGACCGCGGCGTGCGCGTGCGGCTGCTGATCGACGACTTCTACACCCACGGCGAGGACGAGATGTTCCTCGCCTTCGCCGCGCACAAGAACGTGGAGGTGCGACTGTTCAATCCGTTCCTCCATGCGCGCGACAGCGGCCAGGCCACGCGCTTTCTCGCGTCGGTGGGCGACTGGAAGCGCGTGAACCACCGCATGCACAACAAGCTGTTCATCGCCGACGGCGCGATGGCGGTGATCGGCGGGCGCAACGTGGCCGACGAATACTTCCTGCGCAGCACCACCGGCGAGAACTTCATCGACGTCGACGCCTTCACCGTCGGCTTCATCCTGGGGCCCCTGCAGGGCCTGTTCGACCGCTACTGGAACGCCGACGCGGTATACCCGCTCCACAGCATCACACGCAGCCAGCTCAGTCCGCAGACGCTGCGCGAGCGCTTCGAGCAATGGACGGGCCCCGAGCAGACGCCGCCGCCCGGCCCGCTGCCGCCGACCGACATCCTGGGCTACGGGCCGATCGCCGAGGATCTCGACGACGGCAAGCTCGGCCTGCACTGGGGTTACGCCTATGCGTTCGCCGACCACCCCGACAAACCGTTCGACGGCGAGGCCGGCGGCGAGCTGATGGACACCAGCGTCACCTACAACGTGTTCGAGGCGATGCGCAAGGCGCAGAAGGAACTGGTCGTCACGTCACCGTATCTGGTGCCGGGCAAGGACGGCATGGAGCTGCTGAAGGACCTGCGCGACCGCGGCGTCAAGGTCACCGCGATGACCAACTCGCTGGGCAGCACCGACGAGCCGATCGTGCACATCGGCTACCGCAAGTACCGCGAGCCGATGCTCGAGCTCGGTGTCGACCTCTACGAGATCAGCGGCTCGCGCGTCAAGAAGAACCGGCGCGAGAACCTGTTCGGCGCCTCGCTCGGCCGCCTGCACGCCAAGCTGGCGGTGGTGGACCGCAGGCTGCTCTTCGTGGGCTCGATGAACCTCGACCCGCGCTCGGCCACCATCAACACCGAGCTGGGCGCCGTGATCGAAAGCCCCGAGCTCGCGCGCGAGCTGATCCGCGTGATCGACATCGACCGCCTGCAGAGTGCCTACCGCGTGCGCCTGGCCGCCAGTGGCGTGGGCTGCGAGTGGCTGAGCATGGACGACGACAAGGAAATGGTGCTCCTCGAAGAGCCCGACTCCACCTTCTGGCAGCGCTTCAAGTCGTACCTGCTGCTGCCGTTCGTGCCCGAGTCGCTGCTGTAGCGTGGGCTTGCAGCGCAGCCGTCAGCCGCGCGGCGCCGCCGGGCTCGGGAAACGGTAGATCGTGTCGTTGAGGTGGCGCGCCACCTCGTCGATGTCGTCGTCGCCCCAGCGCAACTGCTCGGCGCCCTGCCAGTGGCGCACCCAGGCGCGCAGCGTGGCCCAGTCGGTGGCGCGGCGCTGGTCGCGCCAGTGCAGGCGCTGGTCGTGGCAGGCGATGCAGTGCGTGCCGTAGAGCAGCTGCCCGCGTGACGGCGCCGGCGCCGCCTGAGCCATCGCCGCGCCGGCGTTCAGCAGGCCGGCGATCCAGACCGCGGCAACGCAAACCCTTGGTGGCAGCCGGAACATGGCCGCACTGTAGTGCGCGCCGCCGGCCGGCGGTTTGCGCGGCGTCGTCTCGGCTGCAGCTACGATCGCGGCCACACGAGCGCCGACGGGCGCGGGAGAGTGCATGCAACCGCCGGTACTGCAGGCGCAGGGGTTTCGCAAGGCATATGGCGACCGGGTGGCGGTGGCCGATGTGTCGTTCACGCTGCATGCCGGCGAGGTGCTGGGCCTGCTCGGCCCCAACGGCGCCGGCAAGAGCACCACGGTGGGCATGATCGCCGGCTTCGTGCCGCCCGACGGCGGCAGCGCCACGCTCGGCGGCGTCACGCTCGCCGGCGACGCGCGGGCCTACAAGCGGCGCATCGGCCTGGTGCCGCAGGACCTGGCCCTGTATGAAGAGCTGCCGGCGCAGGCCAACGTGGAGCTGTTCGGCGCGCTGTACGGCCTGCCCGCCGCGCGGCTCAAGGAGCGCGCCGCCGAGGTGATGGCGCTGGTCGGCCTGGCCGACCGCGCACGCGACAAGCCCGCCACCTTCAGCGGCGGCATGAAGCGGCGGCTCAACATCGCCTGCGCGCTCGTGCACGACCCCGACGTGCTGCTGCTCGACGAGCCCACTGCCGGCGTCGACCCGCAGAGCCGCAATGCGATCTTCGACAACATCGAGGCGCTCAAGCGCGCCGGCAAGGCACTGATCTACACCACGCACTACATGGAAGAGGTCGAGCGCCTGGCCGACCGCATCGTGATCATCGACCACGGCCGCGTGGTCACCACCGGCACGCTGGCCGAGCTGCTGCGCACGCTGCCGGCGCCGCAGACGCTGCAGCTCGACATCGACGGCGCGCCCGACCTCGCCGCGCTGCGTGCGCTGCCCGGCGTGACACAGGTGCAGCGCGAAGGCGAGCGCCTCACGATCGGCCTCGACGAGCTGTCGGCCCACGCCGCCGGCGTGCTGCAGGCATTGGCCGCAGCCGGGGTGCCCGTGCGCCATCTGAGCTCGGGCCGCGCCAGCCTGGAAGACGTGTTCCTCGCCCTCACCGGCCGCCAGCTGCGCGACTGCCACCGAGACCCCGGAGCCCATACACGATGCAAGCCCTGCTGGCGCTGATGCGCAAGGACCTGGTGCTGTACTTCAGCAACCGGCGCGCGGTGCTGATGAGCATCGTCGCGCCGATCCTCATCGCCGCATTCTTCGGCAGCCTGTTCGGCGGCGGCAACGACAAACCCGCGAACATCGCCGTCGCGGTGACCGACCTCGACCGCAGTGCGCTGTCGGCGCGGGTGGTGGCGTCGCTGCGCAGCGACAGCGCGCTATCGGTCAGCGAGGCGGCCGAGGCCGACGCGATCGCGCAGGTGCGCGCCGGCAAACTGCGCGCCGCCGTGGTGCTGCCGGCCGGCTTTGGCGAGCGTGCGGGCGGCGCGCTGTTCGGCGGCGCCGACAAGCCCGAGATCACGCTGCACTACGACCCCTCGCAATCGATGGTGCTGCCGCTGATGCGCGGCCTGCTGGCGCAGCACGTGATGGAGCCGGTGGCGCAGAACCTGTTCACCCACGGCGCACCGCTGCTCAACCAGCTGCGCGAGCAGGTGAGCCGCAACGCGACGATGCCCGCCGACCAGCGCAGCGAGCTGCAGGGCATGTTCGACAGCATCGTGCGCGTGCAGGAGCGCGCGGCCTCGGCGCCCGCCGGCGCGGCCTTGGCGCCGAGCTTCAGCGTGCCGTTCACGCTGCGCGAGCAGCAGGCCAGCTCGCGGCCCGAGGTGGCGTACAACAGCTACGCCCACTCGTTCGCCGGCATGGGCGTGCAGTTCATCCTGCTGATGGGGGTTGACCTCGCCGTCGGCCTGCTGCTGATGCGCCGGCTCGGCCTGTGGAAGCGGCTGCGCGCGGCACCGCTGTCGCGCGGCGTGCTGCTGGGCAGCCACGTGGCCAGCACCAGCGCGATCGCACTGGTCATCTTCACCGTCATCTACGCGGTGGCGATGGTCGCGTTCGGCGTGCGCGTGCAGGGCAGCGCGCTCGGCTTCGTGCTGGTGCTGGTGAGTTTTGCGCTGCTGACGGCGAGCTTCGGCCTGCTGATCGCCGCGCTCGGCCGCACGCCCGAGGCCACGCGCGGCCTGGCCATCCTGGCCACGCTGCTGCTGGTGATGCTGGGCGGCGCGTGGGTGCCGTCGTTCATCTTCCCGGCCTGGCTGCAGACGGTGTCGCTGGCAGTGCCCACGCGCTGGGCCATCGACGGCCTGGACGCGATGACGTGGCGCGGCCTGCCGCTCGGCGCCGCGCTGCTGCCGGTGGCGGTGATGCTCGGCTTCACCACGGCGTTCTTTGCGCTGGCGCTGGCGCGATTCCGCTGGGACGAGTAACGCGCTCGGCCCGTGCGGCGTTGCCGCAGCGCAGCACGGGTGCCTGCAACCACGCGTGACCGGCGGATGACCGCCCGCGTCACGGCCGTATACCCCTGCATGGGCGGCATCGGCCGCCCGCCGGCACCACAACACACAACGCCCCGCCGGCGGGAACGAGGAGATCTGCAACCATGCTGAGCCCCGAATGGGTGACCCTCACTGACCCCGTCTGCGGCCGCTCGGTGGAGGTCGACTCGCCGTTCCGCAGCATCCACGGCGGCGCGCTGTTCGCCTTCTGCAGCCCGACCTGCCGCGCGCAGTTTGCCGCGCTGCCGTCGCGTTATGCGGTGATCGCCAACGCGGCGTTGGTGCCGCCGCCGGCGGTCGAGACGCCCCCGCCACCGGCGGCAGCCCCCGCGGTGGCCGCCCCGCCCCGGCTCACCACGCCGCCTGCGGCGGCCAGCGTGGCCAGCGCTCCGGCGGCGCCGATCACCCCGGCTTCCGTGCCGGCGCCCGCGCAGGCGCACTCCCCCGCGCCCGCGCAGGTGCACATGCCCGCGCCTGCGCAGGTGCACGCCCCCGCTCGCGCGACCACCGCTCGCCCGAGCACCGACGAGCACCCGGCCACGCCGACCTGGGACACGGTGGACCTGCAGTCTCTCGCCGGCGCAGCGGGCCCCTTCACCTGGCTGCTGGCCTGGCGCGAGCGCCGCTTTGCCTCGGAGTGTGCGCACACCTTGATGAAGATCCACCGCGAGCAGACGGTGCGTTACCCCGAGCTTCACGGCGAGATGCTGTACCGGCGCATCGTGGCCAGCCACCTGGGTGGCGACCACGCGGCGGTAGATGCGGTGCTGCGCTTCGCGCGGCAAAGCTTTGCGATCTGGCCCACCGAGCGCGAGCTGAACTTCCGCGACGTGGTGCACTACCTGGCCGTCTCGCAGTTCATGGCCGAGCACGGCCACGCGCGCTGGGTCTACGCCGACATGAAGCGCATCGTGCACGCCATCGTGCCGGCCAATCTGTAGCGCCACCCTCGCCCGCCGGCGGCACGGGCCGCCACCCGCGGGCCGCTGCTCACTGCAAGTCGAGCAGGTGTGCGCCGAACCAGCCGGTGATCTTGCGGTCCACCTCGGGCAGCACGGCGGCGCGGTCGAAGCCCGGCGGGTCGTTGAGCAG
>Ga0075356_1000077_pt1 | contig 19171 bp, 12 predicted proteins | sample WestPond_Cattail_FD_120073 | JGI IMG/M metagenome (GOLD analysis project Ga0075356, IMG submission 120073) | Natural and restored wetland microbial communities from the San Francisco Bay, California, USA, that impact long-term carbon... | ecosystem: Environmental > Terrestrial > Soil > Wetlands ... | reverse complement strand
TGGGCGTGACCGTGCAATTGCCTGAGCAGGATCGCTATGCCTACGACCGCGAGTATCTGCTCAACCGCATCGCCATCCTGTTCGGCGGCCGCATCGCCGAGGAAGTGTTCATGCACCAGATGACCACCGGCGCGTCGAACGACTTCGAGCGGGCCACCCAACTGGCGCGCGACATGGTCACGCGCTACGGCATGAGCGAGGCGCTCGGACCGATGGTCTATGCCGAGAACGAGGGCGAGGTCTTCCTCGGTCGCTCGATCACCAAGACCACCACGATGTCCGAAGCCACCATGCTCAAGGTCGACGCCGAAGTGCGGCGCATCATCGACGAGCAGTACGCGGTGGCGCGCAAGCTGATCGAGGACAACGCAGACAAGATGCACGCGATGGCGAAGGCGTTGCTCGAATGGGAAACCATCGATGGCGAGCAGCTTGACGACATCATGGCCGGCAAGCCGCCGCGTCCACCGAAGGACTGGACGCCGCCGACGTCCAAGCCGAGCAGCGGCGGCCCTGGTACGCCGGTCAGCCCCGACGGTGCGCCTGCCGCAGCGGCGTGACGCCGGTCGTCGACTGAATCCACCACGGGGCCCTTGCGGCCCCGTTCTTCATTGATGGACTGGCAGACCTCGCGCTACTCGATCGACCTGTCAGTGCCCCGGGTGATGGGCATCGTCAACGTCACGCCCGACTCGTTTTCCGACGGTGGGGCACAGGCGACGACCGACGCCGCGCGCGCGCATTGCGACCAGCTTCGTCGTGAGGGCGCCGACCTGCTCGACATCGGCGGCGAGTCAACGCGCCCCGGTGCGCGAACGCCTGGTGTGCAGGAAGAACTCGATCGCGTGCTGCCGGTCATCGAGCATGCGCTAACGCTCGACATTCCGGTGTCGGTCGACACCAGTCGGCCCGAGGTCATCGTGGCGGTTCTTCGCCTGGGCGCCGACGTGATCAACGATGTTCGCGCGTTGCAGCAGCCCGGCGCCCTGGCGGCGGTGGCGGCACATGCATCGTGCGGCGTTTGCCTGATGCATATGCTCGGTGAGCCGTCGACCATGCAGCAGGCGCCCGGGTACACCGACGTCGTCGCCGAGGTGGCGTTGTTCCTGCGCCAACGTCTGCGGGCGGTGGAGGCTGCCGGTGTGCAAAGTGGCCGCGTGGTCCTCGATCCAGGGATCGGCTTCGGCAAGCTGCCGGAGCACAATTGGACGCTGATGCAACGCCAGGTCGAACTTTTGCGACTGGGCCGCCCGCTGCTGGTGGGCTGGTCACGCAAGTCGACGCTCGGCACGCTGACGGGTCGAGCGGTGGACCAGCGCCTGCCGGGCAGTCTGGCGGCCGCGCTCTGCGCAGTGCAGCGCGGTGCTCGCGTCGTGCGGGTACATGACGTGGCGGCGACGGTCGACGCGCTGAAGGTCTGGCGAGCCGCGGGCGGCTTGAACACGAACTAGGGACATCGACGACATGGGACGACGCTACTTCGGCACCGATGGCATTCGCGGCACGGTGGGGCAGTCGCCGATCACACCGGACTTCATCCTGCGCCTAGGCCATGCGGTCGGGCGCGTGCTGCGGCGCACCAGTGAAAAGCCGACCGTGGTGATCGGCAAGGACACACGCATCTCGGGCTACATGATCGAGTCGGCCCTCGAGGCGGGCTTCGCGTCTGCCGGCGTCGACACATTGCTGAGCGGACCGATCCCGACCCCCGGTGTCGCCTACCTGACGCGAGCGCTGCGCCTCGACCTTGGTGTCGTGATCAGCGCGTCGCACAACCCGTATGCGGACAACGGCATCAAATTCTTTTCCGCGGCCGGCGAGAAGCTGCCCGACGATTGGGAGCGGGCTGTCGAGTCGGCGCTGGGCGAGTCGGCCCAATGGGTCGACTCGGCGAGCCTGGGCAAGGCGCGGCGTATCGACGATGCGCGGGGCCGCTACATCGAGTTCTGCAAGAGCAGCGTGCGCCACGATCTGTCGTTGCGCGGACTGAAGATCGTCATCGATGCGGCCCATGGCGCGGCCTACCACGTGGCGCCCGACGTGTTCCACGAACTCGGCGCCGAGGTGGTGGCCATCGGCTGTTCGCCCGACGGGCTGAACATCAACGACGGCTTTGGCGCCACGGCGCCCGCCGCACTGGTGAAGGCGGTGGCCGAACACCGGGCCGACTACGGCGTGGCGCTCGACGGCGACGCCGACCGGCTGCAGATGGTCGACGCCGAAGGGCGCCTGTTCAATGGCGACGAACTGCTCTATGTCATGGTCACCGAGCGTCTCGCCAAGGGGCAGAAGGTCGAGGGCGCAGTGGGAACGCTGATGACCAACATGGCCGTGGAACTGGCACTACGCGCCCGCGACGTGCCGCTGGTACGGGCCAAGGTCGGCGATCGCTACATCCTCGAGGAGCTCAGCGCTCGCGGCTGGCTGCTGGGGGGCGAGGGGTCAGGCCACCTGCTGGCGCTCGACAAGCACACCACCGGCGACGGCATCATCAGCGCGCTTCAGATCCTGCAGGCTGTCTGTCACAGCGGCCGCAGCCTGGCGCAGATGCTGAGCGAGGTCACGTTGTTCCCGCAGACCTTGATCAACGTCCGCCTGGGCGTCGATGTCGACTGGAAGTCCAACCGCACGCTGGCCGCCGAGCAGGAAGCCGTGCAGCGCCAACTGTCGGATAGCGGTCGCGTATTGATCCGGGCCTCGGGCACGGAGCCGCTGCTGCGCGTGATGGTGGAGGCGGCCGACGCGGAGGTGGCGCGCCATTGCGCCGAGCGGCTGGCACGCGCAGCACGCGCCTGACGCGGTGTTGACACCGTCGCGCTGACGCCGCAGCGGCGTGCGGGACGATCCGGCGGCAGACCGGGCCTGATACGCTGGACCGTCATGGACTGGCTCTTTCTGCGCTGGCTTGTCGCAGTTGCGGCTGCGGGCTGCGGCGCATGGCTCGGGCACGCTGCAGGTCTGGCCATCGGGTGGCCTCGGGCCGGCATGATCGGCGGTGTGCTCGCGGGCGCGAGTCTGGGCGTAGTACTGGACGCGCTGCAGGCGCGGCGGTTGTTGAAGTGGTTGCGTGACACCCAAGCGCAAGATGCGCCGCGCCAGTCCGGCTTGTGGGGCGAACTGGGCCATCGCACGGAACGCATCTTGCGCGCCCGTGCACGTGAGGTGCAGGACGAGCGGCGACGCATCGACCAGTTCCTCTCCGCCATCGAGGCGTCGCCCAACGGCGTGGCGCTGCTCGACAGCAGCAGTCAGCTGCTATGGTGCAATTCCACCGCAGCCGACCAGCTGGGGCTGGACCCCGTGCGCGACCTGCGCCAGCCGATCACGAATCTGGTGCGGGCACCCGACTTCGTGGCGCATCTGCAGGCAGCCGGGTCGAATGATGCGGTAACGTTCTCCCTGCCGGGCCGGCCAGGCACGCTGTCGGCGATCGTGCGGCCGTACGGCGACGGCCAGCATCTGCTCCTGACGCAGGACATCACCGAACGGCAGCGCACCGACGAGATGCGGCGCGACTTCGTGGCCAACGTGTCGCACGAGATCCGCACCCCGCTCACCGTACTGGCCGGCTACATTGAAACGATGAACCAGTTGCAGCTCAACGACACGGAACGTCGTCGCGCACTGGTGGTGATGGCCGAGCAGACGAACCGCATGCGCGCACTGGTCGACGATCTGTTGAGCCTGGCGCAGCTCGAGGGCAGCCCGCGGCCACCGGTCGATCGCTGGGTAGACGTTGCAGGTCTGCTGCAGCGCGTCGAACGCGACGCCCGCTCCCTGTCGGGCGGCCGCCACGCGCTGGTGTTCGATCCCGCGCCGGCCGGGGCCATCGCCGGCAACGAGGTCGAACTGCTGGGCGCGCTGACCAACCTGGTCACCAACGCCCTGCGCTATACGCCGGCAGGCGGCCAGGTCGGCGTGCGGTGGCTGCCGCGTGGCAACGGCGGCGGTGCATTTGAAGTGGTGGACACCGGACCGGGCATTGCGGCCGAACACCTGCCGCGGCTGGGTGAGCGCTTCTACCGCGTCGACAGCGGCCGCTCGCGCGAAACCGGCGGCACCGGCCTCGGGTTGGCGATCGCCAAGCACGCCGCGCGTCGCCATGGCGGCGAGCTGGAGGTCGAGAGCGAACTCGGCAAGGGCTCGTCATTCCGCCTTGTGTTGCCGCCCGCGCGCGTGCGCTGACGATTCAAGGTCGCCGGAAGACGACCGTCACGTCGTCCTTGTCGGTGGGGCGCTGCTCTGCCACGACACGTTGCCAGCCGGCCGGTTCGGGCAGCTTCGACTGCACCTTGGTTGTGAGGATCAGGAAGGCGCAGGGCCCTTCGGCAGCTTTCGGCGACGCGTCGACGCGCCAGCGGCCGTGGTACTCGAGTGCGGCGGTCAGTGGGCGCGGCAGGTTGGGCGCGGCGAGGCAGGCGCCAGGCGGTATCACGCGTGCCAGCGACGCCACATGCGCCCGATAACTGCGCGCGTAGTCGAGCAGCGGCAGCCACAGGGTCATCAGCAGCGTCCACGCCAGCACGACGCCGCCTGCCGGCAACACCAGGCTGCGCCACAGGGCCGCTTGCTGCCGACTTGTGCGCCAACGCACAAGCCATAGCCACGCCAGAGTCGCCAGGGCAGCGATGGTGACTGCGGTGGCCGAGAACACGGGCACGTAGCCGGGCGCCAGGCGTGCCACGTTGGCGGCCGGTTTGGCCGGTACGCCGGTATGAATCGAGAGGTAGATGACCCAGATGACGATGGCCGACAGCGTGAAGAAGAACACCGAGAACCAGTCGATGGCCGAGCTGGTGCTCCGCCGCAACGTGGGCAAGGCAAACGCCGCCAGCACTGCAATGCCGGGGAGCCCGAGCATCAGCGCGCGATCCGACCCGCCCATGGCGACATTGGCGGCCAGCGCGGTCAGCAGCACGGCGATGGGCACGGCAAGATGGCGGCGCTGCAAATGGTGTCGCCAGCGCCATAGCGTCCACAACGCGAGCGGCCAGGAAGGCCACAAGAACCACACCCACTGACGAAGGATCAGCAAGGTGGACGCCACCGAGACGTCACGGCCGATGCGCCAGATCCACAGATCGAAGGCCCATGCCAGCCCGGCGGCCAGCACCGTGGCGGCGGCTGCCCACGGCATGAATCGTCGCGCCTGCTCGTACTGCGACTGGGCGCAGATGGCGGTGCCGGCCAGACCCAGAAGCACCGCCATCGCGGGTGCGCCGCTGAGGACCAGGGCCGGCAGTGCCAGCAGCAGTACCAATCGCGAACGCAGAGCGCGATAGGGCGCCGCCGCCAAAGCCCATTGGAACGACGCCATGCAGGCCAACTGAGCCAGCTCCGGAGTCGTTTCGTGGCCGAGTTGCAGCAGCCCGAGCGTGGCGATCAACGCGAGAATCGACGCATCGGCGATCGCGCGGGCGTAGTCGACAGCCTGCGCTTCACCACCGAACGCGAAAGGCAGTGGTTGCGCGGCCTCGGTACGCGCCAACGCGAAACACGAATACCAGACCGCGGTCATCGCCAGCACCAGCACCAGTGCGAACGGAATCCGTGCCGCCAGCGCAGGGTCGAGCCAGGGTGAGCCTAGCGCGATGGCCGCAGCACCGAGCCAATGCGGCAGCCACGCACCATCGGACGGCAGCCCACCGAGTGTGGGCGTCAGCCACGACGACCGGCCTTCGGCCATCGACAGCATCTGACCGAAGGCGGCGAGGTCGGCGTTCTTCCACGGATCACGTCCGAAAACGCCGGGCAGCACGTAGGCCGCACACAACAGCAGCAGCGCCGCCCGGGGCAGCCGGCGAGCCGCGTCGCGGCTGACAAGGGCGGGAATCGGTGGCGTGGCGCTCACCGGGCAATCATGCCGCAGATGGAAAACAAAAAAAGGCAGCGGAGCTGCCTTGTTCGGTGCACGCGAGAGACGCCTACTTCTTGAGGCCGACGCGCGCAAACTTGTTGCGGAACTTTTCGACCCGGCCGCCGAGGCTGTCGATGCTCTTCTGGGTACCGGTATAGAACGGATGCGACTCGCTCGTCGTCTCGAGCTTGATCATCGGAAGTTCGCGGCCGTCGTCCATCTTGACGGTCTCCTTCGTCTGCACGCACGAGCGGGTGACGAACTTGAATCCGTTGGACAAATCCACGAAGCAGACTTCGCGGTAACCGGGGTGAATGCCTTCTTTCATGGGTGCCTCGCAAGGTGTTTCGGTAGCCACGCTGCCTCACCGGAAGCGCACTTGCCAGTGCGGGAAAACAGCGAATTATAGGAGATCCGCCGGATCAGCCGCCCCGGCGCATCATGTCGAAGAAGTCGAGGTTGTTCTTGCTCGACTTCATCTTGTCGAGGATGAACTCCATCGCCTCGATCTCGTCCATCGGATACAGCAGTTTGCGCAGGATCCAGGTCTTCTGCAGGATCTCGGGCTTCAGCAGCAGTTCCTCGCGCCGCGTGCCGCTCTTGTTGAGCAGGATCGACGGGTAGACGCGCTTCTCGGACATGCGGCGGTCGAGGTAGATCTCGCAATTGCCGGTACCCTTGAACTCCTCGTAGATCACCTCGTCCATGCGGCTGCCAGTGTCGATCAGCGCTGTGCCGATGATCGTCAGCGAGCCGCCTTCCTCGATGTTGCGAGCGGCGCCGAAGAAGCGCTTGGGCCGCTGCAGCGCGTTGGCGTCAACGCCGCCGGTCAGCACCTTGCCTGACGACGGCAGCACGTTGTTGTAGGCGCGAGCCAGACGCGTGATCGAGTCGAGCAGGATCACCACATCCTTCTTCAACTCCACCAGACGCTTGGCGCGCTCGATCACCATCTCGGCCACCTGCACGTGACGAGCGGCAGGCTCGTCGAAGGTCGAGCTGATGACCTCGCCGCGCACGGTACGGATCATCTCGGTCACTTCCTCGGGCCGCTCGTCGACGAGCAGCACGATCAGATGCACCTCGGGGTAGTTGGCGACGATGGCATGCGCGAAGTGCTGCATCATCACCGTCTTGCCGCTCTTGGGCTGCGACACCAGCAGCGCGCGCTGGCCTTTGCCGAGCGGCGCGATCAGGTCGATGATGCGGCTGGTGATGTTCTCTTCGGTCTTGATCTCTCGTTCGAGCTTGAACTGCTCCTTGGGGAACAAGGGCGTCAGGTTCTCGAACATGATCTTGTGCTTGCTCTCCTCGGGCGTCAGGCCGTTGACCTTGTCGACCTTGACCAGCGCGAAATAGCGCTCACCGTCCTTGGGTACCCGCACTTCGCCTTCGACCATGTCGCCGGTGTGCAGGTTGAAGCGCCGGATCTGGCTCGGCGACAGGTAGATGTCGTCGGTGCTGGCCATGTAGCTGGCCTCAATCGAACGCAGGAAGCCGAAGCCGTCAGGCAGCACCTCAAGCACGCCGTCACCGAAGACCTGCTCGCCGGCCTTGGCTCGCTTCTTCATGATCGCGAACATCAGCTCCTGCTTGCGCAGGCGGGCAACGTTCTCGATCTCCAGCGCTTCGCCCATCGTGATGAGCTCGGAGACGTGGATCGCCTTCAGTTCGGACAGATGCATGGATCGATCAGTGGTGGATGGTTGTGCCCGTGCCAGGAGCGCGCAACCGGGATCGCCGGCCGTTGACCACAGCGAGGAGCCGCGCTTCGCGCAGCAACGTGTCAGGACACTGGGGTGGGGGCCAGAGCCACGCGCCGATCAGGCCTGCGTGGCGGCAGAAATCTTGGCGGCAAGCCGGCTCGGATCGAGCGGCGTACTGCGATGCACGAGATTATAGATGACCGTCGAGGAAAGCGGTCAACTGTGATTTCGACAGGGCGCCCACCTTGGTGGCGGCCAGCTGGCCATCCTTGAACAACATCAAGGTCGGGATACCCCGGATGCCGAACTTGGCCGGCACGTCGTGGTTCTCGTCGACATTCATCTTGGCGACCTGCAGCCGCTCGCCGTAGTCCTTGGCTGCCTCGTCGAGGATCGGCGCGATCATCTTGCACGGCCCGCACCACTCGGCCCAGTAATCCACCAGCACCGGCTTGCCGGACTTGAGCACATCGTTCTCGAACGATGCGTCGGACACATGCTTGATCAGTTCGCTGGCCATGGGTTCTCCTCACGCGCCGACGCCCGCAAGGCGCCATGCAAACGATTCTGACACATCGACGCCGGGCAGTCCGGTGGCCGCAGAATGCCACTTGGCCATGGCATCGATTCTTACGCAGCCGATCACCTCCGATGATGGCCCGGTACATCTTTGGGCCTGCGTGGCGGCGGCCACTCGCCAGTGGGCCGATGCGCGCTCGATCCCGCTGCGCGAGATGGTCCTGCTGGTGCCGTTCGCCGAACTGCTGGTCCCTGCCCGCCACGCCTTTTCGAGCCGAGCGGGCTGGTTGCCGAAGATTCACACCACCCATACGCTTGCTCGCGAGTGTCCGCCGGAGAACGGTGGCGTGGTCGATCCGGCATTGCCGAGCGGGGACGCCGCCTTCGATCGGCTGGCTGCGGCGCGCTTGCTGCGACAGCAGGACTGGACCAAACGCTGGGTACGTCGCGATCGCCGTGCATTCGATCACGCCGTCGCAACGACGGTGCGAATCGCGCATGCACTGATGACCGCTGCGGCCGCGTGTCCGCCCCGCCGCCGCCCGGTCTTCTGGGACGGAGTGCGCGCGCAGGCGGTGGTCGCCGCCGGACCCGGCGCCATCGACCGCGCATTGCAGCGGGTGGCCGTCGAATGGGCCGCCACGGCGGATCTGTCCGCCACCGACGCGCTCTTTCGGCTCAAGCCCGCGGCCTGGGTCGTCGTCGAATGCGGCGGCGAAGAACCAATGGCATCGCGTCTGCTCGAGGAGGCCGGCGACACACCATGCCTTCGCCTGCGCCTCGATCCGTTGGCAGATGACCCCTTCGATGCGTTGCCTACAAGTGCACGGGTTGCGCTGCTGCACGCCGTCGACGGTGAGGAAGAAGCCGGCGCCGCTGCGTGCGAAGTGGTGACCGCCATTACGCGTGGAGCAGCACCAGTTGCGCTCATTGCCGAGGACCGCGCCTTGGTGCGGCGCGTACGGGCGCTGCTGGAGCGCACCGGTACGCCGCTGGACGACGAGACTGGCTGGGCGCTGGCCACCACCCGTGCCGGCGCCTACGCTGTGACGGCGTTGCGCGCGGCCCGGCCGACCGCAGGGCCCGACGAGTGGCTCGATTGGTTGAAGGCCCACCTGTCCGCGGCGCATGCGCAAGCGTTGGCAGCGCTCGAGGCCTCGTGGCGGCGCGTGGACGACGTGCCGAGCCCGCTGCGGCCCGAGAGTGCGACGTTGTGGCAGCGCGCGCGCGAGCGATTGGCCGCCTTTGCGGCACCGCGGCGGCGACCGCTCGGGCGCTGGCTTTCCGACTTCGATGAATTGCTGTTCGGCGACGACGTTGCAGCTGCCTGGCGCGGTGACGCCGCGGCGATGCAGCTGCGCCTGGCATTGCGACTGGACATTGCCCAAAGGGGTGCATCGCTCGACGCCGCACTCGCGCACGCGCTCGACGCGGACGAATTCGCCGACTGGGTCGAAGCGGGCCTTGAGGAGGCCCGCTTCGTACCCGAGCGTTCGGGCGATCCTGCGCCCGTGGTGTTGACACCGCTTGCGCGCGCCATCGCACGGCCGTTTGCCACCGTGATCCTCCCAGGCGCCGACGAACGGCGTCTGTCGATCTCGACGGCGAACGATCTACCGTGGAGCGACGACGCCCTGGCCCGGCTCGGCCTGCCCTCGAAGGCGCTGCGGCAGCGTCGGCTGGCATTGGCCTTCACGCACTTGCTGCAGGTGCCTCGCCTGGTGTTGATCCGTCGGCGCGCCGACGGTGACGAACTGCTGGCCCCGAGCAGCCTGGTCGATCGACTGCTGTTGCGTCGCGGCGTCGGGCCGAACGCGGTTGAAGAGCGTGAGGTGACCTGGCCGGTGCGCGAGGTGCCACGCGAGGTGGCCCCACGGCCCCAACCGAAGGCGATCGGGCGATTGCCGCCATCGTGGAGCGCCAGTGCTGTCGAGGCCTTGCGTGTGTGCCCATACCAGTTCTTCGCGCGCAGCGTGTTGCGCCTGAAGGAATACGACGAACTCGACGAGGGAGCCGACAAGAGCGACTACGGCCGCTGGCTGCATGCCGCCTTGGAACGATTCCATGGCGAACGCGGTGGCTCGGGTACGTTCGACGAAGATGTCCGCCATCTGTGCCGAGTCGCCGAACAGGTGCTGGCCGAACGGGTCGAGTCCGGTGCGATCACGGCGTCCGCCCTGTTGCCGTTCTCGGCGGGCCTGGCCGGCTTTGCCCGACGATATGTCCACTGGTTGCACCGCCACGAAGGCGAGGGTTGGCGCTACCGCGAGGGCGAGGTCGAACGCCGATGGGGCGACACCGCCGTCGGCGGCCTGCGGCTGCATGGCCGCATCGACCGCATCGACGAGCATCCAAAGACCGGTGCCGTTCATCTGATCGACTACAAGACGAGCGCGCGCGGCAGTCTGACCGGCAAAGTGAACTTGCCGCTCGAAGATACCCAGCTGGCGGTGTATGGCGCCTTGCTGCTCGACAGCCTGCCGAAGGACACGTCGTTGTCCGCCGCCTATCTGCCGCTCGACGAAGGCGGACCGATCCGTCAGGTGGCGCACGCCGACGTCGCGCAGACCGCCCGCCAGATGGTCGATGCGCTGGCCCTCGAACGGCGGCGTATCGAGTCCGGGACGCCTTTGCCGGCGCTGGGCGAGGGCAGCGCATGCGAATACTGCCTGGCGCGTGGCCTGTGCCGTCGCGATCATTGGCCGGTCGCGGTCCCGTTGCCGACATGACCGAGCCGGCGTATCTGATCGACGGGCGCGGTTGTTCGGCCGCCGAGTTCTATGCCCACGCCTGCGATCCGCGACGCAGCGTCATCGTCGAAGCCTGCGCCGGTGCCGGGAAGACCTGGATGCTGGTCTCGCGCATCGTGCGCGCGCTGCTCGACGGTGCGCAGCCCGAGCAGGTCCTGGCCATCACTTTCACCCGCAAGGCGGCCGGAGAAATGCGCAGCCGTTTGCGCGAATGGCTGCACGACTGGAGCCGCTGTACGCCGGCCGATCGGCGGGAAGCGCTCGAGCAGCGAGGCGTCGGTGCGGCCGATGCACGACGCCTGGAACCGGCCCTCGCCGTATTGCAAGGGCGGCTGCTGGACCAGGGCGGGGCGGTGCAGGTCAGCACCTTCCACGCGTGGTTCGCGCGACTGCTGCGCCTAGCCCCGACCGAGGTGCTCGAGGACCTCGGCCTGCATGCGGGCATGCAACTGGTGGAGGAGATCGATGACCTGCAGCCCGAGTTGATGCAGCGCCTGCAGCGCGCGGTGATTCGCTCGCCGACGCTGCTGGCCGACTATCGCGCGCTGACCGAACGGCACCGGCGTCACCGACTCGCCGAGTGGCTGCAGGCTGCGCTCGACAAGCGCATCGAGATCGAGAGCGCCGACGCCGCCGGCGTGCTGGATTCGGCCGTCGAATCTGCCGCCGCGCGCTGGCCCGAATGCGAAGGCCTGGATCATCCGTTGCAGCGACTGGAGCGCGATGCCGCCTTGCGCGGCGAACTGGCACGAGCGGTGGTCGCGCTGCGTGGTGCTGCCCGCTCCGCTGGCGTACGACTCGCCGATGCGCTCGCCCTCGACGATCTGGAGCAACGCTGGCAGGCCGTGTACGCCGCGCTCTTCACGCAAGAGAGCACGCCGCGCGCGGCCGTCGTCAACTTTGCTGCCGCGCATGCAGCAATCGACGCGTGCGAGCGGCTTGCCGAGCAGATCGCCCAGCATAAGGCCTGGGAAGACCACGGCCGCATGTGCCGTCTGTCGCGCGAACTGCTGGCGCAATGGCGCGCCCTGAAGCAGGAACGGTCGCTGGTGGACATGCCCGACCTGGAACGTTGCGCGCTGGCCGTCCTGTCGGACGCGGCCGCCGCGGGTTGGGTTCAGCAGCGTCTGGACGCCCAAGTGCGGCACGTGCTGATCGACGAGTTCCAGGATACGAGCCCGCTGCAATGGCACGCCCTGCAATCGTGGTTATCGGCCTACGCGGGCGCAGGCGGCGGTGCCAGCGGCCAGCAGCCGCCGTCGATCTTCATCGTCGGTGATCCCAAGCAAAGCATCTACCGCTTTCGCCGCGCCGAACCCCGTGTCTTCGAGTTGGCGCGCGAATTCGTGGTCGCCGGGCTGGCGGGACAGTCGCTCGGCTGCAACCACACGCGGCGCTGCGCGCCAAGCGTGCTCGAGGCCATGAATGCGGTATTCGCCGACGCGGCCACCGAAGGCCGATTCCCGGGATTCCTGCGCCACAGCACGGCAGCCGACCCGGCGCACCCGGGGCAGGTGGTCCGATTGACCGACCCCGACGAATGGCCCGCGCCGAAGGCGAAGCCGGACCGCCGTGTCTGGCGCGACTCATTGACCATGCCCCGCACCGAGGAGAAGGAGCCGCGTGCGCTCGACGAGGCCAGACGAGTCGCACGGGCCATACACCGACTGGTGCGGAGCCAGGGGTTCGCGCCGCAGGACATCATGGTGCTGGCGCGGCGCCGTGCGCCACTGGCCAGCGTCGCCGACGAGCTGCGCGCGCTCGCGCTGCCGTGCGTGGCAGCCGAGGCGCTGACGCTGGGCAGCCTGGTCGAGGTCAACGATCTGGTGGCCGTGCTCGATGTTCTGGCGTCGCCGGGCCACCACCTTTCGCTCGCGCAGGCGCTGAAGAGCCCTTTGTTCGCGGTCAGCGACGAGGAACTGCTGGCGTTGTCGGCGCGGGCAGACGAGGTCGGCGGCGCGACAAGCTGGTGGACCGCATTGCTGCAGTGGACCGATGCGCCGCCGGCGCCGGCACGGGCTGGGGCGTTGCTTGCGCGCTGGTCCGAAGAGGCGCTGCGGCTGCCGCCGCATGACCTGCTGGATCGGATCGTCGATCAGGGCGACTGCTTCGAGCGCCTTGCCCGCAGCGTGCCGGCCGAACGACTGCCGTTGTCGATGGCGGCCGTACATGCGCTGCTCGAGCAGTCGTTGGCCGTCGACGGCGGCCGCTATCTCAGCGTCTACCGCTTCGTGCGCGCGCTGCGACAGCGGGCGCTGACCGCCGCGGCGCCGGCCCGCGTCGACGCCGTGCGGCTGATGACCATTCATGGCGCCAAGGGTCTCGAGGCACGCGCCGTCTTCGTCGTCGACTGCGACCCGGCGCCCGCGCGAGAGTCGATCGCCACGGTGATGGTCGACTGGCCCGCCGAAAGGCGCCAGCCGCTGCGGGTGGCGTTTGTCGCCGACGGTGGCGACGTGGCCGTGTCGTTGCGTGACTGGCAGGCCCGAGAGGCCCAGGCAGCCCAGCGCGAGGAACTGAATGCACTGTATGTCGCGATGACACGCGCGCGCGAAAGGCTCGTCTTCTCACGGACGTTGCCGCAGCGTGCGACGTCGGGCGACTCCTGGTGGAGCCGGATCGCGCCGCGGGTGGACACATGGGAGATTGCCGTCGGCGAAGCGGCACCAGAGTCCGCCGTGTCGCGCAACGCCATGATCCCGGTCCTGCCGCGGCCGGCTGTGCCGCCACGCCCGCCCGGTCCGCCGGCAGGCGACGATGACGACGCCCGCCGTCTCGGCCGCGCCGTCCATCGCACGCTGCAGTGGACGGCGACGGACGCCGACCCCACGGCTCGGTTGGCGGCGTGCGCGAGGGCCGCGACACGCGAGGCCGGCTTGCCGGCCGACCAGGCGCCGCGCGTCGCGGATATCGTCGCCGGGATGCGGCGTCACGTCGATCTGACGCCGTATTTCGACGCGGAGAGGCTGGCATGGGCGGGCGACGAGGTGGAACTCGTCCTCGACGGCAAGGTTCTGCGCATCGACCGCCTGGTGCGCCTGCGCGGGAGCGCCGAGGCGCCCTGGTGGGTACTTGACTACAAGCTCGACGCGGATGCGAAGGATGATCCTCGGGTGCACGAGCAATTGGCGCGCTACTGCCAGGCCGTGCAGGCTGCCACCGGCGGGCAGCCTGTGCATGCCGCTGTCGTGACGCGCGACGGTCGCGTGCACCCGCTGATCTGACCGGTCTTGCCCGGCCACTTCGTCCGATTGCAAGGACCGCAGCTTGGCTCCAATCGATCGCGTGCCGGCATCGCGCCGCGGTGCGGCCATCCGTGCGATTTGTCATGAGCCCGCCAGACTCCACCCGCGACGACCGCAGCTCCGCTGCGCCGGCGTTCGGGCGCTTTCAGCTCCTGCGCCTGCTGGGAAAGAGCGCCCGCACGCTGGTCTGGCTCGCCATCGACCCGGATGTCGACGAGGAGCGCTTGCTGGTGATGCCGCGCACGCAGGCGGCCGATCGGCGCGAGCTCGACGTTCAGTTGCAGGCGGCGCGCAAGGCATTGCGCGTCACCCATCCGGGCCTGGCGGTTCCGCTCGAAGTCGGCGAGGTTGACCGCTGGTGCTTCGCCGCCTATGCGCGCGGTGACGCGGTCACGCTGTCCGAGCGAATCGGTGCCAGCGGGCTGCCCGGCCAGGACGCGGCCCGCGTCGCCGTGCAGGTGCTCGACGGACTGGCCTTCGCCCACGACGCCGGCCTGGCGCATCGCGACATCCAGTCAGCCATGGTGCTTTGGAGCGAGGCCGCCGGCGCCAGCCTGATGGGCCTCGAGATCGCGCACCTGGCGGCCGACCGCGCGGCTGCCGCGGACGACCAGGCGCTGGGCACCGGCGCGCTGCAGTCCCAGCGGCGCGACGCGGAGCGCGATGTGCTGGCGTTCGCGCTGGTGCTGCACCACGCGCTGACCGGGCAGCACGCCCTGGAGCGCAACGACACCGCTGCGGTGATCACGCTGATGCCCCCGCTGGGTCGCGAGATCGTGCGACTGCCGTGGAGCACCGGTCGCACGATTGCGGAGCCGTTGCGCGTCATTGCCAACCGGGCCACCGACCGGCAGGTGCGCCAGCGATACCACAGTGCGCGCACGCTGGCTCGAGCCCTCGAGGGCTGGTATCGCGCCGATGCGCAGGTCGACGGCGGACCGCTGCCGCTGCTGCTCGATCGGCTGCGCCAGGTCGGACCGTTGCCGTCATTGCCCGGCTCGGCACGGCGTGCGGCGCGCCTGGCCCTGATGGAGCGCGAACGTACCAGCGAACTGGCCGAGATCGTGCTGCAGGACCCTGCGCTGGCGTTCGAGATGCTGCGGCTGGTGAATACCGCGCAGGTGCGCGGCTCGGTTGTCAGCGGGAGCGGTCCGGTGCTGACATTGCGTCGATCCATCGCGCTGCTCGGCCTCGATGGGGTTCGCCGAGCGGCGCTCGGCCTGCGCGACTGGCCGGGCCCGCTGTCCGATGCCCAGTCGACGCCGCTGCGACAGGCGATCGAGCGCGCGCAGCACGCCGCGCGCATCGCCCAGCTGCTGCGGCCGGCGGGTTTCGATGCCGAGGTCATTCACCTGATCACGCTCCTGCAGAACCTCGGCCGCCTGCTGGTTCACTACCACTTTGCCGATGAGGCGGCGCAGATCCTGCGGTTGATGCGCCCGGTGCCGGCCGAAGAGGCCGGTCGACCCGACGAGCCGGGCATGCCGGAGGAGGCCGCGTCGTTTGCCGTGATGGGCATCGACATCGAGGTGCTTGGCGACACGGTGGCTCGCCACTGGGGGCTTGACGAGTCGGTTCTTCACATGATCCGCCGTTGCTCGGCCGGTGCACCGGTCCGGACTCCGGACAACGACGATGACACGCTGCGTGTCACGGCCAGTTGTGCGAACGAAGTGGTGGACGTGCTGACGCTCGAGGGCCGTGCCGCCACGTCGGGGCTGCAGCGGGTCGCGCAGCGATATGCCCGCGCGCTCGGGGTCAGCGTGCGCGACCTGCAACTTGCAGCTCAGGGCCAATTGCCGCAGTCCGATCAACCGGCGACCGCGCACGCAGGTGCCCAGCATGCGGCTTGAGTCCCGCACGGGCAGCACGACGACCGGCCCCCGTTCTGAATCGCGAGGCGCCTTCGCGGCTGCCACGCCTGCACGAGAGGGCATGCGCATCGGCCGTTTCGTGCTGCGCGAGGTGCTGGGCCGGGGCGCGCAGGCGGTGGTCTGGCGTGCTCACGACGAGCGGCTTGAGCGCGACGTGGCGCTCAAGTTGCTGGAGCCCGGCCACGGCTCGATCGCCTGGGATCAGTGGTTGCATGAAGCGCGCGCTGTCGGCCGCATGGCCCACCCCAACATCGTGCCGGTGTTCGAGGCCGACGACCGCGAGGGTCGCGCCTACCTCGTATTCGAGTTGGTGCGAGGCAAGACGCTCGCCGACGCCCTGCGCGGTGGCGGAGCCATGCCCGCGCGGGCCGCCGTGGCGTCGATGCTCGGCGTGCTCGATGCACTGCGCACGGCGCATGCGCAAGGCATCGTGCATCGCGACCTGAAACCGTCGAACATCCTGATCGACGGGGATGGCCGGCCGCGAGTGATGGACTTCGGCATCGCGGCCCGGGTCGACGACCAGGGCGAGAGCCGCATCTGCGGCACGCCGGGCTACATGTCGCCCGAGGCCGCGCGCGGTTTTCCGCCCGCACCGGCGATGGACATCTTTGCTGCTGGCTTGATCCTCGGCGAAATGTTGTGCGGTGCGCGCCTGCTGCGTGAACGCGATCCGATGCAGGCGCTGCGCCGGGTGATCGACGAAGACCTTGTAATGCCTCCAAGCACCGCGATCGACGATGCCTTGCGGGCGATCGTGCAGCGGGCCATCGCCCGCGACCCGGCGCAGCGCTTCAATGACGTCGCCGCCTTGCAGTCCGCACTCGCCGGCTGGCTGGGCACGCCGGACGCCGCCAGCACCCAGGCCAACGCCGACGGCAGCGGCACGCTCGACTTTCTGTTGCGGCGCATGCGTCAGCGCAGCGACTTCCCGGCGCTGTCGGACGCCGTGCTGCGCATCCAGCGCGTGGCCAGTTCGGAGAGCGAAAACCTCAACAGTCTGGCCGGCGAGATTCTCAAGGACGTGGCGCTGACGCACAAGCTGCTGCGGCTGGTCAACAGCGCGCAGTTCCGTCATGCCGGAGGGGGCACGATATCGACCGTGTCGCGGGCGATCGCGCTGGTCGGCTTTGCCGGCGTGCGCAATCTGGCGCTTTCGCTCGTGCTGCTCGAGCACATGCAGGACAAGCAACATGCCAACCAACTGAAGGAACACTTCCTGTGCGCGTTGATGGCGGGGCAGGTGGCCAGCGACCTGTCTGGCCGCTCGCGCGACAGTGAAGAAAGCTACCTCGGCGCGATGATGCAGAACCTCGGCCGGCTGCTGACCGAGTTCTATCTGCCCGAGGAGGCTCGCATCATTCGAGAAGAGATGCGGCCCCACATCGCGCGGACCGCGCCGGCGGCGGCCAATGCAGAACAGGCCGCCCGACGGGTGCTGGGCATCGGCTTGCAGGATCTCGGCCTCGGTGTCGCCAAGGCCTGGGGCCTGCCCGAATCGTTGCAGCAATGCATGCGCTCGCCCGAGGGCGAGCCACCGGCACGGCGACTGGAACTGCCGCAGGATCGTCTGCGCTGGCTGGCCCGGGCCGCCAACGAGATTGCGCTGGCGACACTGACCAGCGAGCACGACACGCTGGACGCCCGCCTGACCCAATTGGAACAGCGCTATGGCGCTGCGCTGCAACTGCGCGGTGGCGACGTCACCCGGGCTGTCGACGAGGCCCGAAGACGATTGGGAGAGTTCGCCTCGGCGATGGGCCTGCAGGTGCACGACTCGCCGGCGCGGAGGTTGGTCGAACGCGGTGCAGCGCAGTCGACGAGCGTCGTGCCGCCGAATGCGACGCCGTCTGCGCCGGCTGGGGCCGGCGCCATCGATTTGGACCTGCCGACACAGGTGCTCGGCTCGATCGTGGCGGCAACGCTGCCCAACCCGGTGCGAGCCGGCGAGATGTTGTCGGCCGGCATCCAGGACATCACCAACACGATGGCCGAGGAGTCTTTCCGCCTCAACGAAGTGTTGCGGATGGTGCTGGAAACCATGTATCGGGCGCTCGAGTTCCGCCGGGTGGTCTTCTGTCTGCGCGACCCCCGTTCCGGCGTGCTGTCGGGGCGCTTCGGGCTCGGCGAGCGGGTCGAGTCGATCGCCCGGCAGTTCCAGATCGCGACCGCGTCAACAGGCAGGGACGCCGTGGACCTGTTCTCGGCCGTCTGCCAGAAGGGTGCCGACATGCTGATCGCCGACGCCGACGCGCCCAATATCGCGCCACGGCTGCCTGCGTGGTTCCGCCAGCACGTCGCCGCCAAGGCGTTCCTGCTGTTGCCGCTGACGATGAAGCGGGCCCCGTTCGGCCTGATCTACGCCGACCGAGACGCGTCCGCCGCGTTGATCATCAGCGAACGGGAACTGTCGCTACTGCGTACCTTGCGCAACCAAGCCGTGATGGCATTCCGCAGCGCCGGCTGACGTCGCGTCGACCAAGAAAAACGGCTGCCCATGGGCAGCCGTCGATGCACGAGCGCCTGACGGCGCGCGGCAATTACTTCTTCGGGGCGGCCTCGCCGGCCGGCATCGTGGTGCCTTCCTTGACGGCCTTCTTGGTCTCGGCCTTGACGTCGGCGCGGGCCTTGTCGGACTTGGCGCCGGCCTTCTCGGTCGGTGCGCCTTCGCCGGCCTTGGTCTGGCCAGCCTTCACGGCGGTCTTGGCTTCCGACTTGACGTCGGCGCGGGCCTTGTCGGACTTCGCACCCGCCTTGGCGGTCGGGGCGCCTTCACCAGCCTTGGTGTCGCCTGCCTTGACGGCGGCCTTGGCCTCTTCCTTCACCTCGGCGCGTGCCTTGCCGGCGGGAGCCGAGGCTTGCGCATAAGCGCCTTGGGCGATCAGGGCGACAGCAGCGGCGACCAGCGAGAGAGCGGTTTTCATCTTCATTGGAAACTCCTAGTTGGAAAAGAGGGAACGAACACCATGCGATGGAGGAGCCACTACGCCCGGACCATGAACCCTCATCTGGTCAAAACGCCTTCGTGACTATCCGCCGAAGGGAGCGAAGCCTCAATCAGCCATCATAACGTCGCACATCCGCAGGGGTTGACGTCTACGGGTTGGCGCCAGGGGGCGAGCGTGTCAAAGCGTTGCGCCAAAGCTGCACGCGGCCGAAAGTGACGAGCCTTGCCCTCGGCACTGGTCACAACGGTTAGGGCTGCTTGGTTCCCCACCTG
>Ga0075356_1000075_pt1 | contig 19469 bp, 16 predicted proteins | sample WestPond_Cattail_FD_120073 | JGI IMG/M metagenome (GOLD analysis project Ga0075356, IMG submission 120073) | Natural and restored wetland microbial communities from the San Francisco Bay, California, USA, that impact long-term carbon... | ecosystem: Environmental > Terrestrial > Soil > Wetlands ... | reverse complement strand
GGCGGCATGGACGATCGGCAACAGCAGCAGCACGGCGAACGCCGCGCGGAATCCCGCCGCATCGATGACGAAGCCGGCAAGCACCGGCCCGATCACGTTGGACATCGACGGCGCCATGCCGAGCCAGCTGAACACGCGCATGCGCTGCACGCTGTCCATTGCCGCCTGACCAGCCGTGCGCTGGATCGCGATCAGGCCGACATTGGTGCCTGCGCCGGTAAGCGTGGCCGCGAGGCACAGCCAGGCGAACTGAGCCGCCCCGTCGAGCACGGTGGCGAGCAGCGCAACCCCCATGCCGGCCAGCGTCAGGCCGACGGCGACCTTGACCGGCCTGTGAAAGCCATGCCGGTCGGCCATGCGGCCAGCGCGCAGCGCGAGTACGACCGGCGCCACGGCAAACAAGGCCATCAGCACACCGACCGCGAGTGCGCTGGAGCCCTCTCTCAGGGCCAGCAGCGGCGCCGCCATGCGCAGGCCGGCCATCGCGCTGTGCAGGCCGAGCTGGCTGACGATCAGCGCCCGCAGCACCGGACCGAGCGTCGGCGCCCCGTTCTGCTGGCCTGCCGCAGGGTCAGGCTCCAGGCGCGTCCTCCCGAGCCTCGGTGACTTCATCGTCGAGAACACCCGGCAGCAGGCGCTGCGAGCGGGTATCTGGCAACGCCTCGACGTCCTTCAGCTGCCGCGACATCACTCGCGTCCGCCGCTCGGCTTCGCCGATGGTGTTGCTCGCTTCATCCAACTTCTTCTTCGTGCGGGCCAGCACCTCGCCGAACTTGCCGAACTCGGTCTTCACCGCACCCAGCACCTCCCACACCTCGGTCGAGCGCTTCTCCAGCGCGAGCGTGCGAAAGCCCATCTGCAGACTGGTCAGCGTGGCCAGCAGCGTCGTCGGACCGGTGAGCATCACCTTGTGCTCGCGCTGCATGCCTTCGACCAGGCCGGGCCGCCGCAGGGCCTCGGCATACAGGCCTTCGGTCGGCACGAACAGGATCGCGAAATCGGTGGTCTGCGGCGGCGACACGTACTTCTCGCGGATCGTCCGCGCCTCGGTGCGCAGGCGGACTTCGATCGCCTTGGCCGCCAGCTCGGCAGCGACCGGGTCGGCGCGCTCGTGGGCCTCGAGCAGCCGTTCGTAGTCGTCGCGCGGAAACTTGGCGTCGATCGGCAACCACAGTGGCTCGCCATCGCTGCGCTGGCCAGGCAGCCGAATGGCGAACTCGACGCGATCGCGGCTGCCCGGCACGGTGGCGACGTTGGTGGCGTACTGTTCCGGCGTGAACACCTGCTCGAGCAACCCGGCGAGCTGCACCTCGCCGAAGATGCCACGCGTCTTCACGTTGGTGAGCACGCGGTTGAGCGAGCCCACGTCGCGTGCGAGGCTCTGCATCTCGCCCAATCCCTTGTGCACCTGCTCGAGCCGGTCAGCCACCTGCTTGAAGCTCTCGCCCAGGCGCTGTTCGAGCGTGGCGTGCAGCTTCTCGTCGACCGTGACCCGCATCTGCTCGAGCTTCTTCTCGTTGCCCTCCTGCAGCGACGACAGGCGCGACTCCACCGACGCCTTCACCTCGACCAGGCGCCGGTCGTTGGCCTCGCCGAGCTGCCGCAGCTGTTCGATCAGCCCGTCGGCAAAGCGCTTCAGCGCCGTGTCCTGCGCTTCGCGGGTGAACAGTGACTGTTGAGCCAAACCCTGCTGGACCGCCTGCAGCTGCAGGCGGAACGCGTCGATCTGTTCGGCCTGCGTGCGTGCGAGGTCGGTGCTCTGCGCCAGCAACGATTGCTGGAACGTCGACAGACCGTGCTGGTGCTCCTGCCGTGTGGCCGTTGCGCTGCGAGCCACCTCGTCGCGCAGTTCGCGCTCGAGCCGTTCACCATCCTGGCGCATCGCTTGCAGGATGCTTGCCGACACCGCGTCGAACGCCGACGCATCCGGGCGGCGCAGCAGCAGCCACAGCAACAGCACGGTGTTCAGCGCCAGCAGCGCCCACACGATCCATTCGGTCATGCGGCGATTGTCTCAGCCCGGACGCAGCCGCTCGGTCACGCCCGTTGGGTGCGCCAGCGTTCGCCGCGCAGCACCTCGGGGTTCACCGGTGTCGGCGGCACACCGCCGGTCAGCGCCGCAACGAGATTGTCGACAGCGCAGCCGACCATCGCGCGACGCGTGGCCTCGGTGGCGCTGCCGATGTGCGGCAGCAGTACCACGTTCGGCAACTCGAGCAGCGCCGGATTCAGCGCGGGCTCGTTCTCGAACACATCGAGCCCCGCGGCCGCGATGCGGCGCTCTCGCAGCGCCACCGCCAATGCGGCGTCGTCGACGATGCCGCCGCGCGCCACGTTGGTCAAGGTGGCCATCGGCTTCATCATCGCGAGCTCGGCAGCGCCGATCGCGTGGTGGCTCGACGCGCTGTATGGCAACACCAGCACGAGATGGTCCGACTCGCGCAGCAGCGTCGCCTTGTCGACATAGCGCGCTCCGATCGGCGCCTCGTCCGCGGCCGCGAGCCGGCTGCGGTTGTGATAGATCACCTTCATGCCAAAGCCGAGCGCGCCGCGCCGTGCGATTGCCTGGCCGATCCGCCCCATGCCGAGGATGCCGAGAGTGGCGCCGTGCACGTCATGGCCGGTCAGCAGGTCGTAGCGCCATTTCGACCACTGCCCGCTTCGCAGGAAGCGCTCGGCCTCCGTCATGCGGCGCGCCGTGGCCATCATCAGCGCAAAGCCGAGATCGGCCGTCGTCTCGGTCAGCACGCCGGGCGCATTGGTCGCCAGCACGCCGCGCGCGGTGCAGGCCGGCACGTCGACGTTGTTGTAGCCCACCGTCATCAGGCAGACCGCGCGCAATTGCGGATGGGTATCGAGCAATGCCGAGTCGATGCGTTCACCGGATGTGGCGAGCAGACCGTCCTTGCCCCTCAGCCGCCGCGACAGCTCGGTCGCCGGCCACTCGGTGTCGTCGGGGTTCGTCTCGACTTCGAAGTGTTCGCGCAGGCGGGCCACCGCTTCCGGGAACACCGCGCGTGCGATCAGGATGTGCGGTCGATACAAGCGGCACTCCGTCAGTGAGTGGGCATCGATGCAGCAGCCGCCGGCGCGGCGGCGCTGCCGCGTGGCGCACTGCCCGGATGAAAGCCGATCAGCGACAGCATCACGGCGAAGCCGGCGACATAGGCCAGCGCCACGTGCCAGCCGTGGCGCAGCCACTGGCCGACGCTGCGCGCGTCGGGGTACATGTTCGACAGTGCCACGCCGGCCGACGAGCCGAACCAGATCATCGAGCCGCCGAAGCCCACGGCGTAGGCCAGGAATCCCCAGTCGTAGCCGCCCTGCTTGATGGCCAGCGCGGTGAGCGGGATGTTGTCGAACACCGCCGACAGGAAGCCGAGCCCGAGCGCCGACGGCCACGACGCCGCCGGCAGATGCTCGACCGGCATCATCGAGGCACACAGCACCAGCGACAGCAGGAACACGGAGCCCTTGAAGGCACCGGGCAGCAGACTCCAGTCGGGCGGGCGCAGGCCCGTCGATAGCAGGATCGCGACCCAGACCGCGGCGCCCAGGAACGGGAACAGGTCCGACACGGCATTGAAGCGCGTGTTGACGACGACGTTGACCACCACCGCCGCGATGAGGATGAACGCGACGATCCCCACCCGCACCCAGTCGATCGGCGGATGCTGGCCCTCATGCTTTTGTATCGGTGAGTAGCGCTGCTGCTGCAGCGATGCCGGAATGCCGCAGACAACCACGGCCACGCCCGCTGCGATGAAGGCTTCCAGCACTTCGAGCGGATGGATGCCGGCGATCCACATCATCGTGGTCGTCGTGTCGCCGACCACGCTGCCGGCGCCGCCGGCGTTCGACGCGGCGACGATCGCAGCCAGGTAACCGATGTGCACCTTGCCGCGGAACACCGTGTGTGCGATCGCGCCGCCGATCATCGCGGCGGCAATGTTGTCGAGAAAGCTCGATAGCACGAACACCAGCAGCAGCAGCACGAAACAGCCCTTCCAGTCATCGGGCAGCCAGCGCGGCAACACGGCCGGGATCTCGGTGTCCTCGAAGTGCTTGGCCAGCAGCGCGAAGCCGAGCAGCAGCAGCAGCAGGTTGATCAGCACGACCCATTCGTGCGCCAGATGCAGGCCGAACCCGGCCACGCCGGCGCCGGTCTTGAACGGCGAGAACACGATCTTGTAGAGCGCGATGACGATCGCGCCGCCGAGCGCCGTGCGCAGCGTATGCGCATGGAACATCGCGACGCCCGCCAGCACGCAGCCGAACAGGATGAACTCGATCGGCACCGGCCCGAGGGCAGGGCCGGAGAATGCAGCTGGGTTCAAGTAGGTGGTCCCTCGTGGGTGGTTCTTGTTGGTCAGTCGGTCGACAGCACTGTCCCACGGGACCCTGCCCGCTGAACAGGGTGTTTTCGCGGGCGGTCAGGCGCCCGTCTTCAAGGGCGCCAGCACGTCGCGCAGCCGCTGCGGCAAAGCCACCGGCTGCTGGCTGGCGCGGTCGACATACACGTGCACGAAGTGGCCGCCGGCGGCGCTCCACTCGTCGTCGCCGGCGAAAAGGCCGACCTCGTAGCGCACGCTCGAGCGTCCGACATGCGCCACACGCAAGCCGGCGTCCACCGGGTCGGGATAGGCAAGGGGACGAAAGTAGTTGCAGCGCGTTTCGACCACCAGGCCGATCACCGCGCCGGCGTGCAGGTCGAGCGCGCTCTGCTCGATCAGGTAGCTGTTGACCACGGTGTCGAAGAAGCTGTAGTAGACGACGTTGTTGATGTGGCCGTAGACGTCGTTGTCCATCCAGCGTGTCGTCAGACGGCGGATGTGCGGGTAGGTGTGGCGCGCTTCGGCCGCGGGGCGGAGGCTCATCGCACTGATTGTTCCAACGCCGCTGCCGCGCCGATCCCATCCGTCCGCCAGGCCCGGGCGCTGCGCGCCGCCTCGCGCACCGTTTGCAAGTGGATCGCCACCGTCGTGTCGATGTCGTTGCCGTAGCCGCCCGCCATGGCTACGGCCACCGGGATGCCTCGCACACGCAAGGCCTCGAACACACGGCGATCGCGCTCGGCCAGACCTTCCAGGCTGAGCTTCAGGCGGCCGAGTCGGTCGTCCTCGTGCGGATCGGCGCCGGCCAGATAGAAGGCCAGTCCGGGCGGTTCGGCCGCATGCCGCCGCCAGACGACGGCCAGGGCACGATCCAGTTCGTCGAGGTAGCGAGCGTCGTCGCAGCCATCGGGCAGCTCGACATCGAGATCGCTGCGTGCCTTGCGTACGGGGAAATTGCGCTCACCGTGCAGCGACAGCGTGAACACGGTCGGATCGTCGGCAAAGATCTCGGCCGTGCCGTCTCCCTGATGCACGTCCAGATCGATCACCAGCACCCGCAGCAGGCGCCGGCGCAGGCGGTGCGCCTCGGCCTGCATCAGCCGCGCCGCCACCGCGGTGTCGTTGAACACGCAGTAGCCCGCGCCGCGGTCGGCGTGCGCGTGGTGCGTGCCGCCGGCCAATTGCGCAGCCACGCCGTCGGTGAGCGCCGCACGCGCTGCGCCGATGGTCGCGCCGACCGAGCGGCGCGACCGTTCCACCAGCGCAGGCGACCAGGGCAGCCCGATGGCCCGCTGTGCGGCCGGAGAGAGCCGCCCCTGCAGCACGTCGTCGATGTAGGCCGGCTGATGCGCCAGCGCCAGCTCGCCTTCGCTGGCAGCCACCGCCTCGCGCAGGTCGGCGTCCTGACACTCCGCTCGTACCCGCTCGACCAGTCGGCCGTACTTGGGCATAGGAAAGCGATGCCCGGCCGGCAGCGACAACACAAACCGGTCGGAGTGGAAAACCTGCATCGGCCGCATTGTGTCTGCAGCCGATGGGCAGATCCGCCCGAGCCTTTGGCGGCCGCGCCGCTGGAAGTAGAACCAAGCGCCTAAATTGTTGCGTCGCAGCAAAAAGGGCTTGCATTCGGGTTTACGCGACCTATACTTGGTTCCATGTTGCAGCGCAGCATGCTTGCAACAACAGCCCCGAACCCTTAGCAAACTGGAGATTGAACATGCTGACCGCCGAACAAGTCGTCGCCGCCAACAAGGCCAACGTCGAAACCCTCTTTGGCCTGACCAACAAGGCCTTCGAAGGCGTCGAAAAGCTGGTCGAACTGAACCTGCAAGTGGCCAAGGCCGCGCTCGGCGAAGCCGCCGAAGGCACCAAGGCTGCGCTGTCGGTCAAGGATGCGCAGGAACTGCTGGCTCTGCAAGCCGGCCTGCTGCAGCCCAGCGCCGAGAAGGCCGTGGCCTACGGCCGTCACCTGTACGACATTGCCGCGTCCACCAACGCCGAAGTGGCCAAGGTCGCCGAGTCGCAGATGTCCGACATGCAGAAGAAATTCATGGCCAGCGTCGACAGCGCGATCAAGAACGCGCCTGCCGGCACCGAGAATGCCGTGTCGCTGGTGAAGTCGGCCCTGGCCGCCGCCAACAACGCCTACGAGAGCGTGCAGAAGGCCGCCAAGCAGGCCGCCGACATCGCCGACGCGAACTTCCAGGCCGTCACCAACACGGCCGTCAAGGCCAGCCAGGGCGCGGCCAAGAGCAAGCGCGCGTAAGCTTGAATTCGACGAACGCGAGACCCATCTGAGCGACGTGCCGCGGAGGCTTCCGCGGCCGCGCTGAAAGGTTGTCTCCTCGGTACCTTTCGAAGTCAGATTCAGGGTACCTTCGGCCCGGTGGCTTGCCACTGGGCCTTTTTCTTTGTGGCCCCGTTTGACTCCCATCCGGCTCATAAGCCAAGGGATCGAATATAAGCATTCGACTTTTCTGTAGTTCTCAAGAATAAGACAGATCCATAGAGTCCACGCCACGCGGCACGCTATCGGCCGCTGGAGCGTGCCGGACCGTGGACCTGATCGCCATCGCCAGTGGATTTGCCGTCGGCGGCATCGTCGGCCTGACCGGCGTTGGCGGGGGCTCGTTGATGACCCCTTTGCTGGTCGGCGCGTTCAGGCTGTCGCCGGCGGTCGCCATCGGCACCGACCTCTGGTTCGCCGCGCTGACCAAATCGGGCGGCACGCTGGCTCACCACCGACTTGGCACGGTGGACTACCGCGTGGCCGGCCTGTTGCTCGCCGGCAGCCTGCCGGCGTCGATCGCCGTGATCGTCTGGTTGCACGCCGGCAGCGCCGACCGCCGGCCGCAGGGCGCAATGAGCCTGGCGCTGGGCGTCGCGCTGATCCTCACGGCGGCCGTGCTGGTCGTGCGACCCGCGTGGCAGGCCGTCGGCCTGCGGCTCGAGCGCCTGCTCGCAGGCGCTCGCCGTCAGCTGGCGACCGTGGTCTGCGGTGTCGTTCTCGGCGCGCTGGTCACGCTGAGTTCGGTCGGCGCGGGCGCCATCGGCGCCACCCTAATCGTGCTGCTGTATCCACGCCTGCCCACCGTGCGCGTGGTAGGCACCGACATCGCGCATGCCGTGCCGCTCACGATGGTGGCAGGTATTGGACACGCCAGCCTGGGCCACGTGGACTGGCTGCTGCTCGTCTCGCTGCTGGTGGGCTCGCTGCCGGGCATCTGGCTCGGCGCTCGCCTGGCCCGCGCGCTGCCCGAACGCATCGTGCGCACCGCGTTGTGCGCTTCGCTCGTGACCGCGGGCGCCAAGGTCATCGGATAAGCCATGTACACCTACACCGAATTCGATCGCGCCTTCGTGCGCCAGCGTGCAGCCCAGTTCCGCGACCAGCTCGAACGGCATCTGGCCGGCCGCCTGCCCGACGACGACTTCCGCGCGCTGCGGCTGCAGAACGGCTGGTACGTGCAGCGCCACGCGCCGATGCTGCGCGTCGCCGTGCCCTATGGTGAGTTGTCGAGCCGGCAATTGAAACGGTTAGCGCATGTCGCCCGCACGTACGACCGCGGCTACGGCCACTTCACGACGCGGCAGAACCTTCAGTTCAACTGGATCCCGCTCGAGCGTGCCGCCGATGTGATGGACGCGCTGGCCGAAGTCGACATGCACGGCATTCAGACCAGCGGCAATTGCATCCGCAACATCACCAGCGACGCATTGGCGGGCGTCGCCGCCGACGAGCTGATCGACCCGCGACCGTACTGCGAGATCCTGCGCCAGTGGACCACGCTGCAGCCGGAGTTCGCCTTCCTGCCGCGCAAGTTCAAGATCGCTGTCACGGGTGCACGGGAGGATCGCGCTGCGATTGCCTGGCACGACATCGGTCTGCAGCTCTTGCGCAACGGCGCCGGCGAAGTCGGCTTCAAGGTGCTGGTGGGAGGCGGCATGGGCCGCACGCCGGTGATCGCGTCGGTGGCGAGCGAATTCGTACCGTGGCAGCAGATCCTCCTGTTCATCGAGGCCATCGTGCGCGTGTACAACCTGTACGGCCGACGCGACAACCTGTACAAGGCGCGCATCAAGATCCTCGTCAAGGCCGAAGGCGCCAGGTTCTTCGACGCCGTGCAGCGCGAGTTCCGCGCCATCCTCGAGCAAGACGCCGGCGGCGCCGAGCACATCATCCCGCAGGTTGAATTCGACCGGGTCGCGAGCAGTTTCGCGACGCCGGCTGCCTTCGAGGCACCTTCGGCCGCCGCGCTGCGGCCCGCCGGCGACACGCCGGTCGTCTACACCCGATGGCTCGCGCGCAACGTGCAGGCCCATCGGCTGCCGCACCTGCGAACGGTGACGCTGTCGCTCAAGCGCGCGGGCCAGGCGCCAGGCGACGCCACCGCCGAACAGATGGATCTCGCGGCCGATCTGGCGGAGCGCTTCAGCCAGGGCGAACTGCGCGTCACGCACGACCAGAACCTCTTGCTGCCGTGGGTCCGTGAAGAGGACCTGCACGCCCTGTGGCAATCGGCCCGCGAGGCCGGCTTCGCCACGCCGAACATCGGCCTGCTGACCGACATGATCGCCTGCCCAGGCGGCGACTTCTGCGGCCTGGCCAACGCACGCTCGATCCCGATCGCCGCTGCGATCGAGGAGCGATTCCGCGATCTCGACCTGGTGCACGACATCGGCGACATCGACCTCCACATGAGCGGGTGCATGAATTCGTGCGGTCACCACCACAGCGGCCACATCGGCATCCTCGGCGTCGACAAGGACGGCGACGAGTGGTACCAGGTGAGCCTCGGCGGCTCCGACGGCTCCACGCTGTCGGGCCCCTCCACGCCGGGCAAGGCGATCGGCCCCGCGTTCAGCGCCGACGAGGTGCCCGACGCGGTCGAGGCCGTCATCGACGCCTATCTCGCACAGCGCCGGCCCGGCGAGCGCTTCATCGACACGGTGCGGCGCCTGGGCATCCCGCCGTTCCGCGCCGCCGCCGACGCCGCGCGCCGCAGCACTGCTCACGAGCCGGCGCTCGCCTGAACCACACGGAGCACGACAACATGCGATTCATCGACCCCTCGCGCGACGAGTGGACATCGACTGCAGATGCCACGGTGACCCCAGGTCGCGGTCCGGTGCTGCTTAGCTGGGAGCAATGGCAGAGCGTGCGCCACGATCGGCCCACCGAGAGCCGGCTTGGCGTCGTCGTGCCGAATGCCGTCGACGTCGCCGACCTGCGCGCCGATCTGTCGCGCCTGGCGCTGGTGGTGCTCCAGTTTCCCAAGTGGACCGACGGCCGGGCCTACAGTCAGGCCCGGCTGCTGCGGGCGCGGCTGCGCTTCGGCGGCGAGATTCGCGCCGCGGGCCAGGTGCTGGTCGACATGCTGCCGCTGTTGCAACGCAGCGGTTTCGACGCGGTACAACTGCGCGACGATCAGAGCCTCGATTCGGCGCAGCGTGCGCTGCGCTTCTTCGCCAGCCACTACCAGGGCGACGTGCTCGAGCCACGGCCGCTGTTCGCGCGGCAGGCGGCATGAGCGCGATCGCATCGTCGGCCGTCACGCTCTACGCCCGCGAGAACCCGGAGTACGGCGTGCGCGTCGCTCAGGCCACGGTGCTGCTGCAGTCGGCCGCGAGCGAACATGCCGGCCGCGCGGTGCTGTCGAGCAGCCTGGGCGCCGAGGATATGGTGCTCACCGACCTGATCGCACGGCACCAACTGCCGATCCCCGTCGCCACGCTCGACACTGGACGCCTGCACGCGCAGACGCTCGCCTTGATTCCGCGCATCGAGCAGCGCTACGGCCTGTCGGTCGAGCGCTACCGGCCGGTCGACGAGGCGGTGATCGGCTTTGTCGCACGCGAAGGGCTCGACGCGATGTACCGCTCGGTCGATCTGCGCAAGGCCTGCTGCGCGCTGCGCAAGCTCGAGCCGCTGCAGCGGCTGCTTGCCGGCCGAGACGTCTGGATCACCGGCCTGCGCCGCGAGCAGTCGGGCACTCGCACCGAGGTGCCGTTTCACGCGATCGACGGCGAAGGCCGGATCAAGCTGAACCCGCTGGCTGACTGGCGCTGGAGCGACGTGTGGCACTACATCGCGCTGCACCAGGTGCCCTACAACCCGCTGCACGACGCGCACATGCCCAGCATCGGGTGTGAGCCCTGCACACGCCCCATCTCTCTCGGCGAGGACTTCCGCGCCGGGCGCTGGTGGTGGGAGCAGGAAGGCGCAAAGGAATGCGGCCTGCACTTTGGCGGTCGCGTGGCTCGCCTCGACGATGAGCAGCGCACGGCAGCAGCCGCAGGCGCTCAATGCCACCTGGCGCCTGCACCATGAACGCCCGCGTCGCCCTTGATCAGTTGCTGCCCGAACTCGACCAAGGCCACCTCGACTGGCTCGAAGAGGAAGCGATCTTCGTCCTGCGCGAGGCCGTCGCCGCATTCGAGCGGCCGGCCCTGCTGTTCTCCGGCGGCAAGGATTCCTGCGTCGTGCTCCGCCTGGCCGAGAAGGCGTTCAAGCAGCACCAGGGGGCGGGCCGCTACACAGGGCGCCTGCCGTTCCCACTGCTGCACGTGGACACCGGGCACAACTTTCCCGAGGTCATCGAGTTCCGTGACCGCCGTGTCGCCGAGATGGACGAGCGCCTCATCGTGGCCAGCCTCGAGGACTCGATGGCGCGCGGCACCGTGCGCCTGGCGCACGCCAGCGAGTCGCGCAACGGCCACCAGAGCGTGACGCTGCTCGAGGCGATCGAGCAGCACCGTTTCGACTGCCTGATCGGCGGCGCGCGGCGCGACGAGGAAAAGGCACGCGCCAAGGAACGCATCTTCAGCCACCGCGACGCGTTCGGCCAATGGCAGCCCAAGGAGCAGCGGCCCGAGTTGTGGACGCTGTTCAACACGCGTATTCGCCCGGGCGAACACGTGCGTGCGTTCCCGATCAGCAACTGGACCGAGCTCGATGTGTGGCTCTACATCGCGCGCGAGCAGATCCCGCTGCCGGCGATGTACTACGCGCATACCCGCGACGTCGTGCGCCGCCGCGCCCTGCTGGTCAGCGTCACCGACGTCACGCCGGCGTTGCCGGGCGATGTGGTCGAGCCGGTGCAGGTGCGCTTTCGCACCGTCGGCGACATGACCTGCACCTGCCCGGTCGAGAGCGCGGCCGCATCTGCAGCCGAAGTCGTCGCCGAAACGCTCACCGTGACCATCAGCGAGCGCGGCGCCACGCGCATGGACGATCGCACGTCCGACGCATCGATGGAGCGGCGCAAGAAGGAAGGTTACTTCTGATGTCGGCCGCCTTCGACACCCTGCCCTCGCCGCACGCCGACCAGCCCGCCGCCGCCACGCCGCTGCGCGCGCTGCGTTTCCTCACCGCCGGCAGCGTGGACGACGGCAAGAGCACGCTGATCGGTCGGCTTCTCTTCGACAGCCGCGCGATCCTCGCCGACCAGCTCGATGCACTGCAGACACGCGCGGGCGGCGCGCCGATCGACTTGTCCTTGCTCACCGACGGCCTGGAGGCCGAGCGCGAGCAGGGCATCACCATCGACGTGGCGTTCCGCTACTTCGCGACGCGCCAGCGCAAGTTCATCATCGCCGACGCGCCAGGCCATGAGCAATACACGCGCAACATGGTCACAGCGGCCGCTGGCAGCGACGCGGCCGTCGTACTGGTCGACATCACCAAGGTCGACTGGCGCGCGCCCGACGTGGCACTGCTGCCGCAGACCCGGCGCCACGCGCTGCTGGCGCAGCTGCTGCGGGTGCCGAGCATCGTGTTCGCGGTCAACAAGCTCGACGCCGTCGGCGAGCCCCAGGTGGCCTTCGAAGCCGTGCGCGCCGCGCTGCAGCGCTTCGCCGCCGATGCCGGGCTGCAGGGCCTGGCCGGTATCGTTCCGGTGTCGGCGCTGCGCGGCGACAACGTGACGCAGCCACTGCGATCCAGCTGGTACCAAGGCCCGAGCCTGCTGCGGCTGCTCGAGCGCCTGCCCGCCGAGGCCGACGCGCCCCAGGGTGGCGCCTTGCGCTTGCCGGTGCAGTACGTGGCGCGCGACGACACGCAGGGAATCGGCCACCAGCCGCGCACGCTGTGGGGCCGCATCGCGCAGGGCAGCGTGTCTCTGGGCGACACGGTGCAGCTGTTCCCGAGCCAGCAGACCGCGCAGGTGCGCGAGCTGCGTCGTGCCGGCCAGCGCGTCGAGTGGGCCCGCGCCGGCGAGTCGGCCGGCCTGGTGCTCGACCGCCAGGTCGACGCGTCGCGCGGCGACTGGATCGCCACGCCGGGCAGCCTGCGCGCGACGACGCGGCTGTCGGCCACACTGGCCTGGCTCGATACCGATCCGGCCCAGGTGGGCCGGCGCTACTGGGTGCGCCACGGCAACCGCTGGGTGCATGCGCGCATCGAGTCGATCGACCATCGGCTCGACATCCACACGCTGCAGCCGACATCGGCCCACGAACTGGCCGTCAACGACATCGGCCGCGTCACGGTGGAGTTGCAGCAGGCCCTGCCGCTGCAGACCTTTGAGCAGGACCGCACCGCCGGCGCGCTTATCGTGGTCGATCCGAGCAGCCATCGCACCAGCGGCGCCTTGCTGGTGGACGCGCTACATTGAGGGCATGAAGGCACAGACCCCCGGTCGTGTGGTGTTCGTCGGCGCGGGCCCCGGGCCGGCGGACCTGATCACGCTGCGCGGCGCGCGGGCACTCGGCCAGGCCGACGTGGTGCTGCACGACGCCCTCACCGATCCGACGCTGCGCACGCACGCGCCGCTGGCGCTGTGGATCAACGTGGGCAAGCGGGGCTACCGCGACTCGGCTGCGCAGACCGAGATCAACGCGCTGCTGGTGCGCCATGCCAGCCAGGGGGCTTGCGTGGCCCGACTTAAAGGCGGCGACCCGAGCGTCTTTGCGCGTCTCGACGAAGAGCTCGAGGCCGTGCGCGGCGCCGGCATCGCGGTCGAGGTGGTGCCCGGCGTCACGGCGGCGCTGGCGGCGGCCGCCGGCACGCTACGCCCGCTCACGCGACGCGGCAGTGGCCGTAGCGTGAGCCTGGCCACCGCCGTCACCCGCGAGGGCGACGTGGCCGCCGGCCGCCGCGCCGACACCGAGGTGTTCTACATGGGCAGCCGCCGGCTGGCCGAGCTGGCGCGACGGTTGCAGGCCGCAGGCTGGCCCGCCGAGACGCCGGTGCTGGTGGTGTCGCGCGCGCTGTGGCCTGACCAGATCGCCAGCGACCACACCCTGCACACGCTGTGCGCCGCCAGCGCGCTTCACGCCGGTCGGCCGGCGCTGGTCACTGTCGGTGCCGGCGCCACGCCGCTGGGGGCCAAGTCCCTTCACGTTGACCGGCATCAATCGGCGCCACGCGGCGTCGGGCCGTAAAATCACGCGTTTGCCGCCTGAGGCGCAGGCCCCTGCGGCAAGCTCGGGCGCCACAGCTGTTCCGGCCCCGACCATCGCCCCCGCCACACCTCCAACCCCGCGACCATGACCCACGTCGTCCTCGAATCGTGCATCCGCTGCAAGTACACCGACTGTGTGGACGTCTGTCCGGTCGACTGCTTTCGGGAAGGCCCCAACTTCCTGACCATCGACCCCGATGAATGCATCGACTGCGCGGTGTGCATTCCCGAGTGCCCGGTGAACGCGATCCTGCCCGAGGAGGACGTGCCGGCCGACCAGCAGAAGTTCATCGCCCTCAACGCCGAGCTGGCCAAGAAGTGGCCGAGCATCACCAAGCGCAAGCCGGCGTTGGCCGATGCCGACGAGTGGAAAGACCGCAAGGACAAGCTCTCCGAACTGGTCCGCTGAACGCCAGAGCGACCCGCCCCGGACCATGGATTCTCAAGCCACCGGCGAGATGGCCGAAGCCGCCGCACGCCCCGAGCCGCCGATCGAGACCGATGCCGTGATCGTCGGCGCCGGTCCGGTGGGCCTGTTCCAGGTCTTCGAGCTCGGCCTGCTGGAGATCAAGGCCCACATCATCGACTCACTGGCCTACCCGGGCGGCCAGTGCATCGAGCTCTACCCGGACAAGCCGATCTACGACATTCCCGCGGTGCCGATGTGCACCGGGCGCGAGCTGACCGACAACCTGCTCAAGCAGATCGAGCCGTTCGGCGCCACCTTCCACCTCGGCCAGGAGGTGAGCCGGGTACAGCAGCGTGAGGACGGTCGCTTCGACGTGGAAACGTCGCGTGGCGCGCGCTTCGTCACCAAGACGATCTTCATCGCCGGCGGCGTGGGCGCGTTCCAGCCGCGCATGCTCAAGGTCGACGGCATCGAGCGCTTCGACGGCACGCAACTGCATTACCGGGTGCGCGACCCGGATCAGTTCGCCGGCAAGAACCTCGTCATCGTCGGTGGCGGAGACTCCGCGCTCGACTGGGCACTGAACTTCACCGCCGACGGCCCGCACAAGGCCGAGACCGTGATCTTGCTCCACCGGCGCGACGGCTTTCGGGCCGCACCGGCCAGCGTCGCCAGGATGCGCGAGCTGTGCGATGCGTTCGAGATGCAGTTCATGGTCGGCCAGGTCACCGGCTTCGACGAGCGCGACGGCCGTATGTCGGCGCTGAAGGTCACCGGCGGCGACGGCGTCACGCGGGTGGTGCCGGCCGACATGCTGCTGGTCTTCTTCGGCCTCAGCCCCAAGCTCGGCCCGATTGCCGAATGGGGTTTGACGATCGACCGCAAGCAGATCGTCGTCGACACGGAGAAGTTCGAGACCAATGTGCCAGGCATCTTCGCGGTCGGCGACATCAACACCTACCCGGGCAAGAAGAAGCTGATCCTCAGCGGCTTCCACGAGGCGGCGCTCGCTGCCTTCGGCGCCGCGCCCTACGTGTTCCCCGACAAGCGCATCCTGCTGCAGTACACCACCACCAGCCCCAAGCTGCACAAGGTGCTCGGCGTCGAGACGCCGGTGTTCGACTGACCACCGTATCGCGGCCCGCCCGCACGCGCGACAAGGCCCGCAAACACGGGCCTTGTCGCATTCTTGCGTATCATGGCAGCGCTTCGCGCATCACTGCGCGCGGCCTTCGCTAGGGGTGCTGGGCCCGCCGCCGCGGGCTCGGCTGAGAAAGTCCCTTTGAACCTGAATGAGGTAATCCTCGCGCAGGGAAGCATCTGTCGATGCGGCGTGCCGTCCTCGCTCGTGCTGGCGCGGACAGCGCAGTCCGACGTCCGGTTTGCCGACCTGCCATCGACATGGAATGCAGACGATGGCAACCCGATCAATCGCCCTCACCCTCGCTGCCCTCGTGGCCGCGATGACCTGCCGCGCGCAGGACGCCACGCAGACCGTCGTGGTTACCGGCCGCGCCGCACCGACGCTTGGCGTCGCCGGCTTCGATGACGTGCCGCTGTCGCGGGCTCCCTTCTCGGCCACCACGCTTGGCGCCGACGCGCTGGGCGCCGGCGGCATCGGCCAGCTGGCGCAGGCCGCACGCCTGGACGCCGGCCTGTCGGACGCCTACAACTCCGAGGGCTATTGGAGCAACTTCACGATCCGTGGCTTCACGCTCGACCCGCGCGCCAATTACCGTCGCGACGGCCTGCCGATCAATGCGGAGACCGCACTGTGGCTGGGCAACAAGCAGGCGCTCGAGGTGCTCAAGGGTGCCAGCGGACTGCAGGCTGGCACCAGCGTGCCGGGCGGGCTGGTGAATCTGCTGGTCAAGCGGCCGCAGGCCACGCGCGTGCGCAGCGCCACGCTCGACGTGCAGGGCGCGGGCACGGCGGGCGCCGCGGTCGACCTGGGCGATCGTGCGGGCGAGGACGGCGCATTCGGCTGGCGCCTCAATGCGAGCCACGAACGGCTCGACCCGATGCTGCGCGATGCCCGCGGCACACGCAGCGGCGCGGCAGCCGCATTCGACTGGCGGGTCGCACCCGGCCGCCTGCTGGAGGCCGAGTTCGAAATCAACCGCCAGTCTCAGCCGAGCCAGGCCGCCTTCAGCCTGCTGGGCGCTACGGTGCCCGACGCGCACACGATCGACCCGCGACTCAACCTGAACAACCAGCCGTGGAGCCTGCCGGTGGTGTTCGGCGGGCGCACGGCGTCGCTGCGCTACACGCAACTGCTGGCCGCGGACGTGCAGCTCAAGGTGCATGCGATGACGCAGCACCTGCGCACCGACGACCGCATCGCATTCCCGTTCGGCTGTTCGGCCGAGGGCGCGTTCGACCGCTACTGCAGCGACGGCAGCTTCGACTTCTACGACTTTCGCAGCGAGGGCGAGCGCCGGCGCAGCGACGCGCTGGATGTGGGCGTCTCGGGCAGTATCGCTGCGCACCGCTACGCACTCGGCGTGCTGGCCGCGCGGCAACGCACGCTCAACCCGCTCCAGGCGTTCAACTTCGTCGGCACCGGCACCCTCGACGGACTGAGCGTGGTGCCCGTCGACCCGACGCTGACCACGCCCAACGCCGACCGCCACGAGCGCAGCCTGGAGCTCTATCTGCGCGACCGCTGGATGCTCATGCCGCAGTGGAGCCTGTGGCTCGGCGCTCGCCACACCCAGCTGCGTCGCAGCAGCGATCCCAAGGACGGCAACCCGGCCACCACCTACGAACAGACATTCATAACGCCGTGGCTCGCGCTGTCGCATCAGCTGAGCGACGCGTTGACCGCGTATGCCAGCTGGGGCCAAGGCATCGAGAGTGCCGTGACACCGAACCTGCCGATCTACCAGAGCCCCGGGCAGGCGTTGCCGGCGCTGAAGAGCCGGCAGCTCGAAGCCGGCCTCAAGGCTGACGGACGCGACGTGGACTGGAGCGTGGTGGCCTTCGACATCAGCCGCCCAGCGACCACCGACGCCGGCGCGCCGCTGCTCAGCCGCACGATCGACGGCGAACAACGCCATCGCGGTGTCGAGGCCGCCGCCGCATGGCGGGCCGGCGCCTGGTCGCTGCAGGGCAGCGCCACTGCACTTCGTGCGCGCCGCGAAGGTGCGGGCGATGCCTCCGTCGACGGGCAACGCCCGCCCAACGTGCCGGAGCGCAGCCTGCGTGCGCAAGTGACCTATCAGGTGCCCGAGTGGCCCGGTGCGCGGCTCGGCGCCACACTGACGCACGAAGGTTCGCGCACCGTGCTGCCCGACAGCGGCACGCCGACCATCGGCGCCTGGACGCGCGTGGACCTGAGCCTGCGCATCGACCAGCGCCTCGCCGACGCGACCACTTTGACCTGGCAGCTCGGCGTCGACAACGTCGCCGACCGGCGGGCCTGGAAGGAGGCGCCATTCCAGTTCGACCACGCCTACCTGTTCCCGCTGGCGCCACGAACCTGGCGGGCCGGCGTGCAGGCTTCGTTCTAGGGTGGGGATCGAGCCGCGAAGGTCCGGCTGGCTATAATTCCGCGCTTGTTCCCCGATAGCTCAGTTGGTAGAGCGCCGGACTGTTAATCCGTAGGTCCCTGGTTCGAGCCCAGGTCGGGGAGCCATAGGTAAATGGGGGCCTGGCGCTATGCCAGGCCCTTTCGATTTAGGCGCCGCTGGGCCATCATGCTGAAGCTGAATCACGGGTTGTCGATCGCCGACCTCTATCGACAGCCGGGCCTGGCGCGGCTGGACGGCATCTTTCTCGATCGGCTCGAGCGCTCCGCCAGCGCGCTGCATGCCCGACTGGTCGCCGCACGCGCCGCGCCGCAGGCCGTCGATGCGGCCGCTGAATCGGCGCTGATCATCGAGCTGGCTCCGCACCTCGAGGCCTTCGTCACCGATCTGTTCGGCATTGCACCGGCTGCGGCGGCGCTGGCGCAGCAGCACACCGAACTGGACGTGCTCTACGAAGTGAAGCGCAAGTTCGTGCAGCGGCTGGCGGCCAAGGCGATCACGCCGGAAGAAGCCGAGCGCATCGACGGCCCTGCGCTCTTCGCCGTTCTGGCGCCGCACTTGAGCGAACCCTTCGACGAGCTCGTGTTTGCACGCCGGGTCTTTGCCTGGCAGGCCGATGGCTCCGCTGCGGCCGATCTGCTCGAGACGGCGCGCCAGTACGCCGCCTGGGCCGTGCACACCCCCCAGGGCAGGCACAAGCATCGCGACGGGGTGTTGTTCAAGCGGCCCTCGCCCGTCGACCCGATGGAGCTCGTGCCCGCCGCCGACAAGGTGGAGCGCGATGGCGTGACCAGCTACCGCATCGATCCGGCGCACCTGCGGCGGCGCGAGGGCTTCGCGCTCACCGACCCCGGCACCGACCTGCGCGGTGCGCTGGACGAGTCGAACTACTGCATCCTGTGCCACACGCAGAAGCGCGACTCCTGCTCGACCGGCCTGCGCGAGAAGCCTGCGCCCGACGCGCCGGCGCGCGTCACGTTCAAGAAGAGCCCCTTCGGCGTGCCGCTCGCCGGCTGCCCGCTGGAAGAGAAGATCTCCGAGTTCCATACGCTGAAGAACCTGGGCCACGCGATCGGCGCGCTGGCGGTGATCGTGGTCGACAACCCGATGCTCGCGGCCACCGGCCACCGCATCTGCAACGACTGCATGAAGTCGTGCATCTACCAGAAGCAGGAGCCGGTCAACATTCCGCAGGTCGAGTCACGCACGCTCAAGGACGTGCTGGCGCTGCCCTGGGGCTTCGAGATCTACAGCCTGCTGACGCGCTGGAACCCGCTCAACGTCAAGCGTCCGCATGCGCTGCCGTACAACGGCAAGAATGTGCTGGTCGCCGGCATGGGTCCTGCCGGCTATACGCTCTCGCACTACCTGTTGAACGAGGGCTTCGGCGTCGTCGGCGTCGACGGGCTCAAGATCGAGCCGTTGGCCGAGGGCTTGAGCGGCGTGCGGCTGGACGGCAGCCGTGTGCCGTTCGAGCCGATCGAGGATGCCGCCACGCTCGACGAGCCACTCGAAGACCGCGTCATGGCCGGCTTCGGCGGTGTGGCCGAGTACGGCATCACGGTGCGCTGGAACAAGAACTTCCTGAAGGTCGTACGCCTGCTGCTCGTGCGCCGCGCCGAGTTCGCGATGTTCGGCGGCGTGCGCTTCGGCGGCACCCTCAGCGTCGACGACGCCTGGACGCGCGGCTTCGATCACATCGCACTGTGCCTGGGCGCCGGCAAGCCGACTGTGCTCGACATCCCCAACGGCCTGGCGCGCGGCGTGCGCACGGCATCGGACTTCCTGATGG